>Ga0209777_10007276_pt1 | contig 12310 bp, 6 predicted proteins | sample FrelakmetHBP12HB_FD_187147 | JGI IMG/M metagenome (GOLD analysis project Ga0209777, IMG submission 187147) | Freshwater lake sediment microbial communities from the University of Notre Dame, USA, for methane emissions studies -HBP12 HB (SPAdes)... | ecosystem: Environmental > Aquatic >... | reverse complement strand
AGGAAGTAGGACGCTTGTTTGGCCCCGCCACTCAGGCCGGCCTCCTGAAGGAGGGCCTGGAGCTTGGCCAGGGCGGCGTCCAGTTCGCCACCTTCGGCGGTCTTGGCGACTTCGTTAAGCCGCGCCTGGGTCTCGTACTTGAGCTTCAGGCCGGCTTGGTTCTCACTGTCCAGGGCAATAATCTGCTTGGAAATGTCGTCGTAACCGACGCACGCGTCGTCCTTTTCGAGCCCCTCAAGCGCCTGGTTAAGCAGCTTGGCTTTCTCCACCCCCTTCGCTTTCTCCGCCTTGGCGAACAGTTCATCACGCGCCGTCTTCCTGGCCCGGAGGCCCGAGAGAAGCTCCAGGTATCGCTCCGCACCGCCATCCTGGTAGCCCGTCTTGGCGTAGGTGCGGCCCCGTGCGTCGGTCAGACATACGGTGGGGAAGCTGTCCACTTGGTACTCCTTGGACAACTTCTCATTCTGCAGTTTCAGTTTCTCAGGCAGCTTCTTCTGTCGTGGGAGATCCAGTTCCACCAGCACGAAGTACTTGGGCGCTTCTTTTCTGAAAGCCTCGGTGCTGAAGACCTCCTTCTTGAGCTTGATGCACCAGGGGCACCAGTCCGAACCGGTGAAGTCGAGGAGCAAGTCCTTGCCTTCCTTCTCAGCCGTGGACTTTGCGGCCTCAAAGTCGTCCAGCCACTCCGCCTCCGCGGACCACGCCGCTCCCGCTGAGCCGATCATCGCCAGAAGGCCCAGGTAAGCGGTGGCCAGGTTCCTCATTGCGGCAACTCCAACGACCTCGCAACAGTGCATGGAAGCCACCGCAGATTACCATGCTCGCCAGGAAGAACGAGGGTAAAAAGTGGATGGTGGGTGGTGGGTGGTGAGAAGTGAATCGTTCGCCACGCACTATCCTCTACCCGCCATCCACCACCCACTGTGGACGCCCCCGAGCCGCGCTCACTCCGGTTGCACTATCGCTGGCGCCAGGCGTTTGAGGTGGTACTCCACCTGCAGTTCCTGGCGCAAGGTATCCTTGCCGGACGTGTATAAGACCTCAGCCTTGTACTCCTCATCGAGGGAGTCCAGCATGAGCAGCTTGGTGTCATAGGTGGCGCTGCCTCTTGTCGTCGTGACGCCCTGCAGGCAAGCTTGCACACCCTGGGCGGCGGGCGAAATGTGGATTGCGAAAGGCGTGCCAGGCTGCGCTGGAGCGGACCCTGCCCCTGCCCCATCCCCGCCGCGGAAGGGCAGGGGGGGAGGGGCGGACCTCTGGAAGCCCAACTCCACCTTGCTCTTTGAACGTGAGAGCACCACGGGCGCTGAACGTACGGGCCGGATAGGCGAAGAGGCGGGCGGCAGGCCCGAATTCCCGGACGTGAAGCAGAGCAACAGTTCACGGTCCACAGTCTGCGCCCGCAATCCCAGGTCCTGCTCAACGAAGCTGGCCAGCATGGCCGACGCTTTCTTGCGCCAGGTGCCGGCATTGGCGGGCTCTTTCAGCCATTCCTGTAGATTGGCCGGCGCGCGCGCCTCAATCCGCAGCGCGCCATCCTCGCTCCAGGTGAAACTCCAGCGCGCCTGCTTGATAGCGCCTTCCAAGGCGCGGGCCACGGCCCGGCTCTTGTCCGGCTGGTCCTCTGGTTCATCGTACTGGGCCGAGAAAAACTTTATGGCCGGAAGCGTGATATGGGGCGAATCAAAACGCAACGTGCCGACCGCGCCTGCCGGCGTGAGGTTCCTGATCTCCAGGACCAGCACTGCCTTCGCTTCCGTGGTGCGCTCAACCGTCACACCCTTCTCGTCCGGCTGCTTGACAGTGATCTTCTTGGAGTACTCGAACCGGGACAGGTCATCCTTCTTCCAAGCATAGCGCAGCGGCGCGGGTGCTTCGCCGCACCAAACGCAAGCGGCGAGAAACACGGAGAGGCAGAAAAAAGGCGCCGCGCGCGAGAGGAAGGGCAACAACAGCGGCTTTCGATATTCGGTTTTCGAGTTTCGATTGAACCGCAAACGCAGGTTGGGGCAAAGCAGCATGTCGGCGTGCTCAGGTATCAGCATGTAGTCAAGACGCGGGAAAGCAGCCGCGCTTCAGCCCCCATCCTCGCGGGCTATCGTTCAAGGCTCGCCCTTCGTGGGGCGTTCAATGTTCAGTTTGTCGACACGGTAGCGAATGGAGCGGAAGGTCATGTTCAGCAGCTTGGCGGCCTCCGTCAAACTCCAGTTGCAGCGCTCCAGCGCCTGAATTATGTAGGCTCGCTCCACGTCCAGGAGGTGCCTCTCCAGGTCGAGTCCTTCCGGAGGCAGGACGGCCGGCGCAGAAACTCCCGCGGTGGGAAGCTTGGTTGTGGCCGTGGCCTGCGATACGGGGGAGCTTAAACGCGAGCTGCCTCCCTTCCCCAGAACCTGCCCGGCCAAGTCCGCCAATGTGATGCGGTCGTGCTGGGCCAGGGCCACGGCGCGCTCGATTGTGTTCTCCAGTTCGCGCACGTTCCCCGGCCAGGAATACTCCAGCAGCTTCGCGATCACTGCATCGTCAATCCCCACCATGGGGCGGTTCATGCGCTTGGCGAAGCGGGCCAGGAAAAGGCCAGCCAACATGGGGATGTCTTCCTTGCGTCCCCGCAACGGCGGCAGTTCCATGGGTATGACGTTGAGCCGGTAGAAGAGGTCCTCCCGGAACTGGCCCTCTGCAATCATCTGCGCAAGGTTGCGGTTGGTGGCCGTGATGAAACGCACGTCCACTCGCGTTTCCCGCGCGCCGCCGACCGGCTTGAAGGTGCGGGTCTCCAGCACGCGGAGCAGCTTGACCTGCGTGGGCGGCGCCAACTCGCCGACTTCGTCCAGGAAGAGCGTGCCGCGGTCAGCGCTATCGAATACGCCTTTGCGGTCGGCGATGGCGTTGGTGAAGGCGCCCTTGACATGCCCAAACAACTCCGACTCCAACAGCGTCTCGGTGAAGGCCCCACAATTGACCGCCACAAAGGGCTGGTCGGCACGCAGGGAGGCATAGTGGATCGCGCGCGCCACCAATTCCTTGCCTGTGCCGCTCTCGCCGAATATCAGCACGGTCGAGTCGGTGGGCCCAATCCGGTTGATGAGGCCGGACACAGTGCGCATAACCGGAGTATTGCCGATGAGATCCAGGAAGGGCGAGGCGGTGCGCGGCAGTTTCCTGCTGATCTCGATGCGCTCCAGTGCGCGGGAAACGGTCTGCCGGATGTCCTCAGTATCGAAAGGCTTGTCCAGATGTGTGTAAGCGCCCAGGCGCATGGCTTCAATCGCCGTCTCGAAAGTCCCGAAGGCGGTAAGCACTATGGACGGGATTTCGGGACGTTTCTCCTTCAGCAGGCGCAGGAACGTCAGCCCGTCCATTTTGGGCATGCGCAGGTCCTGGATGATCAGGTCAACCTGCTGGGAAGCGACCGTCTCCAGCGCCGCGTGGCCATCGTCCGTGACCAGCACCTCGTAGCCTTCGCCCTCCAGGATTACTCTTAGCAGACGCTGGAGGTTGAGTTCATCATCCAGAACCAGGATGCGGCGGCGCGTGGGGCCGGCCGGCGCCGGAGTGCTGGAGGCGGTAGTTTCCGTGCTCATGTGCTGATGATCCGTTTTGCTCTCCAACTGCGTGCCCTCCCCCGCAACTCAGGCTCCAGACGGGCCGACGCCAATGTCCGGCACGAGCGGCCGAGACCCACTGGTGCCGGCGAGGGGCGTTGCCAGATTAGTGGGAATCCAGACGCGGAAGGCCGTGCCTGCGCCTTCCCTGCTCTCGAAGGCAATCAGGCCCTCGTGGCCCTGCACAATCCGCTCCGCTATGGCCAGTCCCAACCCCGTGCCCGCTGCCTTGGTGGTGAAGAAAGGCTCGAAAATGCGCCTCTGTACCTCGGGCTGCATGCCCGGCCCCGTGTCCGCAACTTCCACCAGCACGCCTGGCCGGTCCAAAGCCTGCTCCACCTTGAACCCGAGCAGGCGGCCGCGGGGCATAACGCTGACCTGCAGCGCCAGCTCCCGGCGTGGGCTGGCCGCCATGGCCTGCAAAGCGTTCAGGCCCAGATTCAGGAAGAGCTGGCGCAGTTGCTCGGGGTCGGCCGGGAAGGGCTCGCCTTCATCGCCGCTGAGCAGTATCTGCGCGTCCTTGGCCTCGGGACGCGCGCTCAGCAGTATCTTGGCGTCCGACAGCACACGCCCGATATCGGTGCTCACGAGTTTAGGCGGGCGCATGCGCGCAAAGCGCAGAAAATCCGTGATGATCTGGTCCAGGCGATCCGACTCGGACAACACGATATCCAGCAGCACTTTCTTGTCCTCGGGGATCGGGATCGCGCGCCCAATCTCCTGCACAGCGCCACGGATCGAGGCCAGGGGGTTGCGAATCTCGTGGGCGATGGTGGCCGAGATGTGGCCCATCGTCTCGATGCGCTGCCGGTGCTTGAGGAATTCCTCCATCTTTTTTTCCGGCGTGATGTCATCCAGAACCATGATCAGCCCGCGCGGCGAATCCCTGTCGGGGTCCCTCATCGGAACAACCCGGATGGCTAGCGGCACAATGCGTCCGTCACTGTAGCGGTGGTTGACCTCCAGCCGCCTGGGCCCGCCATCCTTGAGCACTTCCTCGGCGTGCTGTTCCACGGCGCTGCCCAACAGCTCCTTCAGGCCCATGTTCTGCAGGCCCGTTGGCAGCCGCAGCAGGTGCTGAAATTCGCGGTTGTGATAGAGCACCCTGCGTTCCTCATCCAGGACCGCCAGGCCTTCACCAATGCCTTCCAGGATCTCATCGTGTACCAGCCGGGCGATGGCCAGCCGCCGCGACAACGTGCCTGCCAGGACGCCTGTGAGGAAGAAAGCGCAGGCGGGCAGCAACAGCAGGCGCAGGAAGTCCAGCACGCCCAGTTTTTGCAGCTTGCCCAAGTCCGCGGTCGTGACATGTACACGGTAACTCTCCGGGATGGTGCCTGTGCTGTAAAGCAGGGTAACCAGGCTGAAAAGTATTGTGGACGTCGCAGCCGCGAGGATCGCCACATTCCATTTCAGGACGAAGGCAGCCGAACACACCGACATCAGATATAGGACTACGAACTGGCTCTCCACGCCCCCAGTGTGCCATACCAGGGCGGAGATAAGGAAGATGTCCACAAAAACCTGGACAAACGCCAACTTGGCCGCGCCGGCAGGGTCGCGCGCCGTGCGTTTGGCAATCAGCAGGTACAGCACCGTCAGCGCGCAGACAATGATCGCCACGAGGCCCGCGGGGTGCAGGTAGAGCGGCTGCAACTGCTGTAACTGCGGGAGTGGCGTGGCCCGTGCCTGCAGATAGCGCAGGTAATACTCGATCAACAGGACTGTCAGTGAGGCGGCCGCCAGGAGCAGGCGCAATCCGATGAGAACCTGGTTGGCGCGCGCCGTGCGTGTATGCCGCTCAACGAAAGCTTCCAGCATGGTTCGCTCTCTGATCCCTGCGTTCCCGGCTGCTATTCTAAGAGCTAAAGGCCAGTAGCCAAGAGCTATTCTCGGATCGGGCCATTGGGTCATCGGGAGATCGAGCCATCGGGTGGAGTAACGAACACTGCAAGTTGTTCATGGACCCGGTGCCCCGAGCACCCGATTCCATAGCTGTTCGTTCACCCAATGGCTCGATAGCCGAGGAGCTAAACCGCGGCAGCCAAGAGGCTTCCAAAAGGGACCCTGGTTGTCCGCATTATTTCTCGCAGAAAGTCCAAGTTTCCTTGAGATTCATGCCAGTTCGCGCGTCAGAATTAATGGACGTAGGTAACGAACGGTTAGGCTGGGAAGGAGAAAGGACTTAAGGCGGATTCGGACGGAGAAAACCGAACAAAAGTGCATAATCCGCCGTTGATACTGTTGACGGGCCACCTATTAAAGTGGTTAATTAGATATAGGAGGCCGGTGGTTTGGACGGAGGAGGAGGAAGAGGAGAGTTTTGGAGTTAGTCGTCCCGGGTGTTACTCGAAGAGACGGAGTCCCTGGAAACCCCTCCTCCATGTCCGTCCCAGCGGGTAACAACCGGGGCGGCTTTGAAACAGAATTCCTACGGTGCGGGAGATTGAGTCGCGAATCGAGGCTAACCTACCGAAGTAAACATCAAAGCAACATCACCAACCCTCGATAGTAGTTCAATCTCTGCAGTACAAGTGGCTTCGGTTAACGGCCCTTTCCCTCGCACCGGTAAGTTTTACGCCGTACGAAACGAAGGCCCCCTTGCGGGCCTTTCTTCGTTTGTGGCCACAGCGCTGCCATCCCGGTGCTGCTTTCCTCTGCCAGTCCCTTCCATAATTTCAGTTGCACGACTGAGTTTTTATGGAATAAGGGCCGCTTTCAGGCAAAAGGAGAACCACGTGCTCAAGCATCTGGATTACACGCGCCAACGGCTCAAACAACTTGGCGAGCGCATGAGGGCGCTGATCTACCCCGCTACCAGGCCCGTGGATCAACTCCTGGTGAGCCAACGCGCGGCGCGGGTTTCCCATGCGGAGGCGCAGAAACTGAAGTACAGGCGCGTGCAGCCTGGCGCACAGTTCGGCCCCAATTGGGCCACCTTCTGGTTCAAGGCCCAGGCCAGAGTCCCCAGAGAGTGGGCCGGCAAGCGCGTGGATTTGCTCTGGGATTCGCACAGCGAAGCCACCTTGTGGTTGGCCGGACGCACTGCTCAGGGACTTAACCACGAACCCCACGGTCCGGACAGCGGTGCGCGTCCCGATGCCGTGCTGCTCCGCAAGGCCAAGGGCGGCGAGACCATCCACTTTGAGATCGAGATGGCCTGCAATCGCATGTTTGGCGCCAGTAACGGCGGGCCGTTCAAGTCGCTCAGCCCCTTTGTGCTGGACCAGTGCGACCTGGCAGCTTTCGACCCCGAAGCATGGGAGCTGTATTACGATTACCTCGTTCTGCAGCAGCTTGAGGCGGACTCGGACAGGGGCCTGGACAAGACCTGGTCCGGGAAGCTGCTGGCCGAACTGGACCGCTTCGCGAATACCTATGTTCCAGAGGCCCGCGCCACCTGGGCCGGAGCACGGAAAATCCTGAAGGCCCTGTACGCCCACAAGAACGCGCCCCTGGCCCACGAGCTTTCCGCCATCGGCCACGCCCACATAGACACCGCCTGGCTCTGGCCCCTCGGCGAGACCTACCGCAAGTGCGAGCGGACGTTCAGTTCGCAGGTAGAGTACATGGACGAGTACCCGGAGCATAAGTTCGCGTGCTCCCAGGCTTGCCAGTACGCTATGATGCAGGAGAAGAACCCGGAACTCTACGCGCGCCTTAAGGCCAAAGTGAAGGCGGGGCAGTTCGTGCCCGTCGGCGGGACGTGGGTCGAGCCCGACTGCAATATCCCCAGCGGCGAGTCCCTGGCGCGGCAGTTCCTGCACGGGCAGCGTTTCTTCCAAGAGGAGTTCGGCATCCACTGCAACGAGTTCTGGAACCCCGATGTCTTCGGCTACAATGGCCAACTGCCGCAACTGATGCGTCTGGCCGGCATGACCCGCTTCCTGACGCAAAAGCTCTCCTGGAACCGCTTCAACAAGCCGCTCCACCACACTTTCACCTGGCAGGGCATTGACGGCAGCGAGGTGCTGGCCCATTTCCCGCCGCTGGACACCTATAATGCCTTGGCGACCGTGGGGCAGTTGCGCGAGAGCGCCGCGAACTACAAGGACCATGACCGTTCGCGGCACAGTTACCTGCTCTTCGGCTTCGGTGACGGCGGCGGCGGGCCGACCAAGCGCATGCTCGAGATGTTGCGGCGCTGCCGCGACCTGCAGGGCGTGCCGCGCACGCGCATTCGCAACGCGGAGGAGTTCTTCACGCTGCTGGAGCAGGACTGCACCGACAGGCCGCTGCTGATTGGCGAGCTGTACTTCGAGCTCCATCGTGGCACCTACACGACGCAGGCCTTGACGAAGAAGAACAACCGCAAGAATGAGTTCCTGCTCCACGACGTGGAGTTCCTCGCGGCCTGTGCGGCGTTTGGGGGAGGCGCGGGCGCCCCCGCCCGTGGCCCCCTCCCCTCGCGGGAGGGGGTAGGGGGAGGGGGCTACCGCTATCCGTCCGTGGAACTGGACAAGGCCTGGAAGCTACTGCTGTTGAACCAGTTCCACGACATCCTGCCTGGCTCCTCGATCACGCTGGTGTATCAGGACACGTCCCGGCAACATGAGGAGATACGCCGTATCTGCGAACCTTTGCGCGCCTCGGCGCTGGCGGCCCTGGCAGGTAGCACGGGCGTCCCCGCCCGTGGAGGCAGCACGGGCGTCCCCGCCCGTGGAGGTAGCACGGGCGTCCGTGCCCGTGGAGGTAGCACGGGCGTCCGTGCCCGTGGAGGTAGCACGGGCGTCCCCGCCCGTGCCGGGCAGCCAGCGGATGGCTGGGCGCCCGTGAACAGCATAGGTTTCCCGCGCCGCGAAGTGGCCCGGCTGCCCGACGGCAAGCTGGCCTTCGTGGACGCGCCCAGTTACGGCATCGGCACACTCGTCTCCGCCCTGGACAGCGCTCGTGTCACGCAGACGGCCAAGCGTATCACTCTTGGGAACCGCTTCCTGAAGGCGGTCTTTTCCACTGCGGGCGCGCTGTTGAGCCTGCTCGACATGCGTGGCGGGCGCGAGGCGCTGAGCGGCCCCGCCAACCTGCTCGAACTCTACGAAGACATCCCGACCTGCGCGGATGCCTGGGACGTTGACCCGTTCCACCTGGAAACGGGCCGGCCATGCCAGCCCGCGGAACACTGCAAAGTTTTCACCGAGGCACAAGGGCTGCGGGCAGGCATCGTCTTCGAGCGGCGGGTTGGCGAGAAGAGCCGCTTGAGCCAGCGGGTGCAACTGGATGCGGGGGCGAGGCGGCTGGAGTTCCACAATGAAGTGGACTGGCAGGAGTCGAAGAAGTTCCTGAAGGCCGCCTTCCCCGTGAACGCGCGGGCCATGAACGCCACCTACGAGATGCAGTTCGGCTGTGTGGAACGGCCGACGCACTACAACACGCCCTACGACCTGGCCAGGTTCGAAGTCCTGGGCCACAAGTGGGCGGACCTGAGCGAACCCGGCTTCGGCGTGGCCTTGCTGACCGACTGCAAGTATGGCTTCAGCACATTCGGCAACACGATGCGCATCAGCCTGCTCCGCGCGACCACCTCCCCTGATCCCGTTGCCGACAGAGGCAAACACGTCTTTGCTTACGCGATAATGCCGCACGGCGGCGGGTGGCGCGAGGGCGGCGTGGTGGCGGAGGCCTATCGTTTCAACGTCCCGCTGCTCTTCGCCCCTTGTAGCACGAGCGTCCCCGCCCGTGGAGTTGGTAGCACGGGCGTCCCCGCCCGTGATCCCCTCCCCTCGCGGGAGGGGGTAGGGGGAGGGCTTTCTTTCTTCAGCGTGGACCAGCCGAACGTGGTTCTGGACACCGTGAAGAAAGCCGAGGATTCCGATGCCATAGTGCTGCGGCTGTATGAGGCCCACGGCGCCCGCGGTGTGGCCAGGGTCAAATGCGCGCTCCCCTTCAAGCGGGCCGTCTTCTGCAACCTCCTCGAAGAGGAAGGAGCGGCAGCCAAAACCCGCGACGGGAAGATTGAAGTGCCTTACTTGCCGTTCCAGATCATAAGCCTGAAACTGAGCTAACCCGGAAGATTCACCGCAGAGAAGCGGAGAGCGCAGGGCCGCGAGAAATGAGAATAGAGCAACGAGTAAAGAGCACTTCTCACAGCTCACTTCTCACTGCTCACTCCTCACTTCTCACTGCTTTCCTCTGCGTCTCTGTGGTGAGTCTATGCCAATCCAAAATCCAAAATCTAGAATCCAAAATCGAAAGAGGTGGACTCCCTCCCGGGCCACCCGCCGAGGGCCGCGAAGGCCATGAAACCGCTGGCGCGCAAACCGTCGTCTCTGCTATAATGGCGCGCCGGAGGAAAAGCGTTGTCACGAGCAGAAGTATTGGCTGTCCTGCGGGGCCATTACGCGGAGATCGCGGAACGCTTCGGCGTGGTTTCTCTTGCCCTGTTCGGTTCGGTGGCCCGTGATGAAGGTGCGTCTGGCAGCGACGTGGACATGCTGGTAAAGTTCTCGGGACCGGCCACCTTCGACGGTTATTTCGACCTGAAGTTCTACCTGGAGCGGTTACTGGGCCGCGAAGTGGACTTGGTGACCGACAAGGCGTTGCGCAGGGAGTTGCGCCCGTTCATAGAGAAAGACCTGCTCTATGTGGCGTGATTGGCGCCTATACGTACAGGACGCGATAGCCTGCTGCGACGCCATTGCCGCTTACACACAAGGCCTGGATCGCGCGGCACTCGAGGCTGATCGGCGGACGTGTGATGCCATCCTGCGCAATCTGGAAGTGCTCGGCGAGGCGGTGCGTAACCTGTCGGGAACGGTACGCGATGCCAATCCACAAGTGCCGTGGGCCAAGATTGCCGGCATGCGGAACATCCTGGCTCACGCCTACTTCGCCGTAGACAATGACATCGTTTGGGACGTGGTGGCCAACCACATCGGCCCGCTGGTGACGGAGCTACGCCGGATCAGCGCTCAAGCTGCTGATTGCGGCAAGGCCGGCGGTGCGTGACGGGGCGCCCCTCATCGTCCGCCATTCATTATTCATCCCTCATCCTTCAGCCTTCATCCTTTGCCCTTCACCCGTCCTTCCGGCCTGAAGGGCCGGGCTGGCATAGCCAGGGGTGGAGCGCAGCGCAGCCCCTGGTAGTGCGTGTTCCCGGATGACGAAGCCCCAAAGGGGCGCGCTGTAGGCGAAGTGCCGAAAAAAGGACGCCCCGCTTGCGGCGGGGCGTTGCCTGCGAAATTCTTTGTTGTGAAAAGAATTCGCAAGCCGGGAACGAGTACGCTTTCTTTTGTACCTCTTCCTGGTAGCTTGTCAATAGCCAACCGGCAAGAAATTGTATTAACCTGCGGGAGGTGCCCATGAGTAAGCGCGTGTTAGGCCTGGACCTGGGTTGTTCTTCCATCGGCTGGGCCTTGCTGAGAGTCCCGGAGAGCGACGCCGAGGCAGGGGAAGTTACAGCTATGGGCGTGCGGGTTTTCCCGGAAGGCGTGGACCGGGACACCAAGGGCCTGGAGAAATCCAAGTGCGTGCAACGCCGTGAAGCGCGTGGAGCGCGAAGAATCAAACAACGGCGCAGGCTGCGCCGCAAGCAACTCGTTGAGATTCTGCGCCAAACCGGACTGTTGCCGGGTGATGACGCTGCGCTGCGCGAACTCCTTACCAGGGACCCCTACCCGTTACGGGCAAAAGGGCTGGACAACAAACTCGAACGCTTCGAACTTGGCCGCGTGCTCTACCACATCAACCAGCGCAGGGGGTTCAAATCCAACCGCAAGGGCGGCAAGGAGAAGGAAGGCCTTGTCAAGAAGGAGACGAGCGAGCTCCAGGCGAGGATAGACGGCTCGCAATGCCGCACTCTCGGCGAATACCTTTCCAAACTTGCGGCCAAGCCCGGCGAACGGCCTGGTCCTGAACGCGTCCGTGACCGCTATACCTTGCGCGCGATGTATGAGGATGAATTCGAAAAGCTCTGGAATGCCCAGCAAGCCCACCACGCGCAGATCCTCACCCCGGCGCTTCGGCACGAACTCGAGGACAACATCATCTTCTTCCAGCGGCCTCTGCGTTCTTCCCAGCACTTGGTTGGCTACTGCGAATTGGAACCCGATGAACAACGCTGCCCCCGTGACCTCTGGGAGGCACAGCAGTTCGTGATGCTCCAGGAACTCAACCACCTGCTTTGCATTGACACGGCCACAGGCGAGGAAGAGGGGCTGAGCGCCGATGATCGCGCCAAACTTCTGTTCAAGCTGGCCTGGAACAAGGAACTTGAGATCAAGAAAGCCTACGACTTGCTCGATTGGCCCGACCACTGCCACTTCAACTTCGAGCTCCAGTCCAAGCGCACGCGACTGAAAGGGAATGCCATTGGTGATGCCATCCGCAAGGCTGTCGGCGAGAAGGCCGCGCAAGGGTTGCCGCGCGAACGGCTGATCGAGATTGGCGCCGCGATGTCGGATATTGAGGACGACGCCCTGCTCAAAGACACTGCCACGCAGAAGTTGGGCTTCACAGAGGCAGAAGCTGAGAAGCTGGTTAAAGCAGCGGGGGGTTTGCCCGAAAAACACCTTATGGTCTCCCTCAAGGCCATCGAGAAGATGCTGCCGTACCTGGAAGCCGCCTGCATCATCTCCGTAGCCAAGGAGAAAGCGGGTTACAAGCGCCGCGACCAGCAGGAACCACAGGACGCGCCATGTCTGCCGCTCCCTTGGGACACCAAGCGGAACACGCCGTTGACCAACAACCCCGTAGTCCAGAAGGCCCTAACC
>Ga0209777_10007275_pt1 | contig 12312 bp, 15 predicted proteins | sample FrelakmetHBP12HB_FD_187147 | JGI IMG/M metagenome (GOLD analysis project Ga0209777, IMG submission 187147) | Freshwater lake sediment microbial communities from the University of Notre Dame, USA, for methane emissions studies -HBP12 HB (SPAdes)... | ecosystem: Environmental > Aquatic >... | reverse complement strand
CTTCCCAGTCCTGGACATGACGGTATGGATCTACCAGATTGCGGGGCTTCCCATCACTATCTCCAATACACCTATAGTCAAAAAGAAACGCAGCTATTCCGCCTTTTGCAAACCTCTCAGCAAAAGCGGCTCTCATGTGTTAACATTGATACCATTTTTGAGACTGGACTGGAGGCTAGCTAATGGTTAGTCTCCAGCCACACAAGCAAGTTCCTTGCAAAGTCACAGCTTATGTAGACGAAGGCATTAGAGACCTTGTAGAACTGCTCAATACCTTTGATGGTGTATGGACTACTAGCAGTTGTGAGGATAACAAGGCAGAGGAACTAGAGTTAGAGGAATCAACTCAAGGATGGGCAACAGTGACTATGTTTTATAAACCTCTTACTGAATATAGCCCTAAGGATTCTGCCGAATTTGCAGACAAATTAGCCAAGGTACTACTAGAAAATGATATTTGGCACTTAGTTTCTCTTGAGTGGCATAATGCTGGCTGCTTCCCATCAATAACTCTCAAGATACCATGTTGCCAAATAAAGGAAGCCACTATCGCTTTTTCTTCATCTTGTAGCAGATTTCATAGCACTCGAAACAAATCGCTTTTGTGTTGCCCAAGCTAGGAGATTTAGGATTGGAGGTAACAAATTGACAAGCGTTTCTCTCAATAGGATGAGGGCATCTGCCCAAAGCACGATGCCTTATCTTAGTACACATGCACCTATTGCTAGCATGGCTGAATACCAAGTCTCTTATAGCTTGCTTGTCAGCGAGACTCAACATGGTGAGCAAAGTATATTTACCCACCCCGAATTTGTCAATAACAACTATGGATAAGAAAGGAGACAAAACCAATGGTCAAAAAACTCGTGATAACCGAAAAGGCCTATGTCCTAACAGACACGAGAACAGGCAAGAGGACACAAATCTATTACGACAAGAAAGGGGAAAGACACGAAAGAAGACTTCCTCCTGTGCCAGTCCCTAAAAAGAAACACAGGGCAAAGAGACACGACTCATATCCGTTCATTTTCCTTAAGTAAAGTGGTTCTTACCTTAAGAAAACATATGAGGAGGTAGACTTTCTCTTGGGTTTGTCTAATAGGGACTTGACCTTTTTACGAGGGACATTGTCTTGTAGAAGCGAAAGGAGATTAGAATCGTTACACATAACACCATCAAAGGCTTTCATTTTACCGACATTGATAGCCAATATAGGTTTGCCTTTATAGCCTTTTTTGGTGGAGTTAGCATTACCGTCAGGTTTTCTGGAATTTATCAGAAAACTCTCCATATTGCCAAGTTGTGCAGGAGTAATATTGGAGTGTTCGCGACCTTCCTTGAGAAAGTATATTATGCCAATACAGTAGTTGCCTTTTTTGCCAAGGCGAGACAACTCCTGTTCATGTTGCCTTATTCTATTGCCAAGCTGCTTCGCCTTACCTACATACCAGAGTTTCGGGTTTCTCGTGGGACTCTTTCCCTTGCCTGTCTCGAAAATTGCATAAACACCATGCCCAGACGATTCGGCTTGGTTGCGAACTTCAGTAGCGGTATAGAAGCCTCTCCAATCAATCTTGAAACAATCCATGTACAACAATCTACCAAGAGGCTTATTAAATGTCAATAGTCACTATTGATAAGGAACTCAAAATCTCTTATCCTTCCATTGAAAAGTGGAGGGATAGAGATGCTAAAGCAAATAGACATAATTACAGAAGATGCTGAAACAGCGAAAAGGATGCTCAAGATGATGATAGGAATGCTAGAGACAAGATGCAAGTTCTGCGGCTCAGATAACGTAGTCAAGAACGGCAAGTCCCGAAAGGGAGTCCAGAACTGGCTTTGTAAGGATTGTAGGAAGGCTTTTGTGGACAATCGAGCATTACCCAGAATGAAAAGCCCTGTAGACACAGTAGCTTCTGCCGTATACCAGTATTATGCAGGCTCATCGCTTAATCAAATCAGAGGACATATAGAACAGCAAAGTGGATTCAGGCCTTCGGACTCCACTATCTACCATTGGGTAACACGATTCTCCAAAGTGGCAGTAGAAGAAGCGAATAAGTTCAAGCCAAAGGTAGGCAACACTTGGGTAGCAGACGAGACGGTTTTATTCATAGGAAGCAAGAAGTACTGGCTCTGGGATATTATAGACTCGGACACAAGGTTCTTGCTAGCTACCCATCTTTCGCTTACCAGAGGCACTAAGGATGCTCGACAGTTAATGAAACTAGCCTATGAAAAAGTAGGGAAGGCGCCAAAGGTTATACTTACAGACAAGCTAGCCTCGTACCTAGATGGTATCGAGCTTCAATTTGGCTCAGAGACTAAGCACATCCCAAGCAAGCCATTCACCGATGTAAACAGCACTAATCTCATCGAAAGATTTCATGGAACTTTGAAGGATAGAACCAAAGTCATGCGAGGCATGAAAACCCCAGAGTCAGCTAGACTCATTCTCGATGGATGGCTCACATACTACAACTTTTTTAGAGTCCACCAATCCTTGAAAGGCGAGACTCCAGCACAGGCAGCAGGAATCAGATTTATATTCAAAGACTGGCATGATGTTGTGATAAGCCAAGCTCCTACTGCCCAAACCATAAAGGGCAAAGATGATAAGATGATGGTTATCTCAGCAGACTACGAAGGCTCGCACATACTGAAAAGGGTGCATAGAAGGCGGATTAGAAGAAAACAAGCGATGAGAATGGTGAACCCTACATCTTCTATTGTGAAAGGAGTTAAATAATTGATGGAAGGGGCAAGGGCACTAACGAGGGATGGAGTTCCATCTATTGTATCGCGTAGCTTAGAGCTACAAAGCCTTGGCTATTCTCGCAAACAAAACCAGTATCAACATCACTTGGCAGAGGTTGAGTACGGTTTCGATAGTCAAGGTGTTCACCCCTTATCTAGGAGGCTGAACGCCTCCTTAAAAACCCTTGCCCTATCTCCACCCCTGCTCATATTATACTATCTAGACAACCTACTCTTGAAACGGTGTATAATACCGTACAGCAATCGAGTAGGAGTATAGGCATAAAACTTCAAATTGAAAGGAGCACCTAAGATGAAAGACCTTCCATTCGGCGGTACTTACAAAGACAACGAGCTAAAAGAATACATTGGCAAGTACTGTGCATTATGCAAACATAAGGGGCTAATTGCACATCAGGCTTCCAGTGTCCCGCCTGCTTTGGCTCATGTTTTGCCACCTTCAGCAGGATACATAGATTCCTACTGGTGTCCAAACTGTCGCAAAACGTTACTACCTAGTGAAACCTATGAGGGATAGCATTATGCCAAGGGTAGCTAGATGGCTGAACAAAATGCTACCCACCCTTCGTGCAAAAGAGTGGGTAGCAAGGCTCACCTGCCAACAGCTAGTCGAATTAGTTCGACTAGCAAAGTGGCTAGGCTTACGAGCAGTTGCCACTTTAGTAGGCTATCGACGTTCTTGTGCTTACCCTTATAGTTACCCAATCTCTTGGTGTCCTATAAGGCAGAACGCCTCCTACTGCAACACTAAAGCTACCCTTGGCACACATCACAATCATTATCTCACTTACTTTCGGTCTGATTATAGTATCAATGTCAACGAAGGAGAACCGCAAAAGCCGTGAGCCGGAATGTTCTCTCTGCGGCGATGCCTGAGCCATTATCACTACAGGCGGAGATTTGACTTCGTTGGGCAGGTAGAGCCAGCCAGAACATCTGGTTCCGTGGCTTTGGAAGTCTGAATCAATTCTAGTGAATTCCAGATTCTGAGTCGTCACGGCCCCCAGCCTCCCTTCCCTTGAACGACTCCTCTCTGTCTGCTACGCTCACGTCTGCTCCGACATTATACTACATACCACCCAACCTAAACTTGGATACGAAGCAAACTTTGGGGAATACAATGGTATGTACCAAAGAGAAGTGTTTTCGGAATGGCTTAATTATAGACTCGCTTTAGTCAGTAAACAAGAAACCTGTTTTTGAAGCACACAATCCAAACATAGTGTCCCAACACCACTCCCAAGCTCTAATATTCAAAGCAAAGCCCCTCAATTTCCCAAACCTTATGAACACATACACATGTATTGTAAATACAAATCTTTTATGTTGTAGTGCATCGGGGAAGGGTTGTAGTTAAGTACTTGGGTGTAGAGGGTTTGGAGTTTAGGCTGCTCCCGAAGCTAAAATGCTCGTAACTCTAAGTCTGTAAGTGGTATCATTTCCGGGGGTAGGTCACTCGTGCGTGGAACTAACGTTTCCGGTACTATTTCCCCATCAATAACCACCCAAAATAACTATTGCAGAGGTTATTGTATATGCACTAGTGTTTGAGCGTGATAATTGGGCTGTCTATATCCTCGCAAGAAAACAGAGGGCGAATCATGAGGCGAGCTGTCGCAAAGTTGCCGCCAGGTGGTGATGGAAGTGGAAGGTGAAAAAATCAGAATATTGCTGATAGAGGATGATTCCGGGGATGCCCGCCTGATAAGGGAGTTGCTTGCTGAGGGCGACGGGGCTTCATTCGATTTGGAGCATGTTGACTGCCTCTTGAAAGGATTGACCCGCCTTGCTCAGGGGGGCGTGGATATAGTTCTCCTAGATCTCACGCTTCCAGATAGCCATGACCTTGATGGCCTGGGCAAGATATCAGCCCAAACCCTAGAGGTGCCGATTGTAGTCCTGAGTGGTGTCAGCGACGAGAGGGTTACAATCAAAGCAGTGCGGGATGGAGCACAAGACTATCTGGTTAAGGGGGAAATAGATAGCAACCTTTTGGTTCGCTCTATCCGTTATGCTATCGAAAGGCAACGGCTACGGGTAGCTTTGCATGAGAGCGAAGCGCTTTACCGCTTGCTCGCTAATAACATTGCGGACGTTATTTGGACAGCGGATGCAGAAGCTAGGATAACCTATGTCAGCCCATCTATTAAACGCGTCCTGGGATATACAGTAGAAGAAACCATGAAACTGAAAATCAGTGATATTTTGACCCCCGATTCCACTGAGCGGGCACGCAGGTTTGTGAAGTGGCAAATGAAAACCTTTGCCAGGGGAGTGCAATACCCTCCCGCATCTATGACACTTGAGCACGTCCGAAAGGATGGCTCAACGGTATGGGCTGAGGTCATGTTGTCATTTATACAAGATAAAAATGGAAATGTCACAGGGATTATGGGGGCTAGCCGGGATATCACCGAGCGCAAGAAGGCCGAGGAAGCGCTTCGACAGATGGAAGAGAAGTATCGGCAGCACTTTGAGAACGTTTCAGATGTTATCTTCTCATACGACCGTGAATTTCGGATTCTGAGTATGTCGCCGTCCGTGAAGCATATGCTGGGATACTCGCCAGAAGAGCTGATCGGCAAACGATTCACCGATCTCAACATATTAGCTCCGGAATGCCTCGAGCTCGCCCTATCAAACGCCTTGCGCACACTGGAAGGCGAGCGCGTGGGCAAAGGCGAATACATATTCATTGCCAAGGATGGATCGAGAAGGTATGGCGAGCTCGGCGAAGCGTCCCTTTTGTTTGGTGATGGTAAGGTAGTGAGTGTCCTTTCCGTGGGTCGTGATATCACAGATCGCAAGATCGCCGAGCAGAGGTTAAGAAAGAGTGAGGAAGCCCTACAAACCAGTGAGAGGCAATACCGTTTACTTGCGGAAAATGTGAAGGATGTCATCTGGACCGTTGATATGAATCTGCGCCTAACATATACTAGCCCCTCAATTACGCAATTAACAGGCTATTGTCATGAAGAATACATGACTAAGACTTTGGAGGAGATCTTGACTCCAGCCTCCCTCGAGTTCGTTACTAATCTTTTTGCTGAAGAACTAGCTTTGGACGATAGTGGGCACAGTGATTTATTCAGAGCGCGTACATTTGAGGTAGAGTTAATTTGCAAAGATGGCTCTACAGTTCCTGTCGAGATGAAAGCAACCGGGCTCCGTGACGCGGATGGTCGGCCGATCGGGCTGCTCGGTGTTTCTCGCGATATAAGCGACAGGAAATTGGCCGAGCAGGAGCTGCGGCAAAGAGAACAAGACTATTCACTACTGTTGGAGAGCACGCATGACAGCATCATCGTTGTCGATGCCGAGACGCTGAAGGTTGTCTTTTCCAACCGTCATGCTGCGCTGATGTTTGGATTCGATCCTGCACTCCGCGATGAACTTGGGGTGAGCATACTTGATTTTATCTACCCTGAGGACAGAGAAATGGCTGTGAAGGGATTCGTAGAAGACCTATATCGGCGGGAGCGGCGTCAGAGATACGATGTTAGAGTGAAGACAAAGGACGGCAGAGAAATATGGGTAAGCGCCCTTGCCACAAGGATTGAATTTCAGGGAAGAGTCGCGGTTTTGCTTTCACTGAGAGACGTCACTAAGGAGAAACGAATGGAGGAGGAGAGACAAAAGCTGGAGCAGGAACTCCTCCTTGCTGGCCGATTGGCTGCAGTCGGCGAGCTGGCAGCAGGGGTTGCCCACGAATTGAACAACCCGTTAGCGGCGATACAGGGTTTTGCCCAGCTTTTCACATCAAGGAATGACCTGGATGAGACCATGAAGAACGATTTGGGCATCGTCTACAGAGAGGCGCAACGCGCTGCCAAAATAACCGGGAACTTACTTTCCTTTGCCCGCAGGCATGAGCCTGAGAAACACCTTATCTCGATTAATGAAGTTATTGAGAAGACCCTGGAACTGCGCGCTCATCAGATGAAGGTGAACAATATTGAGCTGGTTGTGGATTTTGCCGCCGACCTGCCGAAGACGATGGCTGACTTTTTCCAGATGCAGCAGGTATTCGTAAACATCATCAATAATGCCGAGCAGGCTATGATAGAGGCGCATGGGAAAGGGAGGCTTGTGGTAAAGACACAGAAGGTCGGCGATATGATCCAGATAAGGTTTGCTGACGATGGCCCGGGTATCTCAGAGGAGAACCTGAAGAGGATATTTGACCCGTTCTTCACTACCAAAGAGGTGGGCAAGGGGACAGGGCTGGGTTTGAGCATCTGCTATGGGCTTGTAGAAGCTCATGGCGGCCGCATATATGCCCGGAGCAAACTTGGTGAAGGTGCTACCTTTGTGGTGGAGATACCGATAATTTCTGAAGGCCAGTGAGCTCAGGGGGTGCGAGACGGAAGAAGCGGAAATAACGATGTTGATAGTAGATGACGAGGATGCGATCAGGAGCATGCTCACCCGCAAATTAGAGGCGGACGGCTATCGTTGTGAAGTGTCGTCCGATGGCAAAGAAGCCTTATGGAAAGCATTTATGAAGGACTTTGACGTGGTGCTTATGGATATAAAGATGCCAGGTCTATCGGGTATGGAAGCGCTGCCCCAAATGGTTACTGACCATCCTGATACTTGCGTGATCATGATAACTGCTGTGGCAGACGCCAAGACGGCGGTGGAAGCCATGAAGCTCGGGGCATACGACTATGTGCCCAAACCTTTCAACCTGGATGACCTGAGCATGAGAGTAGTAAGGGCTCTGGAAAAAAGAAAATTGGTGTTGGAGAACAGAGATTATCAGCGCCGTCTGGAGCAAAGGGTCATAGAAAGAACTGCAGAACTGCAAACACTCCTCGCTCAGAAAGATGCATTGATCGCACAGTTAGGGCATAATCTGAAGATCCCTGGTTAGTCATAACGGTGCTGCCTCTCTCTGCCTTCGTTAATATGCATAACTGGCATTGACTAAGAACCAAGGTACTGCTATCTTTTGCCTTGACATAAGGTTTTGCACGGCCCTACAGAAAGACATCTTGCTTTTTGGTACAGAGCGATTTCAGGCACTTGACCCGAGCGTCCCCTTGACCAGGATTTATGATAAGTTGACCTTCGTAACCGGCCTTGACGAGGGCTCAAAAGTCGCCAACACCATGAAACGATAGTGTCTGTTCACTGCTCAAGCCTGGGGCCTGCTTGAACTCCCCGTCCGCAATTAATTGAACAAATCGTCAGAAAGTGTAATCATGCTAACGCAACTCAGCTTCCACACCCTCCGCTGCCCAACACCGCTCCCAAGCTCTAGAATTCAAAGCAAAGCCCCTTAGTTTCCCAAACCATATAAACCCGCATACACATGTATTTTAAATACGAATACGTTGAATTGTAGTGCTTTGGGAGGATGGTGTAGTTAAGCACTCGAGTTTAGAGGATTGGGGTTTGGCTCGTTCCCGAAGCCTTATAGTAGCATGAAGCACAACAGGGTGGTGTTAAGGTAGCGTGGTTGATGATACAGAGACTGCTTGGTCTTAGTTTGTGGTATTCTTGAGGAACTGGCTCAAACCTAGCGGGTTGCTTTTGCTAGCAGGGCAACTACATCCTCTCTCTTGAACCTTCGATTACGGCCGGGTCCAATGCGGTACGCCACAATTAGCCCCTTCTCACTCCATCGCCTGAGTGTATTGCCGTGTATGTGGAGAATTTGGCATGCCTCCCTTGCAGTAAGCATTGGGCTTGGCAAGGCATTGCTCTTATTCCTGCGTTTTGTGATTTTGGTTTTAGGCGTCAATCCTCCCGTCTACTCCTATCTAGCGAGAGCCTGATTGATGCCAGGGAGAGAACAATATACACCTGTGAGTGCCAATGTCAATAGACCTCATTTGATCGTTCTCGTCGGTTGTAGTTGGTAATAGGGGTTAAGTCAAGTCTAATTCTGTCTGATTAAACTGTCTGGCTCCCTTTGATATCAACGTTGGGACGTGCAACTTTACCTTCAGATTTGACCAACCCTCGTCTGATTCTGGAGGGATAAAGCTATCCGGAATATATTTCCCAACAAAAGCGACTATAGCGGACATCTTGCGTGAGCTTGCTACTGCATCTAGCGTACACTGGTCAGCAACTTCAATGAGAGAAGAGCGAACCTTGGGAGAAACAAGTATTTCCATCTTCTTAATGAGAGTGTTAATCGTGTGTGGACGCACTATTCTATCTAAAGTATTCATAAGATAGAGAAGCAGTTTATCTGGGACAAATCTATCAATAAATATCGTATCAATTAAGGCCGCGCTGTCCAAGTAAAATCCCACTAGTCGTTTATGTGATGAATATAGCCTCATACTTAGCGAGAGCTCTCTATCCAGTGTACATCTTATCAGACGTTCAAAGGTGGACACGGCTACCACTCCTATCTCATATAGTTTTGTCGGGGCTGTACTGAACTATTTTTCGTGCAAGACTACAGCTTACAGATATCTAAAAAGAGTATCTCCCATTTTATTGCATTTGTCAATAGTAATTTTCAAGGGTATTGCCCAATCATAGCCGAGGAGAACTGGATTGAAAGCCATGGGCAATGTAAGAAGATAGTATAAAATGGGGCGTCTCACTTAAATATACTACATACTAATACTATCTATAAAGTGGGACGTGGCTTTTAAGATGGTACTGCTCGGTTGCCGGGCAATCGATAAGCAATTTATGTGAGGATGCATCTCCAACAACCCCCGCCCTTTTCGCCGTTAGGGACGGTTAGGCAATGCCCCTCACCTTGCTGGAGGGTGATTTATGCCAGGCATTGTTAGTAAGGTTGCAAAGCACCTTGGGCGTGGTATTATGAAGCAAAACAGTAGCGAGATGGAAGCGAAGTCACTACAATTATGGGAATTGAACTTGAGGTAGAGAGCGATGGGAAAAAAGAAATACTGGGGGCCTACGGATACGGCAACTCAGGCATTAGTGTCACCCATGCTTGATTATATGGGAGTTAGTGTGGATTGGGGGATCAAGGAAGCAACTAGAAAATGGTTGATACGGCAGCTAGAAGACGATAGCCAGGAATTTGAAATGGACGACCTCGAAGGCATGGCGTGGGATTTTGTTACTGGATATGAGCAAGCCTTGGTAGACATGGGTAAGCGAGATCCAGATAACGTAGATACTTTTAGAGACTGATAGGGCAAATAAACGTGAGGGAAGGGAGCAATGGCAACAAAACTATACTGGGAATACACAGCCCTGGCAATCACTGCGTTAGTGGACCCGGCCTTAGATGATATCGGCGTGGATGACCCCAAAGTCCGGCAAGCTGCGAGGCACTTTGCGCTGGCTCACTTGAAAAAAGTGGAAGAAGTTTTGGGGCCTATGACTATGGGGGAATTGCAGCACGGTCTCGCTTATTTCATCGAGGGGTATGAACAGAGATTAAAAGACTTTAAGGGATGAGCATGAGAGGCCAAATACTCCAAAGGCAAAATAATACGTGAGGACGCCGAGGATAGTAGCCCATTACTTCTTGATTGTGGGGATCCTCATGGGCCTGGTAGTGGCCTTTTCGTCGCTATTCGCATGGGCTAAGATAGCCCTCCCGCCGTCTGTCACAGGCGCTATATGGGCAGTCGAGGTCTTTGCCGATTGGGGCACAACGATTATCCTGCTTAGGGCTGGCTTGGGGATCCGCGAGGCAAACCCCATCCATGCGTTTCTGTTTAGCAAAGTAAGCTATGCGGGCGACTTCCTGCTGATGTGCGCTTTCCTGGCTGTAATCTTCGTGTTTATCTGGCCTGGAGTGCCACGTTCAGGTCAATTAGGGGTGTGTTGTGCTTACACGCTGGTATATGTAAATAATGGCTTGGTCTACAGGCGCAAGCTTAAGGCAAAGCGTCAAGCCGAGCAGTATGTAAATGTTGCATCAAGGAGTGTGACTACAAAGGCATGAACTCACAACCAATCGGTTACCTATACCTGCTAGAATGATTTACGAGTGTTATCCACTTCCTGGAGGATCTTGGTCAGTTTCCGCACCAACTCAACGCAATCATCCCTACGGAACCGCACCATGGCACAACCTTTGTTATCACGAGTGCGGAACATCAGGCCCACTACATTCTCTTTGTATGCCCATGCAAGCAGGTCGTCAAGGTCGTATGTATCTTGGCACTGATCCATGCGGAGAGTCACAGTCCCTTTAAGACCTGTTGTCCTGAAACCGCCGACGAAGGTCAGGTTTGGGTCTCCAATGTTCTTTGTGTGAGTCATCTTCACGCCTCCGATGTGATTCGCTACGAATTCATTACAGGCCATAGAGGTACCCTAAAAATATCCTAAGGGATACTACGCCCAAATCGAACTATCGATACCCCCAAGATCCCTATGGAATAATCTCGTTTAAGATTCCAGCAAAGCAGCGTCTCACTTAAATATACTATATCAGGCTGTCCAAAAAGTCCCGGAACGGTGTTCTATAGCTGGCTTGATGGGCTATAATCTCTCTAAAGACTCCGCCTTTGGAGGTGACCGAAGTGAAAGTGTTCAGAGAATATCGGCAAGTCCAAAACTTTTTATTGCCTCCTTCGCTGGATGAGTTTGTGCCTGAGGACCACGAGGCGCGTATTATCAATGAGGTGGTGGACAATCTTGATTTGTCGCTGTTGCTTAATCGCTACGAAGGTGGTGGGGCACCAGCCTATCATCCGACGATGATGCTAAAGGTGATTGTCTATGCGTATAGCCTGGGCATATACAGCTCCCGCAGAATTGCCCAGGAATTGAAGACGGATACCGCCTTCATGTTTTTATCAGGGTTACAAGCACCCGATTTCCGAACCATCTGCCTTTTTCGGTCCCAGCAAGCGGCTATTCTTCCGGAGTTATTCGTAGAGGCGGTTAGACTCTGTGCCTCTTTAGGCATGGTTGGACTGGGACATATTGCCTTCGATGGCACAAAACTGAAAGCCAATGCCTCACTGAGGCAAATCCGAGACAGGGATGGTCTTGAGAAAGAAGTCGAGCACATCAAGGAGCAAGTGAAGCAGATGATCGAAGCCTCAGCCCGGATAGACGAGATAGAGGAACAGCAATATCCCGAAGGCGATGGCTTGGAGATAGCCAAGGAACTCAGAAAAAAGGAATACCGCCTGAAGAAGCTCCAAGAAGCAAGGGAGGTGCTTCACAGGGAGAAGCTGGAGAGGGTCAACGTGACTGATCCCAAGTCTCGGTTGATGCAGGACAACCGGAGGGTGATCCAGCCCAGCTACAACGGGCAGATAGCGGTGGACGAAAAGGATCAGGTGATCGTAGCGGCTGATATCAGCCAGAGTACGACTGACCACCACGAATTCAGGCGGATGGTGGAGCAGGTGGAGCAAAACCTTGGGGCTCTACCAGAAGAGGCGAGCGCCGATGCCGGTTACGCCTCCTATGAGAATCTGGAATATGCCCAGCACAACATACTATATTTTTTAGTCAATGACTCCAGAACGATATCGCCTCTGTTTTATCTTCACATCGGTGGGCAGACCCCAGCCTCTTTTTACCTGGCTCCCAACTTAGCTGTTAGATACGGGTTCATCC
>Ga0209777_10007274_pt1 | contig 12313 bp, 14 predicted proteins | sample FrelakmetHBP12HB_FD_187147 | JGI IMG/M metagenome (GOLD analysis project Ga0209777, IMG submission 187147) | Freshwater lake sediment microbial communities from the University of Notre Dame, USA, for methane emissions studies -HBP12 HB (SPAdes)... | ecosystem: Environmental > Aquatic >... | reverse complement strand
ATCGAGACCGACGCCGCTACGGGCAACTATCTTGAGCTTAGGCTTCCCCGCTTGCAGGATCTCCTTCGTCACTTTGGTGCGACTCCGTACGACCAAGGCGTCGTAGTTGCCCACGACTTTGACGAGGTCGACATTGGTTATCTCCGTCTTGAGGTCGACATGGTAGCCAGCTTCCTTAAGCATCTTAACTCCTATATCATCGATTGGATCGCAGACCAGAATCTTAACATCCTTCATCAATCATCTAACTCCTAGTCTTCGCGGAGACTATCTGTATCACATCTTTGTCCTTGAGTACTTGAGCTTCTCCGAGGCGTCTCTTTGTACGGGCGTCGACGGCGAATAGGAAGCTCTTCGCGAGATCGGTGTGGACGACCCCAGCGAACTGGCGGGCTGTGGTTCCCTTAGGGACGAGAAAGCAGTCGGGGAGAATTCTCCCCTTACTGTCTGTGAGCTTTTCTGCGTCCTCGACTGGGAAAACTACGATCATGTCAAGGAGGCTATGGAAAGCCTCGTTTATTGCATCCTGAAGGCCTGTACTGCCCCATTTCTTGAAGACCTTCTCACGGATACTATCTAGAGCCTTAAGCTGGTAAGGGTTGAGCTTTTCGGGTCGGAGAATGGTGAAGTCCTTGTCCCCAGGGGTGTACTTTATGAGGCCAGCCTCAGCTGCGCGGCGGAGAGCGAGTTCCGCTTCGGCGCATGTTGGAACGACTTTGTAGCCGGCTGCCTTAATCTTCTCTATGTTCTCAGTTGCTGGTTCTTTGTCTGCCTTGTTTGCGGCTACAATGAGGGGTTTGGACGACTTTCTGAGCTCGGTGGTGAAGCGGTGAAGGTCTTCACGGGTCCACTGTGCAGCCTTGAAAGGATTAAGTTTCGCCTTCTCGCAGGCGTTCTGGATGTGCAGACGCGTAATGCCTAGGCCGCTGAGCTTCTCGTCTATATGTCTCCATATCTCCTCATGTTTCATCTCAGCGGTACGTGAGAGGCGCTCCCAGTCTTTGATGACTATGCCATAGAGCCATGCGTCGAACTCCTCCTCGAAGAGCTTGATATCGTCAATAGGGTCATGGGCTCCCGGCGCGCAGCTCTGTCCACCCTCGTCGGTGCAGCCAGCAGCGTCGCATACTACGATGAGGGCGTCGGCTCGGCGGACCTCATCGAGGAACTGGTTCCCCAGCCCCTTTCCCTCGTGGGCACCCCTTATGAGGCCAGGAGTATCTATTAGGTCGATGGGAACTAATCTGATGCCATCTATGCAGGCCGAGTTGTTTGGCTCATCCTTGACGTTGAGTTCACGGCATACACAAGGTGTTCGGAGGTAGCCAACCCCCCTATTCGCCTTGATGGTGGTGAAGGGAAAGTTGGCTATCTCGACGGGTTTGAGTGTCGCCGCGGCGAAAAAGGTGCTCTTGCCGACGTTCGCCTTGCCTACGAGTCCAACGAGGGGAGGCATAGTGTACCGGGTATCCTGAGGGATGTCGGTCTAAAACCCTTTTCGGCTCGATGACTTAAAATTAGCTATTGGACTCAACAGGAATTTATTTCTCGTAGAAGCCGGGGCCCTTGTGAGGGCCGAAGCTACGTAGCCCTTCTTCTCTCAGCTGCTTGCGGAGGGCATTCGCTTCATCCTGCTTGATGTCTCCCTTCTTCTCAAGGAAACCAATGATCTCCTCGGCTTCCTTTGGCTTTTTACACCGGCGGATGAAGTCGACAGCATTGGGTTGGTATCCAGCATATTTCCTATCCTCCTTGTACCTGGGCTCGGTGGAAGGCGGTGGCTCGTTAACCTTATCGAAGTCGACCTTCGAGGTCCCTGACTCAATCTCGCCTGTTATGTGGGGGAAGAGCCTTTTGAAGTCCTTCTTCTCCATCGGGCTAGAACGCTGCATATGTTATTAATTAACATGCCTTCGGCTTATCACGGTAACCCTCTGCGGTTAGGAGTACTCCCTCCGGGACATCCTTGTCGACGGTGACCCCGGGGGCGATCCAGGCACCGGCTCCGACTTTGACGCCGGGGTGGAGGCTGACGTTTATACCCGTTTGACAGTCATCTCCCATGACGATGCCAAGCTTTCTCAACCCAGTGTCGACGCGCTCCCCCTTGACAGTCATCTTGACATTTTTGTGGTCGAATCTGAGGTTCGCTGTGATGGTGCCAGCACCTAGGTTGCAGCGCTCACCGATGATAGAGTCCCCGACATAGCTGAGGTGTGGAACGTCGGCCTTTTCCATCAGAATGGTGTTTTTGACCTCGCAACTGGCACCGACGCGGTTGCCTCCGACGAGCGTTGTACCTGCGCGGATATAGTTGTTCGGGCCAACGTCGCAGTCGGGGCCTATGTATACTGGTCCCTCGATGTAGACGCCACTTCGTACCCTTGCGGTTGGGGCGATGTAGACTGGCCCCTCGATGTGTACTCCCTCCTCGATTTTTCCCTCTATTTTAGCTTCGAGTCGCGATAATGCCCTAGTGTTTGCCTCTAAGATGTGCCAGGGGTGACCGATATCGAGCCAGTCGCCGTCATCCACCATGTGGAGGCGGGCTGAGATGTCTGTGGCGATGAGGCTGTTCACCGAGTCGGTGATCTCGTACTCTCCTCTAGGACTCAACTTTGTAACTTTGATGATGTCAAAGATAGTGGCTGGGAAGATGTATATTCCCGCGTTGGTAACGTTGCTCGGTGTCGTTCCGGGCGACGGCTTCTCGATTATACCCTTGACCCTGTCACCCTGGAGCTTTAAGGCGCCGTAGAGGTAGGGGTCTCTCTCGAGCCCCGTGACGGTGAGTTCCCCCTTCTTGTGAGCCTTGACTATCTCTCTCAGGATGCCGGGACTAAGGTATAGATCACCATTCATACCGAGGAACTCCTCACCGTTGACAAAGTCCTCAGCAAACCTAAAAGCGTCGGCGGTTCCCCTCATCTCCTCCTGACTAACATAGCTGAGTTTCAGGCCGAGTGAGGAACCGTCCCCGAATCGCTTCTTGATCTTCTCCTCCATGTAGTGGGTGACAACCAAAGCCTCCCCTATGCCAGCTTCAGCGACGCCCTTTAAAAGCCACTCAAACTGAGGTCTTCCACCTATGGGAATTAGCTGCTTAGGCATCGTTGATGTGAGAGGTCTGAGTCTTTCCGCTTTCCCTGCCGCTATTATGACTGCCTTCATTTATTTGCCTCCTTGACTAGTTCTCTACCGCGCTCTAACAAGCTCTTGGTCGACTTCTCGTCCCTGCCCTCGGCGGTGAGCCTTATAATGGGCTCGGTTCCGGAGGCGCGTATGAGTACCCAACCCTCGGGGAGCTGAAGGCGAATGCCATCGACACGGTTGATGCTCTGTACCTCGCGGAAGACCCCTGTATACTTCTTCCTGACTACCTTCATCGTCTGGACTTTGTCCTTGACAGGGATCTTAACACTCTCGGTTTGGTACTCTGGTACCTCGGCGATGAACTCTGATAGTTTCTGGTCTTTTTCCTCCAATGCTTTCAGGAGCTTAATAGCGCTTAGGATTCCATCGGGACACATATGTACCTCGGGTAAGACCCAAGCTCCAATGGGCTCTCCACCAAATACAGCTCTCCTTCTCTCCATCTCCTCAGTGATATATGCGTCGCCGACCTTGACGCGTACTACCTTGCCCCCGGCAGCCTCGACCATGTCTTCCATGCACATGGAGGTGCCGACATGGGTGACCACAATGCCTTTTCCAACACGCCTCACGACATAGCCTGCGTAGGCCGAGAGAAGCCTATCACCGCTCGCGGGTGTCCCCGTTTCGTCGACTGCCATCATCCTGTCGCCGTCGCCGTCGAACCCGAAACCGATCTCCGTATCGGTCGCCTTCATATAGGTGCCGAGTCTGCGGAGATTCTCGGTGGTGGGTTCAGGATCGCCAGCGGGAAAGTGGCCGTCTATGTGGCTATTGATCATGGTTGGTCGGAGCCCGACGGTCTCAAAGGCATCTGCTGCGATTGTACTCGTCGCCCCACAGAAGAGGTCGCAGGCTACCCTCCACTCCCTTTCGAGCTCCACGCCTTCTTGGAGGGCGTCGAGGTACATCCACGCGGCCTCAACATCGTAGGCAGAGCCCACACCATCCCACGGTGCATAGTCGAACTCGCCGCTCTGCATAAGTTCCTCAACCATCTTCTGCTCCTTCTCGGTGAGGCTCATGCCCCGAGAGTTGAAGACTTTGAGGCCATTATACTGGGGCGGGTTGTGACTCGCTGAGATAGCTACACCGGTGTCTGCTTCGAGCTCCCGCGTAAGCCAGGCGATCACAGGAGTCGGGAGGAGTCCAACGAGCTTGGCGTCGGCCCCGCAGGAGGTTATGCCACTGGAGAGGGCGGCCTCTAACATGGGCCCAGTGATGCGGGTGTCCCTCCCAACTACGATCTCTCCACCTTCATGGATGGTTGCCAGAGCGGATCCGAGCCGTTGTGCTGTGATGGGAGTAATCTCAATGTTAGCGATACCACGTATGCCCGATGAGCCGAAGAGCCTCACCTAGAACGCCTCCCGGGGACGAACTTGCGTAGGGGGTCAACCCTCAAAAGCCTTTCCAGCTCGGTGAGGGAGAGACCTCGCTTGACGTCACCGTATATATCGCATCTCTCCTCGATGTATTCTGCGGGTGAACGGACGACGACCTCAACCTCATCATGACCCAGATCAAGCTTGAAGTGGTAAGCGTGTACACCTCTCTTGAAGGTGACCTCCTCCTTTTCCCTAATCCTGTAGGAGTGGAGTACGGCTTCGACTCTTTCTGGGCTATCCGATAGAGCGACGATGTCTATGTCGCTGCCTTGTCTGGCTGTCCCCCTCCAGACGCTCCCGATGAGGCGGGGGTTAAAGTTCCTAAGGGTGGTCATCACTTCAAGGGCGGTAGTCCTCATCTCAGTGAGTCTCCTCTGCCTCTCTCCACCTTCGAGCTCATCGGCGAGCCTATCTAGCTCGACAGCCACCTCGTAGTTGCTAGGCGTTACATTGATCCCGAGACTTGAAGCTGCCATCTCCTTAGCCTGAATATACTCCTCAGCCATGCCACAATAAAGAAGCCTCGCTGCTTCCCTAGCGACAGATGATCTCTCGCCCAATCTAGTAAGAAAGATGACTTGTGGAGGGTTAAACCCTCGTGTCAAAAAAACGAGGTCTACTTGTTGTCCTGTAGAACCTTCTTCGTCACTGTGAGGAGACTATTCGGGCTTACCGGCTTCATCAGAACCTCCGTAACATCGACTGGTTCCTCCTTGAGCCCCTCGGCAAGCTTCTCGTAGCCTGTGATTATGACTACCTTCGTCTTCTTCCCCTGCTTCTTAATGATCCGTGCAACTTCATCACCATTAATGTCGGGGAGCTTGATGTCGAGGATGATCAGATCGTAACTCTTGTCCTTCGTCTTGTGGATGGCTTGCATCCCCGTTGAAGCGACATCAACTAGGTAGCCAACGGTCTCAAGAATCACCTTGAAGGTCTCAGTCAGGAACTCGTCATCGTCAACAATCAATATACTAGATTTACCGGCGATTACCTCCTCAGCTTCCCTCCTGGCCTCCTCCATGAGCACCCTGTCCTCGGGCTTCAACTCACCAGACCCAAGTTTTTCAGAGATCTTCTCCAGCCTCTGAGTGATCTCGTAAAGGCTTTCCTCATGTTCTTTGAGAATGCTTATGAGAAAGTCTAGAACGTCTATCTTCTCCTTCATACCCATTGCTGAGACCCGAATCTCCTAAGTCGCATGGAATAAAAGCGCCTTGTGGTTCCAAGATTCATAAAACTTAAATAGATTTACTGAGATTCAATTCATTTAACTTCTGTTAACGGTTAATAGAAAAGGAGTGGGAGTTTACCACCTCGGCGGGTCTCTTCTATGGTCGAGTTGGCTAGGGCACTCACGACGGGTTGCAGACTCCTATCGCCTCGGGACTCAACTAAAACTTGCTTCAGGTGGCCCTAGACGCCGTGTTCGAGTTTTTCTCATATCACAGCTCCAGAAGAGTCAGCCAAATCGGCAGGATTCACAGTCGTCGGATATTTCTTATCCCTAATTATTCCAACCCCTCTAGTCGCTGCAAAAACAGCAAACTAAATCTGTTTTTAAAACGAATCAAGAAACCCCATATATATGCCTAAACTGATAGCTTAAACGAGTATCAAGCTCGAGTAGGAAAACCTTATGTTTACGCCTCATCTAGCATTTGTTCATTATGCCTCGTAGAGGTAAAGTTGAGATATACATCGAGGTTCTCGAGATTGTTATGAAGGGCGAGGCTAAGCCAACGAGGATTATGTATAGCGCTAACCTCTCATGGAAAGTCTTTCAGAGTATCCTGAACAACCTGATCAACCAGGGGCTCATCACGGAGAACGAGGAACCTGCGGGGAAGGAGAGGGAAGTGAAGAGGTACGAGATAACCGAATCGGGAATGAATGTCCTCAAGTACTTCAGGAAGGTGACGATGGCGCTCCCAAAGTAGGCGGCATCTCCTTTATATCCCCTGACCTAATGTAACCGTCCTGAGGTCTTACGGTTTGTCTGGTCGGGTCGATGCTGATGCCCTGTTTCGGGAGATAAACGAGGTCTTCAAGCGCTACGGAGTAGAGAAAGGTGTAGGCTTCGTCCCCGATAGGTTAGAGATCACCTTTGAGAGGGCGACTTCCAATGTATGCGCCCTGGTATACAAGGAGTTCTTCACCTATCTGCCCCCTGACGTGATTGAGGTTGCGACCAGTAACGCTGTCGACTTCCTCTCCAATCTAGGAGTACCGAGGGAGAAGATCATCCTCTTGGAGCAGGGTGTCGAGGTTCGCCTCGAGGGAGATGCACGAATCGCTTACTTTCCCATCCTTGAGATGCTAATCCAGGACAGGGATATCTCCCGGAACTTGGACCCAGTCATCGACTCCTTCAAGGGTTCGATCAGGTCTCTCTTGGGGCTTTTCGACTTCAGCTGGGGTTGGGACGATGTAACGGAAAAGAGGTGGAGAAGCAGCCTGGCGAAACTTGACGAGATCATCGAGGCTAATCCAGGTATGCATAGCGAGATAGACGAGATAGTGAAGCGGCATATTGCGGGGAAAGAGGAGCAGAAGAGTCTCTAATCACTAATCTTGCCACCAACCCTAAGCTGTACAAAGAGTTCGAGGGCAAAATAGCCTTAGATTCCCTCGAAGTGAAACGTATACCCCAGTAAGTTGCGCACATGTAATTATTCCGAGTATTGATGAGTCATAGAAGTATTATCCTATTTAATATGATAACTGAATAATGATTAATGGTAAGTGTATGCGAATTTTATTGATAAGAAAAGTATCTCCTAAAGGTTTTTATCGGGTCTTCTCACGTTGCTGTTGAAGGTGGCCAGGATAGATCCCCTCATCTGCTTGGGCATAGAGTCCACTGCAGATAACCTAGGAGTAGGTATAGCTACCTCGGATGGCAAGATTCTTGCGAACGAGGTGAAGGTACACGTCCCCGACCTCGGCGGTATACATCCTCGGGAAGCGGCGAGGCACCACTCCGAAAATGTCGGCGCCGTGATAATGAAGGCGTTAGAGAAGGCGCAGATCACAGTGCAGGATATCGACTTCGTTTCCTTCGCTCAGGGGCCCGGCCTCGGCCCGTGTCTACGTACTGGTGCTACTTCCGCGCGTGCTCTCGCCAGCTACCTCAAGGTGCCCCTCATCGGAGTCAACCACTGCATAAGCCATGTTGAGGTGGGACGCCTCGCCACTGGGGCTAAGGACCCCCTGACTCTCTATGTAAGCGGAGGCAACACATTAGTATCCGGATTCGAATCGGGAAAATACAGGATCTTCGGGGAGACCCTCGACATAGCCATCGGGAACTGCCTCGATACCTTTGCACGACTCGCTGGGCTCGAGTACCCTGGTGGACCAGCCATAGAAAAATTCGCCGCAATGGGTTCGAAGCTAATCCCACTACCTTACGCGGTCAAGGGTATGGACATGAGCTTCAGTGGCCTCCTAACCGCCGTCAGTAACGAGTTCAAGACAGGGAAGCACGGTATACCCGACCTTTGCTACAGTCTACAGGAGACGGGTTACGCCATGCTTGGGGAGGTAACGGAGAGGGCGCTCGCTCACACCAGAAAACAAGAGGTTCTACTAACGGGTGGTGTCGGTGCCAATAAGAGGCTTCGTGGGGTCATCAAAGAGATTGCTGAGGAGCAGGGGGCCAAGCCCTACTATGTTCCCATCAGCCTGGCGACGGACAATGGCGCGATGATCGCCTGGACCGGTATCCTCGCCTATACCCACGGCATCAGAACGCCTATAGAAACTAGCTATGTTAACTCCAAGTGGAGAATGGATGAGGTGGAGATACCTTGGCGTTGATGCTCATAGCTAAGGGAGCCGAAGCGGACCTCCTCCTCGACATCGACTGGAATGGCAGGAAGGCTCTGCTCAAGCGCCGTGGTGTAAAGAAGTACAGACATCCTCAGATCGACAGGGAGATCCGACGCTACAGGACTCTTCACGAGGCCGACATCATCCACCGCGCTAAGGAGGCGGGTGTACCCACCCCGCTCATCTACCAGCTCGACCCAGAGGGCGCCACAATCATAATGGAGTTCATTGAAGGCGAGAAAGTCAGGGACATGGTCCCCCGGCTGAGTGAAGCTGAGAACAGGGCGCTCTTCAAGCTCATCGGGGAGAAGTCGGGTAGGCTACACAGAGCCGGTCTCATACACGGCGACCTCACAACCAGCAATATCATCAAGTCCAATGACCGCGTCGTCTTCATCGACTTCGGTCTTGGCGAGATCTCTAAGGAGGTCGAGAAGCGTGGCGTAGACTTCAACCTCATGGTCAGGATGCTCGCCAGCACCCACTACAATGTGATAGATATGCTCCTGGAAGCATTTATGGAGGGATACAGGGAGACGATGGGTCCAGAAGCGGAGGAGGTCTTTCAGCGTGCAGATGAAGTTAGACGTAGGGGGCGCTATATTGACAAAGAGTAGGATCTGGATGGCCACCAGCAACAGTCATAAAGTCCAGGAGGCTGCGCAGGTCATGGCCCCCTATGGCATCAAGCTTGAACACTATCCCTTTGAGCGAGTCGAGATCCAGGCCGAGGATCCCGCCGACATCGCCACCTACAGCCTCAACATGGTCAAAGAGAACATTCCCATCTGTGTCGAGGACGCTGGCTTTTGCATCGACAGCTGGAGTGGATTTCCCGGCCCGTACAGCAGTTACATCCTTGAACACTTGGGCAACTCCGTTATCCTCAAACTCATGGAGGGCGAATCAAGCCGAAGCGCACATTACGTCTCAGCAGTCGCCTACCGAGACGAATCTGGGGTCCGCATCTTCCGTGGCACCGTCAACGGCGAGATTGCCCACAGCATCCGGGGTACCAACGGCTTTGGCTATGATCCCATCTTCATCCCCGCGGAGGGAGACGGTCGCACCTTTGGCGAGATGGACAAAGATGAGAAAAACAAGATCAGCCACCGCGCCCGAGCCTTCCGTGCCCTCGCCGAGTGGCTTAACGAAATTTAGTAAAGTTTTTTAAACCACTCCTAGTCTTAGACTAGCGCATCCCGGGTAACACAGACAGGCGATAACATTATGGTCGGTAAGATGTCAAGCATGCGGGGGCGTTCCCTCTCCCAGAGGCCCGTCTCCAAGAGGCCACCCACTTGGGTAGTCTATCAGCCGGACGAGGTCAAGGCCCTCATCATCAACCTCGCGAGAGAGGGAAGGAAGCAGAGCGAGATAGGTAGCACCCTCCGCGACGAGCACGGTATCCCACTCGTCAAGCCCCTCGTTGGCTATGGTGTCCGAAAGGTACTCACCGAAGCAGGTCTCGCCACTACCATCCCTGAGGACCTCTATAACCTAATGATTCGTGCAACCCGGATGAAGCGCCACATGGAGAGGAACCCTAAGGACTATGGTAATAAGAGGGGACTCCAGCTTACTGAGTCGATGATCTACAGGATCACGAAGTACTACAAGAGCAAGGGCGTCCTGCCAAAGGACTGGAACTACAGGGACGAGATCGTCACCATATAGCCTGATCTGGCATGGAGCTACCTCAGGAATTTCTATCTTCCTTTAAACCAGCTGTCGATCTTTTTAAGTCGCACGCTGAACAGGGGGATATCATTCGTATCCTCACCCACAACGACGCTGACGGCGTTGCCTCGGGTGGCATCATAAGCTGTGTAGCGAACCGGCTAAGGATACCCTTCAAGACTACAGTGGAGAAGCGCCTCGATGAGCAGATCCTCAGGAGCGTCGCGGAGGAGAGACCACCTCTCGTAATTCTTACCGACTTCGGCTCGGGGTACCTCGACCTCGTGAGTAAGACACTCTCCGAAAAAGACGTAATCCTCCTCGACCACCACATGCCCGTCGGTACGCTGTCGGGCAAGGTTATTCAAATTAATCCACTCCTTCAGGATATTGATGGCTCCCGGGACATCGCAGCCTCAGGTGTTTGCTACTTCTTCGCTAAGCAGGTCAGTGAAAGGAACGTCGACCTCTCCCCCCTCGGTCTCGTCGGCGCCCTTGGCGACCAGCAGGATAAGGGGGACAAGAAGAGCCTGAGAGGGGTCAATACCCTTATCGAGGAGGAAGCCGAGAGGAACGGTCTTCTCAGCAAGGATGTTGATCTGATTTTCTACGGCCACGAGACTCGCCCCATCACCCGTGCCATTGCCAACACAACGACTCCTTTCATTCCTGGTCTCAGTGGGAGAGAAGACAGCTGTGTCGCCTTCCTCAACCACATTGGCATTTCACTTAAAACGGAGGAGAGGATGAGGAGCCTCAGCGACCTGGACGAGGAGGAGAAGCGGAAGCTCTTCTCAGCCCTCAGCAGCCATATGGTGGCACAGGGTTGCAGCGCTGATATGGTCCACAATCTTATCGGCACAGTCTACACCTTCAAGAAGGAAGAGCCGACGACGCCCCTGCGTGATGGGCGTGAGTACTCAAGTCTCCTTAATGCCTGTGCACGCATGAGGCGCCCTGGCATCGGGATCGGTATCTGCTTGGGTGACCGCGGCGAGGTTATGCAGGAGGCTGACCAGACCGTCGAAGAGTATAGACGCCGCATCGGCGAATGTCTCGACTGGGTCAGAGTAGGGGACAGGATCATGGAACTCAATAGTATCTATGTCCTCAATGCAGGCAACGACATAGATGAGAATATAGTCGGTGTCGTCTCAAGCATTCTTCTCGGTCAGGGCATCCTGAAGGCCACTAAGCCAATAGTCTCTGCAGCCAATAGCGACGATGGTACAGTTAAGATATCATCTCGCATAGCAGAGGGCACTGCTCACTTGGGGATACACCTAGGTAAGATAATGCAAGAGGCCGCTGTAGAAGTAAACGGCACGGGGGGTGGTCACGATAACGCAGCCGGAGCCTTCGTACCACAGGGCCGGGAGGACGAATTCATGAGGAGGGTAGATGAGCTTGTTGCTAAACAATGGAGCGGAAGCTGAACTCATCCTAAGGTATCATGACGAGGAGACGGCTCAAGCCATTGCTGAGGCAATCAACCCCGATAACCTCCAGGCGCCAGAGGGGCTAAAGCTTATTGTCGATAGGAGTGGTGATGAACTCAGCATCAAGGTCCGATGTTCGAAGGGCATTGGTAGCCTCCTCTCCACCCTCGATGACCTCCTCAGTTGCCTAAGCGCCGCTGAGAAGACACTGAGTGGCCTATCTTAGTTCTACTCCTTTTAGAGAAAGGTATAAATGAGCGCCGAGGATGTTCATGGTGCTGAAAATAGGAGAGATTCAAACGTTTGTCTAAGGCCGTCAAGGATAAATGGCGCAGGAAGGAGTGGTTCGACATCATTCTCCCCCGATACTTTGGCGAGACAAAGGTCGGTGAGACCCCCGCCGAGGAGGGAAAGCTCCTCCAAGGCCGCGTCTTCGAGACCACACTCGCACAGATCACGGGCGACTTCAGCCAGGAGTATATAAAGATGTACTTCCAGGTCACGGGTGTCGACGAGCACAAAGCACAGACCATCTTCAAGGGCCACGAGTACCTCCGCGATTACTTACGCAGCCTCGTCCGCCGCAGGAGCACCAAGGTAGATGGAATATTTCGCGTCACTACCACCGATGGCTACAAGGTCAAGATAATTGTCACTGCCATGACACAGGTTCGCATCAAGACGAGCCAGGAGCATGAGATCCGTGTAATCATGAAGACAATAGTCGAGGAGAAGGCGAAAACCCTTACATTCGACCAGATTGCTCACGAGATGGTCCTCGGCAAGCTAGCTTCCGATGTCTATAACCAGGCGAAGAAC
>Ga0209777_10007273_pt1 | contig 12314 bp, 17 predicted proteins | sample FrelakmetHBP12HB_FD_187147 | JGI IMG/M metagenome (GOLD analysis project Ga0209777, IMG submission 187147) | Freshwater lake sediment microbial communities from the University of Notre Dame, USA, for methane emissions studies -HBP12 HB (SPAdes)... | ecosystem: Environmental > Aquatic >... | reverse complement strand
TTGTTTTTAATTCCTCAAAGCTATCAAAATATTTAATATTTTTTAAACTAAAATAGAAATCGGCATATTGCAACCAGTATTTTAGTGATTCGATGTTCTTGTATTTATTAGGATCAAAAAGAGCGTTTCTCCATAACTAATTATTATTTCATCTGGAATGATTGTATTTTGTTGATAATAATAGAGAACTTTTTCTAAATTTTTAAAATGTTTTAGTGAACATGGAATAATAACAGATATCATAGATTACCTAGCCTGATTTTATGGGATATAAATAATTCATGTTGTAAAATTCTTTATGAACTAACAGATGTTATTAAATTAAAAACATCTTCTAAGAACATCTTCTTTTTTAATTCCGTGGATGGCACTTATTCCAGGATCTTTAGGTCTATCGTATCCAAGATGATTATAAAAAGTTTCTCGTCCTTCAATCATAGCTTTTTTAACTTTATTTATTTCTTCATTAGTTTCTATATTTGCACCAGGTCCTACAAAAACATCAAATGCCTGATTGTAAAATATTTTATGTTTTTCAATGACCCAACTTATAAAACAATCAGTGTGCCCTTGTTCTGTTTCTTTTGAATGTAAACATTCTATTCCACCTTCAAGAATATGTTTCCAAGTAGACCTATTAGCAACATAAGGGGCAGTTAAAAATTCTTTACATAAAAGTCCTTTTTGTTCATAGCCAGCAACACAAGCATATAATTTATTTTCTATTGGCTCAGGTAGGGGCTTTAAAATTAGGACATCGTATTCACTTAAAGCCATTGAATCCCAGTCAGGTTGATCCAAAAAGAATTTTATAATGTCTAAAATGCGTGTAATAGCATTTATATTGCAATAGGAACTTTTGCCAATATTAGCGGATTCCATTCCTTCTGGAAATTTGCAACCATTATCATCCGTTCCCACACCAATAATTCTAGAAAATCCAATTCGTTTCCAATAAGGATAATGTCTGAAACAGACGTCGTTAGCTCCTGGATGTGACCGCACTACTAAAACCATAAGCTACCTAAAATCATAAGCTGCCTTAAATCATAAAAATTATTAAAAGATTATTTCATTCTATCAAAATATTCTTTAATAGCTATGTCTCTTACAATTTTTCGTATCTTTCTAATATCTTGTTTTGAAGGAGTATAGAAATAAATAGGTTTATCTATGTTCACTTCTATTTTTAACTTTTCTCTTATATTTGTCATAAAAACTCGATCTTCACCATAACTTTTTTCAGGAAAAGAAACTGTCAGAGCTATTGATCGTTTTATTGGATTAAGATGCCCTGGAGATCTATAATGCTGATTATTTATAGAATACCACCCCTGATATTTAAGACTATGTTGAAAAGTATTTTCAGTGTTATTTAGTCTTATTTTTCCAGCAATGCCAACACAATCAGGCTTTGTTTCAAGTGCCCTTAAAATCAAAGAGATATAATTATCATCTATATCATCATCGTCATCAATAAAACAGACATATTCTCCTTGTGATTTTTTAATAAGTTTATTTCTTTTGGATCCTATTGTAATCTCGCCGTTATCAATGTCATAAAGAATTTCAACAGGTAAATTTTCAGACTGCTTCTGCAATTTATTAAGCAGTCTGTTAAAGGACTCTGATCGTGACTCAAGACTACATATTAAAATACTTAAAATTGGTTCCATTTTCCATAACCGGATTCTAAAATATTTTTAGCACAGACTTTTGCATAATCAAGGACTAAGCCTTTTTTATTATGTGCTCTTCTTTTTCCAGCCAATAATCTGAGAGAAGTAAAATCTGCCCTTTTAGGGCGGTGTTGAATAATTATATCAGGAAAATAATATAGAATTCCTAATATTTTTCCTATATCAAACCAAACTTCATCTATCATGTCTGCTTGGAATAGCTCACACATAAAAGGCCTTTTTGAAGCTTCTACAATAAGACGTGATACAAATAAATTAACGCACATTTTTTCACCGGCTATATAGTTATCATTACAATATACTATAGCTACGCCGTTTTTTTGATTAAATGTATCAAGTATTTTTTTATCCCAGTCTTTTGTAATAAAAGTCATGTCATCACCCAGCATGGAAATAAGAGTTCCTGATTCATTAAATTTAGTGTTTTTATACATGAGATTAAAGTATAAAGATAAATCCGGCTGAGTTGTCGCTTCTTCTATTATTTCATACATGTTTTTATCAGGCCAAGAAATTGTTTTTATAATATTATATAGTAATTGGTCCGCTTTATTAATACAGAAACAGAATCTGATTGAATTAAAATCTTTTACCGTTTTTAAAGCAGACCCCACAAAAGACATAAAATTTTGAGGGCGCTTATATGTCGGAAGCATTAAGCATATTTTATTGTAGAGCATGAAATTTTTTGTACCAGCTTATCCATCCACCCGGCTTTGACCCAAAGTAATTATGGAATGTGTAAGATTCTGGATTTCCCATAGTTTTAGAATGAAAAAGCACTTCTGGTAATATTTCTAAGTTCATTTCTTTTGCTACTGCTGTGAGCATTCCGGGCCCTATAAGATTAATATGGTTTTGCATATTAACTTTATTGATATTTTCCATGGCTATTTCAATCATTCTTTTTATTGCTTTATGATGTTCTATTGCTCCTATAATTGCACCACTAACTGAATTATTATCATGTTCATAAACAAGTAAAAGATCCCGATTAAGAAAATGGTCTATAGGTTTAATAGGCATCATATCAATATCAATATATACTCCGCCATATTTTTCAAGTATTATTAATCTGAGTATGTCGGAAATAGTTACTGGATTAATTTTATTGCTATTAACGATATTAAAAACTTCTTGAGATAAATTTAATTCTTCTAAATTATTTTTAGCCCATAGATGATGTTCCCAAGTTGGGTGTAAATTTTTCCATCTTTCAATAAATTTCAACCCAAGTTGAGGAATAGATCTTCCAAACCAAATTTGATGAATAATTTTAGGAATCATAGATAAGGCATTCCGACAAAGTGCCCATCCGAAGGAGGAGAAACTTCTATTTCATTACCTGTTATTTTAAGTTTAGGTTCATTTGCAAGTACATGAGCAATATGATCCGATATAGCGATGGGCCATATCAGTCTGCGTAAGAATAGTTGATCAGTTCCATAGAACGAATTTGCATTTTTTCTCAAAGCAATGTGGCTCCAGAATTTAAAACGAGATTCATAATCAGGTACCGTGCCGCTTTTTGAACCCCAGGTTCCACCTGGTATAGGAACGTCATGCTGCTTGTTATCTCGGATAATATGAAAAGATTTATTGGATTTTATCCACTCTTTTACCATATCAGACTCACGTTTATTAAATTTTGAATCCGTATCCCTGACTATAAATCTTTCTATTTGAGGGTCATCTATAAGGGGATTAAATCTCCAGTATAAACCTAAAGATTTTATTGAAGGATCCATTAAAGCTGTTTCTGCTCCGGTAGCTATTATTTTATTGATTGCATCAACGGGAACAGTATTATCATAATAAAATTTACAGGTCCATCCGGGATAAAAAGTCTTTGCATTTTCAGCATTCCATATAGCCCCATTAATATATCTGGGCTTGTCTCCCCATAATGAAAATGATATTATTTTTTTCATAACTTTTCTTTCAAAAATTCTCTTCTTTTGTGATCTTGTTCATGCTGTAAATGGGGTCTGTAAATATATATAATTTCACTTATATAATTTTCTTTTTTTAATAAAGGATAAATATCTTTAGCAAATATTTCATCCTCCCCGAACCAAGCCTCTTTTACTTTAGTTTTTAAACAGAGCTCTGTTTTGATTGGGTTTATAAAAAAAGGTGTTCTTACATAATCAAAATCGTCAAAGTTATTGTCCCATTTTTTATATTTAATGCTTATATTAGAGGTTTTAATGCGATTTCCTATAAAAACACATAGCTCTTTAAAGCCAATGCAATCAGGATTATTATTTAAAGAATCTAATATAATTTTTATTGCATTTCCATGAACCCAATCATCATCATCTATCATCCAACTATATTCTCCATTTGCCATTCCATATAATTTATTTCGGGTCTCTCCTATTGGTATTTCTTTACTGTTACGTAATGAAATTATTTCTACTATATTCTTATAGTTGAGGGCTTGGCTTTCTAAGAAGGACTTTAATTGATTAAAAAGCCTCTCTCTTTCAGGTATAGTGGGAATTAAAATAGACAGCTTCATGTTTACCTGAGAATTATGTCGTGGCCATTGGTATTTAGTGTACCGTCATTAATAACTAATTCTCCATATCCATAATAAGGGACGTCTCCTATAAATATGACCTGATTAGTTGTGGTCTTATCTATCATTACATTAGGATAAATTCCTCCAACTGATATATATTGAATGCCCGAGCCATCTATTACAAGATTAGCATTATTTGAAGGAGAGAAACTTCCAAAACTTGAAAGACAGGAGGCATCACCTGAAATGAACATTGAACTTTCATTTGAAGTAGTTAAGTAGCCCCCAGCTAGAGTTAAATTTTTTAAATAAACAGGATTTGTATAAAAAACAGTAGAAGTATAGTCATAGCCTAAATTAAACTGCAAAGCAGAAGTAGTGGCGTCTATTGTACAGGAGCCACTATTACTATCAAAAATAGCTATATCTGTTGAATCCGGAATAGTTGCTCCAGAAGGCCCCCCTGAGCTTTCAGACCAATTTATAGTATTGTTAAAAGTGCCATCCGAAGAAATCCAATATCTATTCATTTTTTTTACCTTTCAATGTTATTAAAAAATTAGTAAATAATTATGGCCTAAAAGATGAAGAGTCTGTTCAAAGGCACATTTTATTTTATTTAAAAAATTGTATCTATGATAAGCTTTTAATATCAAAAGATTATTAAATAACTGCTATTTTCACAAATTTTAATAATCTACTAATTACATTTTCTATAATGGGGCCTATTCCGGCCTTAAAAATAGAATTCACATCTAAATATCAATAACAGGAGGTTTTATATGGAATTCGTAAGTGGCCAGTTTAAAGAGTATGAAGCTGTAGTAGATTTTGGAATTAACTTTAATTCAAAAGATGTCAAACCTATTCATATGAAAATAGGCGAAAGCATCTTGTACGATGGCGATGTAGCAGATTATAAAAAGTCTAATGGGGAACAGGTAAAAGGGCCCTGCCCAAGTCTGAGATCTGCCATTAATAAGGCAGGCTGGCTTATTATTAAAGGTTCTAAAGACATAGACATTGAACTCACAGAAGTCTCCCCTACAGAAACTAAAGCAGATTTTGACCCCTTTAAAGGTGGAAGTTTCAAAACTTATGTGGATCAGAATAATGGCATTCATGAATCAAAATACCCCACAATTAAAGAAAGTGACCTTATTGTAAAAGAAATACCCTCTTCTTTGAAAAATAACTCTACTTCTAAAAAGGAAGCCGATTTAAGCGTGGCAGGGGATCAAATAGAAGTTAAAAAAGGTTTTATAGTTAATAGCTCGACATCAGGTAATAAAGAAACTAAAATGACCATGGCCGTTGAAAGACGCGATGCTATGGGATCTGAGTCATCGTCTCCTATTAAAGGAATTAAACCTCCCGTTCTTCTTGGAAAGAAAAGAAGTTCTTTCCTTGTAGATGATAAGACTCCTTTAAATGTAAGTGAAGATATGACTAAAGAGGAAGTAGAAGGAATGAAAACTGTACTTTCAGATGAATCCCAAGACGCTAAAGTAGTGAAACGCATGAATCTTAAAAATCTGCCGGTTCAAGATGTTGACGGTGTTATTATGAGAAAAAAGACATCTGAAGGTATTTCTATTACTACTGGAGTCAATGCCCCGAAAGAGATGTCTCTGAAAACTAAAATAAGTTCCGGCGGAGAACCTATTACGAGTATTCAAGAAGAAGGAACAGTTGTAGGAAAGATTCAGAGCTCAGAGGAGATAGATGCAGAAGAAGCTGCCAAGGCGAAAGCCAAAGCAGAAGCTAGAGCTCAGGCTGCTATTAAGGCACAAGCACAGGCAGAAGCTAGGAAAGCGGCAGCAACTAAGACCCAGGCCACAATAGAAAAAGAAAAAAAGGTTGCTTCTGTGCCCGCTAATGCCCCTGCTACTGATACAGATTATATGGCTATGCTTCCAGCTGACTGGGGAAAAATGCATTGGGTAAAGAAGCAGGAATTTGTTAAGACTCTTACAGATAAAGCTTTCATAGAATTCATTCTTTCCATGGAATCTATCAAAGCAGTCCAAAATGCTTGTACGGCAAGATTACGAGATATCCAAAAAGGATAATTTTTTCATGTCTAACAGGATAATCCGGCGTGGATAAAAAAGCAATGTCAAGACGAGTTATTGCAAATGTGCAAGACTTCGATATGGAGAACTTATTTAATCCACGCCCTCTCCTTGAAGAAATGGAAGAAGCGGGCACGGGAGCTCTTGAAGTTTTACCTAAAAAGACCCTTAGAGAAAAGAATTACGGGCCCCAGCCTCTTATGATACGGCCTGACTATAGCGGAGATTTTTTGAAAAAACTTGATCAGCCCCAAGAAGGCAAATTAGTGGAAGTTGAAGGTGCCGATGAGGAAAACCTTAAAGACTTTACTATGCCTTCAGAAATGCTCAAGCATCAAGAAAAACCCCATCCCCGTGTAAATCTTGATGAATGGTATGACTTTAACCGACCTGGCGACCAAGCAGGGGGAGAAGACCTCAAGCAATACTGGGACCGAGGCTGGGATAATAATGACTCCCCTGAAATATCCGAGGATAAATGGCTTAGAATGTGGACTATTCCAGGAGAATCAAATAGAATGGCCCGTAATGTCGTAGCTTCTTTTCTTTCGAGTAATGAAAGAGCCGGTAGAGTTGTGACAGGCTTTCTGATTGAACAGGCTCCACCAGTAAGAGTTAAAATAGCTAAACTCATGTCGGAGCTTATAAAAAGTAAAATACACGGTAAAAAAGAGATAGATAAAGGCGGAGTTACGGCTCGAATAATTAAAGCTGCCCCAGCCATTGGTTTGTGGGTCTTTCAGACAGATTCAGCAGGACCTGCCCCTAAAGGCTTTAAAAAGCCTTATACTACGACGTTTCAATTTAAACGAAGGGGTACTGAAACAGACCCTAATAAATTGGACGTTTATGTGAATTGTACATGTCCATCTTGGGTTTTATGGGGGGCTCAATACCATGCCGTTATGGAAGATTACTTGTACGGCAAGATAAGGCCTGTTTTTGCCCCGCCAAGAAAGAGAGACCATGAGGGGTCCTTCCTGGCTTGTAAGCATGTTCTGAAGTGCATAGAACTTGTTTCAAGGGCACGTCTAGGAGCTCTCCCTAAAGAATTGAAGAAGCGAGTTCATCTTCTCATGAAGAGGCCTCAAAAGTTTGAATTTGAAGAAGGGCCTGAAGAGACTATCAAGATACCTAAAGATCTTATAGGGGTAGGTAGACGTCCTAAGATGAAGAGAATTATGGAGGACTGGGAAAAGGATCCTAAACGGAGAAAGAATCTTGTAATGAGTCTTACGGACCCTGATGAGGTAGCTTTTTTAGCCTTTAAATACCCTTCTACGGCCACAACCTATGTAGCTGAAAGATTAAAGCAATTGCCCCAGAAAAAGGCCGAGAGGCTTCTTGAGGAGGTTGAAGCTTTAACAGGAGAAGAGGTTGTGAAAGAAAGGGCTCTGCCTCCTGAGTTAAAGGGCTTTGATTTAGATGCGGGGTTACAAAGTAAAATTAAGGATTTGGATAAGAAAAGTAATACCTATAAAGTAGAGCTAGTGAGAGGTCTGACTAATCCTGATCTGATTGCTTATTTAACTTTTAAATTTGATCATGACCTTGAATTGCGGTCTCAGGTTACTCGTAAGCTGCATGACATAATTCTTAAGTCTAAGGACCCTGAAGAGAAGAAAAAAGCTGATCATTGGTTCAGATTTATTATAGGTGGCTAATTTGAAAGACTTTGCTTCAGATATTTTTTATTCTAAAGCTAAGACAGAAATAAATTATAAGGGTAATGTCCTTGAAGATGCCTTACTTCTTGGATTCTCTTATATAGAATCTGAGGATCATGTTGTTGAATATGTGGCGGCTAATCCTAAAGTAATGAAAAGAATTTTTGCAGAAGTATCCGATTCAAATATAAAGATGGAGAATGAAGCAATTGGAGAGCTATGGACTGCAAAATTGTTGTTGTCTGATAAATTATTAGATTCTCAAATACTTTTTTCGAATAATGTTTTTTCAGCTGTAATAAATCTCAATCTAAATCAAATTTAAATAAGGAGGCTTTAATGGCGACGTATGATTATTACTGTAACAATTGTGGGATTACCCAGGAGCAGGTGCATGGGATGCTGGAAAAGCCCGAATTTAAATGCCCCGATTGCGGGGGTATTATGGAACGGCTTATTTCGCCCAATATTGGGGGTTTTATTTTAAAGGGTGGTACTCCGGCTATTAATTATCGGGAGAAGCAGTACAGGCATAAGAGAAGCATAGAAATGGCTAAGAGGCAGAGAGAAAGGTATGGGACTCCTGCCAGAGTCAGGCCTAATATAGCAGGGGTTGAAACGGGTACTTGGGAGAATGCCCATACAATAGCTCAGGAAATAAAGAAAGAAACGGGTATTATTCCTGAAACTTATGCTCCTTTAGCTGAAAAAGAAAAGAAATCTAAGCTGGTAGTTTAATTTTAACCTTTAACCTAAAAGAAGGATGGTTTTATGCGAAGTTTTTCAGTTGTAGCTGTTTGTTTGTTGCTGGCGTCTCTTGGCTGCTGCCATAATCTTAACAAAAAGGTGGTAGCAACAAAGAGTTCAACCGTTGTAGCAGTCAAAGTTGATACGGCAAAAGCAAAAGTTTCTGCCGTTGCCATTGACACTACTAAAGGCCCTGTAGTACAGAAAGCCGATAGTTCTAAGGCAAAAGCACCTGTTATTGAAATTAAGGCTGCAAAAGCAGACACAACTAAGGCGCCTGTTATTCAGAAGGTTGTAGTGGATGTCACTAAAACGGCAGCGCCGGTTGCTCAGAAAGTTGCTGAAAAGGTGGCTCCAGTCAAAGTTGATACGACTAAGGCCAAAGTAGCGAAAAAGTAATAACCTATTAATACGCCCTATTTAATGAAAAGGCTCCTGTTAAATAGACAGGAGCCCTTTCCTAAAAATGTTTAATTTTTGTCGCTTCTCGAAGGCGCGGAAAGAAACGAGCTAAAAATGACTAGTTTCATAGAAGCACTTTATAAAACAGCCTCTTCTATCCAGTTTGCATGGATTCCAGAGGCAGGAGCTGTCTCCTATAATGTGTATGTGAGTCTAGGCCCCGATCCGAGTCTTCTTCAGCTTTTAGCTACGGGGATTGATATTAATCCTAGTACTGCTATTCCTTCTCGGGGAAAGGTTGTTTATACGGCTCAGGTGGCGGATGTTCAGTCCTTGCTAGGTATTCCATCTACGCAGGATTTCTCAAATAAGCTTTTTTATTTTGCTGTCACATATTATGATTCTTTGGGGTCAGAGCAGGGCCCTGCGGCTATTGTGCCGGTTCCTCCGGTAGGAATCGTTTCTAAGACTATGAGGGATGACCCTACTATTAATCGACATGGTTATGTTTTTAGTAATGACGACCAAAGATGGATTAAAATGGCTGGTTCATCTTCGGGAGCAGTAATTGTAAATACAGCTGATTTTTATAAGACAAATCTCACATCGGAATATACTTGGGACGGCACAAATTTAACAGTGATAAAATCATATCCCAGTGATGCTACTAGTGTGGGTATGCCGTGCAAATTGACGGTAAACACATATTTAGGAAGTCAGCTGGTTAAAATTTCAATAACCGATAGTACTATCTAAATTCGAAATAAAATCCTCAATATTAAATAAAATTCACATAGAATAACACCAACACACAACCAAATTTTCTAACCGTTTTAAGGAGGGTTTTATGAGTAAGGATTCTTCGGGGTTCCCGATCGTTAATGTTACAGAAGTCACTGTCGTCAAATATGACAAGACGGACATTGGCCCAATCTATCTGGGTGACGTTGGTATGAGAAATCAGCTTGGTGGCGGACGTGGTCTTTATGTTCAGGGTCAGGACCGTTATATGCATTATGGTCAGGACGCGACATTAGTCCAAACTGGTGACGTGCTGCTTTCAGCTGACAGAGGTCGTATTCGTTATGGTATTGATAACAGTGCCTTTACTGTTTCTTATACTTAATCTAGATTAAATTAAGGATGAAAAAAGGTCTAGGAGAAATCCTAGACCTTTCTTTTTTAAAGTTCTATGAGATTAACTGCTGAAAATAGAATAGCCTATGAAAATAGCATTAAAGGCATAGTTCAAAGTAATGGCGGAAAACTTGATGAAAATTGGCATTATGAAAATTGTGAGACAAAAGTTAAAATTACTTGTGGGCGAGGTCATGCCTGGCTTATAACTTCCATAGGTTTGAAACAAAATCATTGGTGCCCGGAATGTGCCGGTCAGATTGTTCATGAAGAAGATATCAGAAAATTTGTTGAAAATAAAGGTGGAAAACTTGATAAAAATTGGAAATATCTAAATAGTAAAACAGACTTTTCAGTCTTTTGTGCTCAAGGGCATGAATGGAAAACTAACTGGGACAGACTTCATAAATGTTGGTGCCGTTACTTGAAATATAGCCAATCTTAGACATGAATCATGACTAGAGATTTATCTGATTTCAAACTAAAAGAAATGCCCTTAAATTTATCAAGAGCAAAAAGAAATCTATAACGGATTTTAGATTTCTTTAACGATAAATATAGTCCCTTCCAACTCTTAATGCTTTGATCCACAGCCATTTTCTTCCAAGGAGTAGGCAGGATACTTACATTAAATTTTGGATAGACTATATTCCGTGGTTTAATTTCTTCTTTAATAGCTTTTGTAAATAAATAAGCCCTTCTTGATAACTCCAAAGAAGCAGCTATTGAGTCATACTCAGTCTCATTTGTCATTTGACCTATGAAACTGGAATACATTGCTACAATTCCTTGATATCTAATGCCCGCTATTACACTCCTTTTAATTAAATTCTGTAATAATTTAGTCCGATTCCAACAATTATTAACTAGTCTATTAAACCTTTTTCCCCGACTATGATCCTTAGCCTTAATATCTAATTTCTCAAAAGCTATTAATTCACATCTATAATGCTGCGCTAGATTTATTATGTGTCTATTTACTTCTGCTGTCTCATAATCCCTTTTATGCTTCTTATATTTATTCTGCTTTAAGGCTGACAACTTTGATATGTCTATAATTTCTTTATGAATAATTTTTTTAAAACCCGCGCCGGACCAGTCGCATATAGAAAGACCAATATAATTTGGATTAAGATCCAAAGTTAAAATCCTGTTTTCTATAAATTTGCGCTTCTTTTCAGTCTTAATATATTCTTCTTCAAAAATAATATAAATATATTCATTATTTACTTCTAAAGAAAAGCAGCCTTTATTTTCGTCGCATAAATCTTGCAACTTACTCAGATGTTCTTTATGCTTTTTATTTAATTCTGGTAATTTTACTTCTATGTGCTCATTTCGATTAAATTTTAAAATAATAGAATTATTATCTATAATATCAAGTTCAGCTTTTCTGTTTCCATGTGAGTCATCACAACAACCTCTAAGAAAAAGTGGCTTATTAAATTTCTTTTTATGAAAGCGCTCTTTAAGTTCTTCTAAAGATATTTTTGGATTCTTTTTCAATTTAAAAAATTTTATAGCGTTAAATAATTTTTTGCCTCCAAAAATTACTTTATTTTTGTCTTTCATGGAGGATGCTTTTAATACAGCGTATCTAATAAGAGAAAAGTCAAGAACATCTATGTGAGTCATATTTACTTGAACTATGCGCACAATGTCATCAATAGAGGCATCAGGCAGCTCTCTAAATCTATTATAGGCATAGCGCACCACATTATTATATGGCTGTAGATATTTAGAAATATCTATAGAATTTTGAATTTTATATTTGTATGTTATCATGTTGATTCTTTTTTTCTTGCGCCATATAATTATCAAGAATTCTTCTGAGTGCGTCTGACTCAGCTATTTCAAATTTTTCAGCCTTTTCTTTTATGTAATCCGCATATTTTTCAGGTAAACTAAAAGTTTTTCTCATATTATTCCTTTTATGAAGGTGTATTACTCATAGAAGTAATATTAATACATTATTATAAAAATAATTGCGCAAGATTGTCTATTTTTGTTCATTTTTGTTTATTTTTATAAGTAACTGTTTCGAGCCCTTATTGTAACG
>Ga0209777_10007272_pt1 | contig 12315 bp, 11 predicted proteins | sample FrelakmetHBP12HB_FD_187147 | JGI IMG/M metagenome (GOLD analysis project Ga0209777, IMG submission 187147) | Freshwater lake sediment microbial communities from the University of Notre Dame, USA, for methane emissions studies -HBP12 HB (SPAdes)... | ecosystem: Environmental > Aquatic >... | reverse complement strand
TCTGCATAAGCGGTAAAGAAGCCCGCAGGGCGGTGGAGGTGGTGCTGGCAATATATAAGTCCGCTGCAGAACAAAAGCCTGTTAAACCCGGTTGATTCGGTCTTTAGAGGGATTATTCGGAAGCAGGCCTGGGATATTGCGGAAAGACGGCTTTGGAGCAGGCTATATTGTTCGGGACTAAAATAAAAAAAGTGGATAAAAACGTAAAATCAGGGGAACAGGAAAGCGGTTTTGTGCATCCTATAGGTGGACAACGAAATTCGGGCCAAAGGAGTGAGTATTTGGATAAGCAGCGTGAATCGCTTGCAGCCCGGCTGGCAGAAGGGAATTATGAGGCCGCAGCAAAGCTCGTTGAAATATATTATAGGCAAATATACTGGTTTATGAGACGACTTGGGCATAGCAGTCATGTCAGTGAGGACCTGACCCAGGAGATTTTTATGTCGGCATGGCAGCATATAGGCCAGTTGAGAGGCGTCGAGGCATTGAACAGCTGGCTGTATCGTATTGCTGTGAATGTTTCAAGGCAGTACTGGCGCAGATGCAAATTAAGAAAGACGGTCGGCATGGAAGGGATTGATTTTGCGGCCAGCGATGAATCTCAAATTGAAGCTGCCGTAGGTGAGGAGGAGGTAGGTCAGTTAAGAGAAGCTGTTGTTCGTCTGCCGATGAAATTAAAACAGGCGGTTGTTCTGCATTATATGCAGCATTTGACAATCGCAGAAAGTGCAGAAGCGGCAGAAGTAAGACCGGGTACGCTGAAAAGCAGGCTGAGCAGGGCGTTGAAGGCTTTAAGAAAGCAAATTGATGCCGGGAAATAGAAAGCTGTTATGAGAGAAGACAAGATAGAACAATTGTTGAATGAGCTGGGGGAGCGAACGGCGGAACCGGTTCGACCCGGGCTTGCAGAGGAGATAAAACAGAAGATTCCGAAGGGGCTTATGACGCAGCCGCACAGGGGAGGCGCCGGTGCAATTAATATTATCGTAGATTTGAGGATAAGCAAGTTAGCGGCGGCAGCGATAATAATTATTACAACGATTTTATTGGTTAATTTTTTTGGTCGTCAAGATTCGACTCGCAAGGGCATATATGAGGACGGCATGCTGTTAGTAAAATATTGTCTCGGAGGCGCTAATGCGACCAGTAGTGATGTGTTGTCCGGCATGTCAAAGTTTTACGAATACCTGGTACATCAGGGTATGGAGCCCGTGTATTACGGTGACAAGATAGGCACAAAAGACAAAAATGCAGTATTGATGCACTGGAGGCTGCCTACCGGTGAGTATAAAGTGATTTTTGCTGATTTGCGAACAAAGACAGTCAGCTCGGACGAGTTAGTAAAACTTCAGGCTCGAATGCTGCAAAACAAAGCGAAGTAATTTATAGGTTATACTGAGCAAAAATGCAGCAACAAAATGCTTGAAAAGTGAATAAATGCATGGTATAATCCAACTCTTGTGAAAATATATAGAGACAAGGACGTTTAAAGAAGGTTTTTGAAAAATAATTTTGGACAGATTGGCAAAGGAGCAAAGTTGTGAACAGGCGAAGAGGATTTACGTTAATAGAGCTTTTGGTTGTGATAGCTATTATAGCGCTTCTTTTGTCGATATTGATGCCGGCGTTATCGCGTGTACGAAAGGCGGCCAGGTCATCAGTATGCAAGTCGAACCTGAAACAATGGGGAATTATCTTTTCATTATATGCAGGTGATAACGACGGCTCTTTTCCCCCTGGTTTTCTTGGCACAAGTATTCCTCAAGGCCAGGCAACCAGTTTATATCCTCACTGGCTTATTGCGACACGCAGGTACGTGAATGAACAAAAAATATTCATCTGTCCGATGGCCAATAAACCTGTAGAGGAAATATCAACAGCGAATTATCTATACGAAATCGGCAGTACATTTCTGGCCTGGGGCCGTTGTACTCAGTTCCTCATTAGCGGCCCCCCTCCAGTGGGAGGATATACAGGAAGTTATGGTGTAAACGGCTGGATTCACAATCCTGCCCCTGATTCACTTAGGTGTACTCAGGGTATATTATCATGCGATTGGCACTGGAGAAGCACCAGCGCTAAGAATGCTGGTACGATACCACTGATTCTGGATTGCATGTGGATGGAAGGGTGGCCAAAACAAGATGATCCATGTCCACTCCTGCCGGATGCCCCGGACACTGTAAGCGGTATGATGTCAGAGTTCTGTATGGACAGGCACGGGAACTTTACGATAAACGGTGCTTTTCTGGATTTCTCAGTCAGGTCTATCGGATGTAAGGAATTGTGGACGCTTAAGTGGCATAAGGTGTTTAACGTGAGAGCTGCAGCACCGGTATGGCGGCCGTGGCTGATGAAGGCCAGGAATTATTAGATAGCCGCAGTGATGGTATCTTCAATCTTCCTGACGAGGCCATTGGTGCCGTCAGAATTAGATATGTAAGCGTCGAATCCTTTTTGCAGGAGAGCTTTTGCCTGGGGTTCAGGTAAAGAGTTGACGAGTGCAATGATTTTGATGGTCTGTAAATCTTCATTGGCTCGGATGTTCCTACAGATGTCGGCTGCGTCAATTCCTTTAGCCATGAGGTTTATCAACAGAACGTGCGGAGCAAATTTCTGAGCAATTGCCCCTGTCTCGAAATTAGAGCGTACTGTTTGTACGTCGTAGTCAGCTTTGGTTCGCAAAGTATCGGCTAAAACCAGTGCCGCATCGTTGTCGCTATCTACTATAAGAACGCGGACATTGTCAAGCGGAAGTGCTGTTGTTGGAATGTTATGCAGTTTCATAAAACGAATAAGGTCAGCGGCAGGTATGCGTCTGACCCTGCTGCCTGGTATTCGATAGCCTTTTAATTGTCCGGTATCAAACCACTTTGAAACTGTCCGCGGAGCAACGTTACAAATCCTGGCTACATCGCCGGTTGTCAAAAAGTTTTTTCCTTTTATCATTGCTTAATCCCCGTTAGCCTGACTGCTATAGGTTCATTCGGCCTGAAACTGAGAGCTGTTTAGCACAGAAGTCATAATTTGCGTATTAATCACAAATAGGCGGCCATCCTATATAATACTACGTCCTATAAGTGCTTTTGGTTTTTAAAGGAGCGGTATGGTTGTAAGAATATGCGATTAATAATGAAAAATGTGTTATTTTGTGAATAATTGGGCAAATTTTGCGTGGAAAGCCCGTATGCGTCGGATTGTGAGAATAAAATGATATTTGCAGGCTGCGTGCAACAGCAATGATGCGAGCGTGGAAATGTTTTTGAAATATCCGTCGCCAGATGGTAAAATTCTTTTTTCAGTGATAATTCAGCATTTTTTGAGGAGATTTTAGATATGCAGATATATTTGTCTCGGCCTGACATCAGCGAAAAAGAGATAGAGGCGGTTTGTGCAGTACTTCGCAGTCCCAATCTTTCGCTCGGACCTAAATTGGCGGAATTTGAGGAGGCTTTCACTAAGTATATCGGCAGAAGTCGAGCTGTGGCAGTTAATAGCGGGACGAGCGGTTTGTTTTTATGTCTGGTGGCATCAGGAATTGGGCCAGGTGATGAAGTAATAACAACTCCGTTTACTTTTATAGCAACAGCAACAACGATTATGATGACCGGAGCCAAGCCGGTTTTCGTCGATATTGACGCTGGGAGTTTGAATATCGATGCATCGAAGATCGAATCGAAGATTACGAGCAGGACCAAAGCCATTATGCCGGTAGAGGTCTTCGGCAACCCTGCGGGGTTTGACAAGGTGTGCAAGATTGCCAAAAAAAACAAACTGATAATAATCGAAGATAGTTGTGAGGCACTGGGTTCTGAGCTGAAAGGGAGAAAAGCCGGGACGTTCGGAATGATGAGCGTGTTTGCGTTTTATCCCAATAAACAGATAACCACAGGGGAGGGCGGAATGATTCTGACCGACGACGACGATTTAGCGGATATGTGTGTGTCGCTTCGCAACCAGGGCAGGAGCAAGGACGGAGGGTGGCTGGAGCATGAACGTCTGGGCTATAACTACCGGTTGAGTGATATAAATTGTGCCCTTGGTATTGTTCAGCTTTCGAGAATCGATGAAATCAAGAGCAAGCGACAACAGGTAGCAAAGTGGTATCAGGAGATGCTGGCTGATGACGACAGATTGATAGTGCCTGCTGCACCTGATAACTGCGATGTAAACTGGTTTGTATTCGTAGCTCGTCTTGCAGGGCAGTTTAGCGGTCGGCAACGAGATGATATTTTAGAAGCGATGAGAGGCCGAGGTATTCAGGTGAAAAACTATTTTCCAACGGTACATTTACAGCCGTTTATAGCTAAGCGGTTTGGCTATGAGCAGGGAGATTTTCCCGTTACCGAGGCAGTATGCAAGAGTACTATGGCACTTCCGTTCTATAATAATCTGAGCAAAGATGAGGTCGCGAGTGTCTGCAAAGCCTTAAAAGAAATTCTGAATAAAAACAGCCGGGCCATTTGACCTGAGTGTTTTTTATGTTATATTTTGTACGGAGACAGCCGAAAGCAAAGGGGTGGTTAAGACCGATAAAGGTCCTGGTTTTATGTAAGGAGGAGAGATACTTGTATGGGAGGCTGGAGAATCAAACTTATATTTTTGCTGATAGTTTATTTTGCCGGTTTTGCGACAGCGGTGTATTGTCTGTCACCTGTGCCTGAAAATCAGGGAGTGGTTTCCTGCGAAAAGAGCTTTTCATATTCGATGATAAAATCGGATGAATTTGCGAAGTCTTTTAACAGCGGGATGCACAAGTGTTTTGCTTTTGCCAAGTCTGCTGCAATTCGAACCGGTGAGCTAATAAAGCAAAAGCTTGCTGAAAGGCAAAAAGACAGCTAAGCAGCGAAGGTGCTTTTTTCGGAGAGGGGACTCTTCTCTTCTTTCTTAATTGCTGACGTATATGCGTTGTCCATAAAAGGGGGGGCGTATATACAAGTCAAGCTGGCCGTGGGCCGCATGGTTCACGGCCAACATTTTGCGCTTTGCAGAAAAGGGCGAAAGCTGTATTATACCTCGTTTCAGAGGTGCTTTTACGGATGAATATTATGAGCAGGATATATGGTTTGATATTTGACGTTGATGGTGTAATCGCTGATACAGAGGCAGTAAACGCACGAGCTTCAATCAGGGTTTTCGCCGATCTGTTCGGTGTCGAGGGAGTTGTACGCAGCGACTTCGAGGCTGGTCTGGGCAGGGGAGCTGAAGAATATGTTAAAGCAGCGGCAAGGGTTCACGGCCTGGAGCTTACAGAAGAACAGGTCGAAGCGGCAGCGAAACTGCGACAGGAATATATTCTTGAAATATTCAGCGAAGAACCTTTGTCTGCTTTTCCTGGTGTGCTGGAATTGATAGATAGCTCGCTGAAAAGGCGTGACTTCAGGCTGGCTATTGCGACATCAAGCTCGCTGGAAATATCCCGTGCCGTTTTGAAAGCTGCAAAAATTCCTTATCAAAAGATGGCTTATATCACCGGTGGTGATGTAAAGAACAAGAAGCCAAATCCGGAGATTTTCCTCACTGCCGCGGAGCGCATGGGCGTCAGTCCTGCGAACTGCGTGGTAGTCGAAGATGCCCCCAATGGCGTTCAGGCAGCCAAAGCCGCCGGGGCCAGATGTATTGCTGTCACCAATTCCACAGATGCTGCAAAACTGTCCGGAGCTGATTTAGTGTGTGATTCTCTTAAACAAATAAGTTCTGAAATAATAATTGAACTGATTAAAAGTTAAGGATACCTCTAAAAATTCATTTTGGCGGCAGAGCGAATCTTTTTGTCGCCGGTCTGCGTCAGACAAAAGCCACTTTATCTACGGATAAAGCTGATTTGTCTTCCTTGCCGGCGAGCAAAAATCTTCTACTTGCCGCTCAAAAGCAATTATTAGAGCTACCCTTAATCCGGTACAGACAAATCTATAATATTTGCTGACGGCAATTTGTTGTTTATAATCTCCGCGGCCAGATTGAACCACCTCGTGCAGCCATCAAGCACAACGCTGTCACTGGTGGCTACAACTGAAGCAGATTTTATAAGCTCGGCATCAGGGCTTGTGAGAAGTTTAACCTCCCAGTTCCAATCGTTTTTGTCAGCTAATTTGCCGATGAGAGTTTTTAGACGGCCGCTGTTCGAGACCGGGCTGTCGAGCAACCACAGACAATGGATCAGGCTGGTCTGTTTCAAAAAATCACCTATGAGCTGCATAGCTGGAATTGTTTCAGTGACTTTACGATACGTTCCGTGTATGCTTGCCAAATCTCTGAAGCAGCCGTCCCTGCCTCTGAAGATAAGAGCTCCGCTGATAGCAGCTTCGATTGTTATCAGCACGTTATAGCCATCGACGGCAAGGGGCTGATCGGCAAGGTCGGTGATTTTGAGCTTGCGTTGTTTTCTGGAGGCAAGCTGCTGGTCTGAGCAGGCGTTTCTCATAACAGCGAGCCTTTGTCTTTCGGTGAGCGAAAACCTGTCGCAAACTAATTTAAGAGAGCTTTTTTCTGCGTACCCTTTAGTCAGCAGCAGGGAATAATCAGCAAGTGCCTGTCGCAGGTCCGGGACTGCGGCAGAAGCGAATAGTTTTGCATCAGCCGGATGCGGACCTCTATGCGTTCGCTTGTCAGGCATCGAAAAAAGTCTCCCAGATTTAAAGATGGCCAAGTTACAGTTTGTCAGTGTCTGCTTTACGTGCTTTCGTAAAATTATTTTTTGGATTCAATAGATTCAAGAATCTTTTGTAAGGTTTCGGCGTCGTTTTTTCTGCCTTGCTGTGACATAAATTGAATACTTTCATGCAGTTGTTTAGCTGCCAGGTCGAGATTTTTCTGAGTTATAAATGCTTGTGCAAGCATTACATGCTTCAGCATATCTGCCGGGTCTTTCTTCAGAGCCTGTTTAAGATAGTCGATAGCTTCGCTGAGCTTGCCGACCTCTGCCAGAGCGATGCCGATTTTGAACACTGCCTTGATTGATTCAGGGCTCCGGCTTAATTCTTTTCGAAAACCATCTATTGCTTTGTAAAAATGTACCTTTGCTTCTTCAGGCCGGTTCAACTGTTTCAATAACAAAGCAAAATCAAGATGAATATTAGCTATGTTATACCTGACTTGTGGTTTTTCACCATACTGAATGGCCTGCTGAAATGTCCTGACCGCATCATTTAACCTGCCTTGTTGTATCTGCGATTCGACTAAGTCCTGATAAATTAAAAGTGAGGGCATGATCTTAACAATTTCTTCGTAGACTGCGATGCTTTCATCTATTTTACCCTGCCTTCTGAGCTTTTGAGCGAGGTCCCGGCACTGAACCAATACAGAGTATACAGCATAGTCGCGAACAACCGGAGCAAGCAGAGTTTCTACCGGAACATAATCGTCGGTTAGAATAAGTCCGCGTGATTTTTGTTTGAGGGAACTAATTTCCTCATTGTTTAGATACCATATATTAGAGCTATGGCTGGATTTTCTTATGATAGATTCGATATTGATTTCTTTTTTGGAGGCTATCACTACAAAAGTCTGCCTTTTATCAAGGGGCGTTATTTCCGATATGATATATACGTTAGAAAATATCTTCTGGAAAGTGTTTATGATACTACCTAAAAACAAACCGCTGTCAAATATGTCTATCAAATTCACCAAATATACGCCATCATCAGAGAGAATCTGAGCGATTTTATCGTTGAATTCCTTAGTTACCAACTGGTAAGGTACGGAGTAATCGTTGAAAGCATCACCGTATATGAAATCATATCGCGGTATGTCCAGACCCCTGTACTTTCTTTCCAACAATTGTTCGACGTAATTACGTGCATCCATGGTGATAGTGTTTATAGGGGTATCTTTCTTCAGGCCAAAAGCCTGTATAGCCGCCTTGGTTACAGCCGGGTCTATTTCTACAACGTCAATATGGGAGCCCGGCCAGTTCTTTTCAAGATATCTGGGAAACACGTAACCGCCCCCTCCAATTGCCATGGCCGAAAATTTGTTTTTATTCCGACCGAGGTCTTCTGTGATATCAGCGTAAATACGAGTATAAAAGTATTGAAGATTGTTGATATCATCCATAACAATTTCGCTGTGCAGCAGCTTATCCTGATGAAAGGTCCTGGTATCCGGCTTTTCCGAAGCCCTTTTGACCATGATGTAACAATACTGGCTTTCGTCCTCGTAGAGAATACTCGGATTGGGCAGCTCTCTTAAAGCGAAAGACGAACCAGCCTTCCTGGCCCAGTCGGCTGGTACCAATCCAACAGCCATGAGAGCTATGAGAATTGCCGCCCATACATAAAGTGCCCAGAAGTTAGTCCAATATAAAATGGCCATCAACAGCATGACAGCGGCGATTGTCCAGATAATTGCAATAGTTCCCATGGTTGCAATAAGGTAGAAACCTGCAAGAAAGGTACCTAAAATACTGCCCGCAGCGCCCCAGGCATATATACTTCCAATGGTTCTTCCCGTTGCCAATCCCTTGTCGAGGGCCATTTTTGCAACAACCGGACTTATGGTTCCAAGCAGAGTGGATGGTATTAAGAATACGAGGCAAACGTGACTAAGTACCCTTGCAGGCCAACTCAAAAACCATAGGAGTATCCAGTTACCAACAAGATTATTTAAAGCAATTACAGTCACACAAGCTATAGAGGAAATGCCAAAGAGGACAGCTAAGGTTTTGCGTGCTGGGAAACGGTCGGCAATACGACCGCCCAGGTAGTTGCCAATGGTAATACCCGCTAAGACGACACCTATTACAGATGTCCACGTATAAATAGATGAACCGAGGTGCTTGGCAATCAAGCGACCCGCAACAAGCTCCAGGACCATAATGCAGGCACTTGAAAAGAAGACGGTGGCACCTGGGATAAGAATAGCGAAAAAACCTTTAGATTTTTTCATGCTTAATGCTCCTTATTTCACATTGGGCAAGAGTATAACAGACATATCCGTTACTGACAATCGTGTTTTCGGAGGTTCAATCAGCAATGAGTGCATCGGCGAATGATGTCAAAAAGAAATTGACATAATCGGCCTGTTAGCCTAATATTAAGGTTTTCCGCGTTATACGAAATACAGGATTATGTGATGCCAAGTCACAATTTAGCACATATCAAGATAGATGACCTGGATATCCTGGGTTATTCGGTAGCAGGCGAAGAAACCGTTGTCGCAATGCCGCAGCTGGATGTGTGCTTCGATATAGGCAAGGCACCCAACCAGGTTATCTCCATAAACAATATTTTGCTTACACACGGGCATATGGACCACGCGGCGGGGATTGCTTATTATTTGTCGCACCGGAATTTTTGCGGCCAATCTGCGGGGACTATATTGGCACCGGAGAATCTGCTGGGGCCGATGAGAGAAATTCTTAATGCGTGGTCTCGGCTGGACGGTAATGTAGTACCGGCTAATCTGGTGGGTGTAACAGCAGGAGACGAGTACCAGATAAAGCCGAATTTATTTGCGAGAGTATTTCCGACCAAACACAGTAAAGGCTCAGTCGGTTACAGTGTAATTGAGAAGCGGAAAAAGATTAAGCCCGAATATGCCGGGCTCAAAGGCCCACAAATCGTCGAGTTGAAAAAGCAGGGAATCGAAATTGACAGCCCGCTGGAGCTTCCGATTGTTACTTACCTTGGTGATACGCAGTATGTGGATTTTTCACAATTGAGATACATTGCCGAAAGCAAGATACTAATTGCCGAGTGCACGTTCTATGAGACCGAACATACCGGCAGAGCCGAAGCCGGCAAACATATGCACATCAATGAGTTCACAACTTTAATGGAAAAACTTCAGAATGAACATATCATCATCACGCATACAACCCAGCGAACTTCGATGCGGGAAATTCGCAAGACATTGCAGAATGCTTTGTCGGCGGAGAAGTTCGAGAAGGTCATTCTGCTTATGGACAAAATAGCGAATTGAGCGAAGTGGTTGTTCTATGTGTATAGGGAGGGTCTTGTTATCGGCGGCACTTGCTGGTAATATGGTCGCATGAGCAGAATGCGGCGAGAATTAGTAGTCCCTATGTCATTTTTCGCTATACGACTGTCCGGCTTTATAGAGTTGCAGCCTGTTTTTGATTTGCTCAGCCAGGTCATTTTTACCGGCTGATGCAGCAAGCTCGACAGCTTTTTGGGCTGATTGCTGAGCCTGTGAGAATTTCCCTGCTGCGGCGTAAGCGGCAGCTAAGACATCGAGCACTTCGGGCTGTTTGTATTTTGCCAGGTCACAGGCCCGCAGTGCGAATTTAACAGCATCATCAGGGTTGTGAATCTTGTTATCTTCAGTAATAGCCAGAATCCAGGCCAGCTTTGTCAACGCTTCAACGTTGTCCGGCCATTTTTGTAATATCAGGTAATAATTGTCTACAGCCTGCTGAATCCTGCCAAGCTCAAACAAAGTGCGGGCAAGGTTAAGCCGTGCAGCCAGAAAATTGGTATCCAAACGAACGGCCTCGAGACATTCCTGAACGGCTAATTCGCGTTTGCCCTGTTCATAGTAAATAGCTGCCAAGTTATTGTGAATATCAGGCCAATCCGGATTTAAACTCAAGGCATAAAGATATTGAGTAATCGCTTCGTTGTATTTTCGGAGTTTTGCAAGTTCAACAGCCAGATTGTAATGTGCAGGAGCGAAATTCGGATCAAGGTTTAAAATCTTGTCGAATTGCTCGATGCCTTCGTCAATTTTTCCCAGGTCTAAATACGCCAATCCGAGGTTATTGTATGCCCTATAGTCATTTGGATTAATTCTCAGGGCTTCTTTAAAATGCTCTACTGCTTCGTGAAGGCGGCCCCGTTCTTGTAGGGCGTTGCCATAGTTGGTTTGCATGGTGTAGTTGTTTTCCGTGACATCAAGAGCATGTCCGAACAGAGTTAAATCATTTTGCCAGTAGTTAACCTGTTTCTGTGTTAACATTAGCATAATCAAAAGCACTATTACTGCTATCGCTGCCTGTATGGTCTTTCGAAGCTGCCATTTGTTAAAAAGTTCAAGGCCACCCCATGCAGCCATAACGAATAATCCAATTGAGGGCAGGTACATATAGCGGTCAGCCATGGCCTGTCTGCCAATCTGTACCAGACCTATGACAGGAACAAGTGTACCGAGATACCAGAGCCATCCTACAGTCAAGTAGGGTGCCCGCCTGGTCATACGAACTATAATTAAGGAAAAACATATCAGCAATACCAAGCACAGCAGGGGTTCCCATAGCGGTATTTCGGTTGAGTAGGGGTAAAAAACCGATAAAGGGCACGGATAAATCGTTTTAGCTATATAAAGGATATAAACCACCAGAGCATTAACCATGCGGGAGATTAAAGGTATATCCCTGCCGAATTCCATCGCGCCGGTTTTTTGCTGGACGATATAGGTTACTGCACATGAAGCAGCTGCAAGAACGAATAAAGGTATTTTTTCCCGAATCAAATGCCATGTTTGGGATTTACGGGGGCTGAATCTGCGTAGAGGCCAATAGTCCATCAGGAACAATACGAACGGCAATGTCACCAGCATAGGCTTGGCCAACAGTCCCATGCCGAAAAACAAAAGTACCAGCAGATATTTCGATAAACCAGGCCGTTCTACATATCGCACGTAGGCTGCCAATGTCAGCAGCCAGAAAAAACCGCTCAAGACATCTTTTCGTTCGGCTATCCATGCCACAGACTCGACGTGCAAAGGATGAACAGCAAAAGCTGCTGCGACAAAGGCGCTGAGCCAAACCTGGCGGGTCATCCTTTTAAAAACCCAGAACAGCAGCAAAGTGTTCGCAATATGAAAAAACAGATTGGTCAGATGGTGCCACAAGGGATTCAGGCCGAAAAGCTGGCAATCGGTCATGTGACTTATCCATGTCAGCGGATGCCAGTTACTTGCGTAAGAGCTGGTAAAAGCCCATCGAATTGCATCTGCGGTCAATCCGTTTTTTACATGGTAGTTCTCGGTTACGTATACATTGTCGTCGAAATTAATAAAATCATTCAAACCTACCTGGACATAGGCAATAAAAGCGGCCAGGGCAAGAGCCATGTAAATGCAAAAGATATGAGATTTATTATATGTTTGGTTTGTCATCGAAAAATGTGACTTGCAAATTATCCTCAGCTAAGGTTCAGCAACCTGTTTTTTTTGCTCCCCTGATTTACCATGTTTAGCCAGTGCGAGCTTTAAAGCCTGCTGTGCCTGTGTAAAATCAGGAAAGATTCGCAAAGCAGCCCTGTACTGTTCAATCGCATCCTCTATCTTACCCAGCTTTGACAGCGTTTCGGCCAGGTCATAATGAGTCCGAAAGTCATCGCTTTTGAGTCGGAG
>Ga0209777_10007271_pt1 | contig 12316 bp, 10 predicted proteins | sample FrelakmetHBP12HB_FD_187147 | JGI IMG/M metagenome (GOLD analysis project Ga0209777, IMG submission 187147) | Freshwater lake sediment microbial communities from the University of Notre Dame, USA, for methane emissions studies -HBP12 HB (SPAdes)... | ecosystem: Environmental > Aquatic >... | reverse complement strand
CAAGGCCCCCAAGGCACGGCGAAGCCGTGGATCGGACGGCGAACCCACGCACGCCACAACCGCCCCGACCCCGCGCGAGCGTTCGTGGGTTTCGTGTGGTTCGTGGTTCAACATCCGGAAATTCCCTTCAGTGGTTGCCGGCTAGTAGTACAGAACGCAGGACGCGAGAGGTGAGCAGCGAGAGGCAGGACGCCCTGCATGCCGCGATCGCGGCTCCCCTCACCCTTGCCCTCCGATCTTGTCAACGGCCTTCTCAGAAGGGTCGGCAGCCTCCGGAGGGGCTGTGACGTCAGGACCCTTCGGTACCGGATTCAGTCCCAGACATGCCTGCATCCGATCGCGGAAGAAGGGACTGACGAATCCGAGGACCATGAAGGGCAGATTCAGCACGTAGAGACCCGCTCCCAGCACCAGCCCCACGAGGCCAACCCTGGGCAGGACCCCTACGAGCATTCCACCCCGCAACCCGGACAAGAACACACCCGTGACGACGAAGTATCCGCACAGGATCGCCACGGTCCCTATCACCGTCCACAGGGCCAGTCCCACCATGAACCGCACATGGCCCCCGCCCCTCCTGTACCGCCGGGCCGCGATCGCTAGGGCCAAGAGCAAGACGAGACCCAAGAGGGCCAGTACAATCACGTGCAGCGCAGTCTCTGGAGAGAACCAGGTCGCATAGGATAGAGAACCCACGTACGCCACGGCGACCAGGACGGTGATCGCCCCAAAGAACCGGGCGGTCCCTCTGCGGCGAGCAAGGTAGGGCGAGAGCAGCCACAGGACGGCCAGGCCAGCCGCCAAAGACCCCACCCACACGTCGAAGCGGTATGCCGAGGAGGAGGGCATGCCCACAGCCTTCTTGAGCAGTAACCACAACAGAGCCACAACCACCAGTGGCACCAGGATGAGCATCGCCCGGCGATCGCGATTCGCGTGCGGTATCGCCAAGGCAAGGACCAGAGGCAGCCACACGAGCGCCCCCATCGCCGAGTAGTACCACTTCCAGTCATACACCAACGCCTGGCCTTGGCTAGGCCCCAGGTCGCCAATATCTGCTGACGGGACGATTCGCAATTCGCCATTGGCAGTCAGAGGTACTCGCCACGAGTACGAACAGACGCCGCCTCAGCCATACTCGAAGTTCCCTGAGGCAATGGCCACGCCGCCCTTGTAGATCGTGAATCGCGGCGGCTTGTTGCGGGTCGTGTCCGAGTATCTCTCGCCGCCGATCCCAAGGAGTCTGTAGTTCAAGACCAGCACGCGACCCTGGCGATTGACCGTGACCTCCTGTCGCAGAGGCCCGCCCACCTTCAGGACCTCCGGCGTGTCCTCCATAACCGCAATCCGCTCCAGCCCTATGAGGCTCTGAGCCGGGCATATATAGCCGCCCTGCAGCTCGATCAGTTGGACCCGGTAGGCGCCAACGGGCAGCGTCAGGCTGGCGTTGGGATCAGTCAGCTCCTCTGTGTGGGGGGCATCCCCGCCTTCGAGGACCAGCTTGGTGATGTGCGTGCCTTCGATCCGCAGTTCGCCGCGAGCGGGGTCCTGTCCCCTCGCCGCCCCCGCCTGCCACCAGCCAGGCACCACAACCAGACATGCCACAGCCGAGGCCCAAAACGCCTTGTCCTTGTGTCTCCTGTCTGGCCGTGCCATCTGCATCATCTCCCTGCACCTTGTCCGGAATGGCATCAACTGGGCTCAAACGTATCTCAAGGGCCGTGAGAAGTCAAACCCTGTTGGAAGAAAATGGACCCTCATCTGGAGGACAGACGCCCAGTTGGCTCGGCAGGCTCCAGGGCCACGGGGGCGATTCCGCGACTGGTCAGCCGTTGGCCGGTCCCCGTCGTCACCGACCAACCTGCACAACGAGGAAGAACAGGATGCATGTCCCCGCAATGAGGGCGGCAACCACGGCGGCGAGCTTATGCGGGTCTCGGACGATGCCGATGATCCCGAAGATCAGGGCCATGGGAAACGAAAGCAGTATCAGCGGCCCTCCAAGGGCCGCAAGGGGGCTGCGTCAGCCAGGGCGAAGGACCATCATGCAAACGATCATTGCGCCTGCGATCACAAGAAACGTGGCTGCGATCTTCCCATAGCGCATAGCACAGATCCTCTGTGGGGTCCGGCCCACCCCGTTCAATCGGCCTCGTTCAGGTACCGGGTGTAACCCACCCGCCGGGTCACCCCTATCTTATCGAAATAATCCAGCAGTGGAATGGCATACTTCCGCGTGGTGTCGAGCAGATACTTGAACCGGACGCTCTCCAACGGGCCGTTCTGTCGGATGTGCGAGACCAGACGATCGTGGGCCTGTGCAACGGCCTCTGCATGGAAGAGCAGTTCCTGGTCGATGCGAACCAGGCGTTGCTGCTCGACGAGGATCCGCAGGGCCCTTGTGACCTCCGGCGAGGCATCACCCGCACCTCCCGCAACCTCCTTGGGATCAGGGGGATTGAAGGGCCTCTTGCGATAGAGCGACTCGATTCTCGCAAGCAGGTCCCGGTCTGCCTCATTGAACTGCTCCTGATGCCCCGGCAGGGCCAGGAGGCCCTTTCTCTCGACCAGACTGCCCGCGCACAGCATCCGCTCGATCAGCACATCGAAGACCTCCTTGCGAATTCCCGATTCCGTCAGAAGGACCTCTCGCCGTGTGCCCGGGCTCTCAGGTTGCCTATGGTGGAAATCACCGACCGCTGCGAGCAACTGCTGCTGCAACTGCTCGGCCGTATCCGCGTGGACGTACAGTCTGCCCCCGAGCGACCAGACTCGCCCCTGACCCTGAAGCCCCGCCAGGATCTGCGTGACCTGGGTCTGGGGGACCTTGGTGCGGCGGGAGACCTGGCGATCATCGACGACACCGGCGTCCGCGGTCCTGACCGCGTACTCGATGAACAGCCCCGCATCCCTGACGGCCCTGGCCCGTTCGTTCAGGTCGCTGAGCACCTCGGGCCGGTTGCGCCTCAGTCGCCGGTCGATGGCCTCCACGACGATCCCGCCGCCGATGGTGCGGACCGGAGACAGTGATCTAACGATGAAGGGGTCCCCGGGTCCAGCCACGATCGGGTCATTCAGATGCACCTGGATCAGGCAGCGGCGACCCGGCTCCAGGGGTGTCTCCTGGAACAGGTACACACTGGCCGCTGTCTCGGAGGTCCCGGTGTGGAACTTCACCTGTGCGCCGTTCTTGAGGTGGGCCTTCTCCCGGCTCAGCATCGCCAGTTCGCACACGTACCACGCCTGCGGGGCAAAGTAGTCCGCGACCGTCACGACGTTGCCCCTCTGGATCTCCTTGTGTTCCCATTGGGGGATGTTCAAGGCCGCGCACTGTCCGACCAGGGCCCTGGTGTTGTCGCGATTGTAGGCCTGAACGGCCCTGACGCGGCCGGTGTGGCCCTGGGGCAGGAGCACGACCTCATCCCCGACCGCCACGCAGCCCGAGGCAGGGACCCCGGCCACAATGGTCCCGTAGCCTTTGGCAGAGAAGGCCCGCTCCACCGGCAACCGGAAGATCCCGTCCGCCCTCCTCGGCGAGATCCCTGCAACCAGGGACGTCAGGGCCTCGTAGAAGCCCTCGAAGCCTTGGCCGGTGACATTGGAGAGGGGCAACACCGGCGCCCCCTCCATGAAGGTCCCGGCCAGGAACCGCCCCACCTCCTCGGCGACGGTCTGCGCCCGCTCCGCCGTGACCGCATCGACCTTGGTCAGAGCCACGATGCCGTGTCGAACTCCCAGCAGCGTCAGGATGTCGAGGTGTTCCCGGGTCTGCGGCATCACCCCGTCGTCGGCAGCGACCACGAGGATCGCCCCGTCTATGCCCGTGGCCCCTGCCACCATCGTCTTGACGAAGTTCTCGTGGCCGGGCACGTCCACGATGCCAATCTCGGTCCCCGATACCACGCACGGGGCGAAGCCCAGCTCGATCGACATGCCCCGCTCCTTCTCCTCCTTGAGCCGGTCTGTGTCGCATCCGGTCAGGAGTTTGACGAGCGCAGTCTTGCCGTGGTCGATGTGTCCGGCCGTGCCCAGCGTGATGTTCCGCTGCAGTATCTCGACCATGCCTAACCCAAGGCCCCCAGAATCAACTGCTGTGGTTTCCTCACAGGCGTGCCCAACTGAGATTTCTTGTGCTTTCTGCGCAGCATTACGTTTGTGACAAGCTCTCCCCGGCCAGGGCCTTGGTTACGGCCTCGACGACGATCGCATCATCACCGGCTCGCAGGGTCCGCGGGTCGATGAGGACCCGATCCTCCTGGATCCTCGCGAACACGGGCGGCTCATGAAGCCTGAGCCGCTGGGCGAGGGCCTCTGCGCCGATCCTGCGGGACTCGATCGCCACCAGCGTGGTGGCCAGCTCCTGCCCGGGAAGGGAGCCGCTGCCCATCTGGGAAAACCCGGGGACCAGGCTCACGTCCGCGCCGGGCGCACCGTGCCGAAGCCCCGAGGCCAGACGCTCCGCGTGCCCATGGATGTCGCTGCCGCTGCGGCGGAGCATCTGCAGCGTCGGCACCTCGCGAAGGGCAACCTCCTGGTCGAGGAACAGCTTCAGCGTGGCCTCGAGCACGCCCAAGGTGAGCTTGCCCACGCGCACGATCCTGGCGAACTGGTTCTTCCGGATCGCATCGATCCACTTCTTCCTGCCCAGGATCAGGCCGCCCTGGGAGGCCCCGATCAGTTTGTCCGCGCTCGATGTCACGATGTCAGCGCCACGGCGGATGGCATCGGGAAGCGTCGGCTCAGGCTCAAACCCGAAGGGCGAGAAATCGATCAGTGCCCCTGCCCCCACGTCATCGATGAAGACTAGGCCCCGGTCGTGCGCGATCCGGGCCAGCACTTCGGGCCCCACCTCCGACGTGAACCCCTGAATCCGGTAGTTGCTCGGATGCACCCGCAGGATGGCGGCCGTGTTCTCCGTGATGGCCTGCTCGTAGTCCCGGGGATGGGTCTTGTTCGTGGTGCCGACCTCGACCAGCCTGGCCCCGCTGAAGGCCATGACCTCGGGCAGGCGGAACGACCCGCCGATCTCCACGAGCTGGCCCCTGGAGACGATCACGTCCCTGCCCTTGGCCACGGTGTTGAGCACGATCGCCGTGGCCGCAGCGTTGTTGTTCACGACCGTGGCGGCCTCCGCACCGGTCAGTCGCTGCAGAAGCCGCTCGATCTGCTCATCCCGCCTGGATCGCTTGCCGGTCTCCGCGTCCACCTGGAGCACCGAGTAGCCTTGGAGGGTCCGCTGAACCTGATCCAGGGCCTTCTGGGCCAGCACCGCCCTGCCCAGCCCCGTATGCAGGATGATGCCCGTGGCATTGACCGCAGGACCGTAGTACGGCATGGACAGGCCCCGCAGACGGCACATCGCCTCGCCCAAGATCCTGTCATACAGGTCGGCCTTGTCGATCGCCGGGGGGGCCTTCCTGATGATCTGCTCCCGCACGACCCCTACGGCCTGGCGCACCGCCTCAGCCACAGGCCCAGCCCCAAGGTCCGCCTTATGGGGATCCAACCGAGGATCGCCAAGCACGGAATCCACGGACGGGATCGCCCTTAGTAGAGTTCTCAACACGTCATCCATAACCATTCCCAGCCAGCCCCCGATAATCAGTGCATTGTACCTGCGAAGGAAAGAAATGCCAAGCACTGGGGGCAGCAGTGAGGTTGACTCGAAGCGTCTGTTTTGGTATAAAGCCGTTTTGAGGCTCCGTATCATGAGAAAACAAGACACATTGATCCTGGCCGGTATCGCGGTGGTTGTGGCGGGGATCGTCTTCTCTTCTTCCTTGCGGGGCAAAGGGACCCTCGCTGTAGAGACCCAAGGTGCTGAACTGCAGGTGCGGACCGGGTGGTTCAGCACTGCGACGGTGACCTCCGGGGCAGGGCCAGCCCAGGTGCAGGCAGGGATCCACCACCCTGCCAAGGCGTCCATCAGGCTCAAGAAGGACGACGGGGGCAAGTCGTGGTCCCTTGCCAGCAGCAGCCGGGGGCCATGGGGCACGCTGGCCTCGATCCGCGTGGACAAGGGACAGACAACCACCCTACAGTTCGGTCCGCCCATTACCCTACACACAGACGTGCAGCAGAACGGGCGCACGGTCTCGGTAGGACTGACCCTGATTGGCCAGGCCGGCGAGCACTGGTCCCCCCAGGTGATGACCTCGGAAGGCCCGGCCGCCCCACCAAGTGCACGGATCGTGGATGAATCCGGAACGACGCTGGCCGAGGGCCAGTTCGCGTATGGCTGAGGCGGCATCTGCCGGTACTCGTGGCGAGTGCCAGATGGGTTCAAGGGCAAGTACCAGGTGAAGATCGAGGTCGACCTTGGGCCGTTTGAGGTCAAACAGGAAGAGACCTGGCACTTGATAGAATAGACACAACTTGCCACAGGTACCGGCGGGCCAAGAGATTCGCCTCTCTTGCCCGCCTTTTTTGTTGGCGAAAGACATGAAAGCTGTTTAGGGAGAAAACGGAAATGAAGGCAATCAAGGATGTTGGGTTGGGCAACGTGCAGGCAGTATACGGGGGCCCGGAGGGCGACCTCTGGGAACTGATCATGGGCCAGCAGATCCATATCGGGGGTTTCACGTCCTCAATGGACCTTGCTGAGAAGGCCACCATCGCAGCCGGCAGCAGCGGCATTGATCTGTGCTGCTGCAACGGGGCGGGGATGCGGTTCCTCGTGCGATTTCGCGGGGTTGCGCGGATGCACGGCGTGGACGCCACCCAGACGGTCGTAGACCGCGGGCGGGCGCGGTGCGTCCAAGAGGGATTGACGGACAAGATCGGGTTCACCCTTGCGGACGCGTGCTCCAGCGGACTGCCTGCCGCCAAGGCCGACTTTGTCTGGGGGGAAGATGCGTGGTGCTACGTGGAAGACAAGAAGAAGCTAATCGCTGAGGCGGCCCGCCTGGTCAAGGCCGGCGGGACCATCGGCTTTACCGACTGGATCGAAGGCCCTGCTGGCCTCACGGACAAGGAGGCAGAACGATTCCTTCGGTTCATGAAGTTCCCCAACGTGCAGGACCTCAAGGGCTATCGCAGCCTGCTGGAGGCCAACGGGTGTAAGGTCATCTTGGCCGAGGACACGGGCCGGTTCGCACCGTACGTTGACCTGTACCTCAACATGCTCAACATGCAGTTGACCTATGACGCCCTGAGGATCATCGGCTTCGACCTGGAGCTGATGAAGGCCATGGGCGAGGAGATGAAGTCCATGCAGCAACTGGCACACGCAGGCAAGATCGCCCAAGGGCTCTTCGTCGCGAAGAAGCAGTAATTCGTGAATCGTGGTTCGTGCTTGGTGAACAAGTCTCAGCACTAGGTGGAAGTGGACTATGACCAGATGTTCCGGCAGAGGCGAGGAGCGGCCGCGACCGAACCCATCATGCGGCGGCACGTCGCCACAACCCAAGCGAGGGGCCCCCAGCAAGGCCGATCAGGTCATTGGCCCGGTGGCCTGGTTCCAGGACATGATCCCGAACTGCCACCAGTACGCCCAGGATGCCAAGGCCAAGGGCAGGCACATCGTGGGGATTCTGTGTGAGTATACCCCGCGGGAGCTCATCATGGCCGCAGGCGGCGTGCCGGTGTGCCTGTGTGGAGGCTCTGCAGAGATGATCGGGCCGGCCGAGGAACACCTGCCGGCCAACCTCTGTCCGCTGATCAAGTCCACGTACGGCTACAGCGTCACACAGGCCAATCCCTTCCTGGAGATGGCCGAGCTGGTGGTGGCGGAGACGACGTGTGACGGCAAGAAGAAGATGTACGAGCTCTTGGCCCAGACCAGGCCGGTATACGTGCTCGAGCTCCCGCAGAAGCAGGCGGACGCCGATGCCTTGCACCACTGGGTCAGGGAACTGCGGAAACTCAGGGCCGAGCTGGAGCGGCGTCTTGGCGTGGAGATCACGGATGCGAGGATTCGGCAGGCCATCCATACCATGAACCGGGAGCGACAACTCCGCCGCCAGTTGGCCGACCTGATGAAGTCCGACACCCCGCCCCTGACCGGCAGGCAGCTCCTGGATCTCAAGAGCATCATCTCAGGCATCGAGGCAGACCTCCACCAGTACGCCGAGGCCGCCCGCCTCTTAAAGGAAGGACCGGCCCTGGCCCCGGACCACCCGGTGCGGGTCCTCATGACGGGCGTACCCATGGTCCACGGCGCAGAGCGGGTGCTGGAGATCATCGAGTCCTCCGGCGGCTTGGTCGTGTGTATGGACAACTGCACGGGGCTCAAGCCGATCTGGGAAGACGTGGACGAATCGGCTGAGGACCCGATCGTGGCCCTGGCCGAGAAGTACTTTCGGATACCCTGCTCGGTCATGACGCGAAACGATCGTCGCATGGATCTGATCCGTGACCTGACCAGGGCCTATCGGCCGCAGTGTATCGTGGACCTGATCTGGCAGGCCTGCCTGACCTATGACGTGGAGTCCTATCGAGTCAGGGAATTGGCCCTGGAGCTCGGCCTGCCGTACCTGCGTATCGAGACGGACTACTCGCCGTCGGACTCAGCCCGCATCGCCCTCCGGGTCGAGGCCCTCTTTGAGACCGTCCGGCAGACGGGCTGTGGGCACGGATAACGTCCCTATGAGTTACGTCGTGTACACGTCGCCCTATGTACCTGCCGAGTGGATCGCCGGCCACGGGCTGCACCCCTTGAGGGTGATGCCTTCGGGTGCGTCGCACGCAGAGGCCCTGTGGAACAGGCAAGGGGTGTGCCCCTATGTCCGGGCCTTCTTGTCGGAGGTGAAGACCTGCCAAGAGGTCGCAGGGGTTGTCATCACAACGGTCTGCGACCAGATGCGGCGGGCCTTCGACGTGGTGGCCCGCGTCAGCACCCTGCCGGGATTCCTGATGAATGTCCCCAGCACCTGGCAGAGCCTCGCGGCCAGAAGGCTCTACCTGGAGGAGTTGAACCGCCTGGGCGGATTCATGGTCACCCTGGGCGGGACCCCGCCTTCGGGGCCCCACCTGGCTGAGGTGATGCGGGGATTTGACGACGCCCGCGCCTCTTTGCGAGGATTGCAGGGACAGGTGCCAGCGAGGGCCTGGGCAGAGGCAGTTGAGGGATTTGGGCGGACCGGGCGGGTTCCCGCAGTCGAGAGGGAATGCGGATGGTGGGATGAAGCCCACCCTACAGCCCGGCCTACGGCATCGAAGGTGCCTCTGGCCCTGGTTGGCGGACCGCTTCGCAGAGAGGACCTCACGATCTTCGACAGGGTCGAGGAGTGCGGCGGATACGTGGCCCTGGACGCCACGGAGACGGGCCAGCGAGGCCTGTGCCGGGCATTCGACCGGCGGAGGCTCGGTGAGGAGCCGCTGCTGGAACTGGCCGACGCATACTTCGACGGTATCCAGGACGTGTCCCGGCGGCCCAACCATGGATTCTATGATGACCTCATCCGAAACCTCAAGGATCGTGACGTCCGGGCCATTATCCTGCACCGATATCTCTGGTGTGACCTGTGGCACGCCGAGGTGGAACGGCTGAAGGAGCGGACCGGCCTGCCCGTACTCGACCTTGACGCAGACGGCGACCAGACGGCGGACAATGGGCGCCGCCGCACCCGCATCGGGGCCTTTTTGGAGATGTTGCGTTGACCGATCCGCCCAGACAACTGACCCTGGGACAATGGGACCTCCGCTACCGGCAGTTGGAGCAGGCGGGCATGACCCAACCGAGCTACGGTGGGCCACTCAGCCGCCACCTTGCTGAGGGGGACCTTCGTCTGGCCAGGCTCCGGTACGACGACTCGCCGGCTGCGCTGCGGCTGTGGAACTTCCTGCTCACAGAGGAAGACCGCCTCCATGAGGCCCGCAGCCATGGTAAGAAGATCGTGGGTACCATGAAGGACCTGGGCACGATCCCCGTGATGGCCGACGCGATCGACAACGTCGTCGCCTTCTATCCGGATGGGGCCTGGTGGTCGCCCTGCGTGATGGAGAACAGCACCGGTCTGCTGGAGATCGCGGATTCGATGGGCATCGACGAGTCATTCTGCCCTGTGCGGGCGATGATCGGCGCCTTTGTCACGGGGCATCACTTCCCGATCCCCGACCTGTTGACCTGCAGCGTAGGCGCTACCTGCGACGACTTCTCTGCCATTGCGCAGCGGCTCGAAGACCTCGGTCATCCCATCCTCTGGTGGGAGGTTCCCCATCGCCGCCATCCGGACCAGGGCGAGGCCTCGATCCAACTGCCCGGCGGCTGCCTGGCCCCCAAGACCCAGGTGGACCTAGTCCGATCGGAGTTGCTCCGCGTCAAGGGGGCGATCGAGGACTTGGCCGGCGAGCCGCTCGACGAGCCGCGCCTGCGGTCCGGCATCGCCAAGGCCAATCGCATCCGCAGTTGTCTGGCCGAGCTGCGGGATCTGGCCTACACAGCCAGGCCCTGTCCCATGCCCGCCTTGGAGATGCTCATCGCCGAGATGCTGGCGATCCACTTCTGCTCCGATCGAGAGGAGTGCCTCGGCGTGCTGGAGGCCCTGTTGGCCGAGGTCAAGGCGAGGGTCCGAGCCGGCGTCGGTCTGCTGGATGCCGATGCGGCTCGGGTCTTCTGGGTCAATCCCGTGGCGGACCTGAGGGTCATGAATCTGCTGGAGGCCTGTGGCGCCAGGGTCTGCGGGACCGAGTATCTCTTCACCCACGCCCTGGACCTGATCTCTGAGGATCGGGCCCCCATGGACGCCCTGGCCGCAACGGCCCTTGCCGACCCCATGGTGGGTTCAGCGGACGACAGGGCCATGCGAATCGAGCGGGAGATCCGACGATTCGGCGCAGAGGCCGTCGTGGTCTCACGTATCCCGGGGGCGAGTCACTGTGTCTGGGAGGGATGGGTGATCCAGGACGTGCTGGGGGATCGCTGCCCGGTCCCCGTGTTGGAGATCGAAGTGCCCTCAGTGGCCGACGCGGTGACACCGGAACTGCGGACCCGGCTGGAGGCGATCGTGGAGACGGTTCATCAGCGGAGAACCCGATGATCTGTGCAGGCATTGATGCAGGCTCACGAACGATCAAGGTGGTGCTGCTGGATCGTGACACCGGACGGGTCGTCGGCCAGGGCCTGTCGAACCAGGGCGTGGAGCAGTCCGCTTTGGTGACGTCCCTGTTCGAGGCCGTGCTCAGCGAGCAGGGCCTGACCCGCAGGGACGTGGAGCGGATCGTGGCCACGGGGTACGGCAGGAACGCCGTGGAGTTCGCCGATACCACGGTCACGGAGATCACCTGTCACGCCAAGGGCGTCCGTCACCTGGTCCCAGAGGCGGCCACGGTCATCGATATCGGCGGCGAAGACAGCAAGCTCATCCGCCTGGACGCCCGCGGCAGGGTACGGGATTTCGCCATGAACGACCGGTGCGCAGCAGGGACAGGCCGCTTCCTGGAGGTCGTTGCAGCCAGACTGGGGACCCCGATCGAGGCCTTTGGCGCAACGGCGTCTCAGAGCCGGACCCCTGCGCCCATCAGCCGCATGTGCGTGGTGTTTGCAGAGACCGAGATCATCGGCCTGCTTGCAGCCCACACGCCCCTGCCGGACATTGCGGCCGGCGTCCAGGCGGCGATTGCGGCCCGCGTGGCAGGCATGGCCGGCCGAAAGGTCGATGCACCCGTGGTGTTCACCGGAGGCGTGGCACGGGTCTCAGGGATGAAGGAGTCGCTGGAGTCGGCCCTCGGACAGCCGGTGGCCGTGGCACCCGACCCCCAGATGACCGGGGCCCTGGGCGCCGCCCTGGCGGCAGCGGAAATGGCTGGCGCGTAATGGAAGAATCAGGATTGGGAGCCGGGGCGGAAACGAAAAACCTGAGTCAGACACATGTTTGTTCTTACGGGGAGCCGGCGTTGAGTCCATTTGCTCGACCCGATCGCGTGTAAGGCACGGCACACACGATTCTACGAATACACCCTGCGGTGGGTGTATTCATGGAATGTGTGCCTGACTCAGGTTTTTCGAGGCTGTTCTTCAGAGTAAGGAAGTCACCATGATCGATCAAGACAAGAGAAGGCGGGTGATGCAGCGATCCATACGCCTGGGGCACTGCATCTGCAATCCCAAACAGCCGTGTCCGTGCGACGTCTTCAAGGACCAGAACGTCTGCACGTGCGCAGGGGAGGCCCTGGAAGGCCCCAGCGGGACGGTCGCCCTCACCCGGATGGTGGAGAGGCCGGGGTGCGCATCCAAGATCGACCAAGCCTTTCTCAAGAGGGTCCTCAAAGACCTGCCGGCCCCGGACGATCCCCGCATCCTCGTGGGCGTGGCTGCTGGGGACGACGCCGGGGTCTATGAGATCGGCGACGGGATGGCCCTGGTCCAGACCAGATC
>Ga0209777_10007270_pt1 | contig 12318 bp, 4 predicted proteins | sample FrelakmetHBP12HB_FD_187147 | JGI IMG/M metagenome (GOLD analysis project Ga0209777, IMG submission 187147) | Freshwater lake sediment microbial communities from the University of Notre Dame, USA, for methane emissions studies -HBP12 HB (SPAdes)... | ecosystem: Environmental > Aquatic >... | reverse complement strand
TCCTGAATAACCACTATAGCCTGAATAACCAGATACACCGCTATATCCCGATTCACCGCTATAACCACTATAACCAGATATTCCTATTCCACTATATCCACTTACACCAGAATAGCCTGACAGACCGCTATATCCCGATGTACCCGAATATCCACTTTCTCCACTATAACCCGAAACACCAACACCACTATAACCAGAAATTCCAGAATAACCACTCTTACCACTATATCCACTCTCGCCAGAATAACCACTCAATCCAGAATAACCAGATATTCCTAACCCACTGTATCCCGAAACGCCCGAGTATCCACTAACACCGCTATAACCTGATTCACCAGAATAGCCGCTCACGCCTGAATAACCAGAAGTTCCTATTCCACTATAACCCGAAACACCAGAATAACCACTCAAACTACTATAACCCGAATATCCACTTATACCGGAATATCCAAATCCACCCAACCCAGAATAACCACTTATACCACTATATCCAGATTTTCCACTATAACCACTTATACCATCAATACCAGCCCTTCCGCTATATCCAGAATAACCGCTTAATCCATCAATTCCTCTTCCGCCAGATACTCCGCTATAACCCGACTTGCCACTATATCCCGAATATCCGCTTAACCCGTCACCCCCTCTTGAACCTGATAATCCACTATAACCAGACTTACCACTATAACCCGACATCCCTAAATTTCCAGCAGAAGGGAAATCTTTAGCATCAGTAATAGCAACAAACAAAATTCCAGGGTATGGTATAGGTAAAATTTCAGTACCAGAACTACTATCTACCAATATCTGATGAACTGATGTTAAAACCAAATCTCCTTTTTCAAGAAAATTCCAAACTTCAACATCGGTAATAGAATCAGAAATATCTAAATAATTACTGCCGGGAGTATTCGGCAACGGAGTATAAAAAGATATTCCGTTTAACTCCCAGCTTGTCGTTCCTATGTTATATAAAACTCTATATTGGCTCATAGTTATACCAAAACAGAAACTCTAAGTTCCATAATAAAAATAAAATAAACTAAAACAAATAGATTTTTACTTATAAAAAAGGAAATTTATAACCAGATATAATCCACTACCACTATCGGTTTCAATATACTTCCAGCAGAAACCTTACAACTTAAATTATCACTACTTAAAAAAGAAATATCTAATCCTAAAACATCGGTTCTTCCTGCTCCCGAAACAGATATATTATCTTTTAATATGCCACTAGACGAACCTATAATTTGCAAAACACAACCAGTAGCATTAGTGCAATTTATAAATATAGATTTTATCTTACCACTCTTCCCCATCGGATAACCTAGTGTATTAGAAGGAATTCCATTAAATTCCAAAGATCTATTAGCTTTCACTATACCATTTCTAGAAAATATTACAGTATTTCCAGATCCAGTCAAAGAAGAACCGCTAAACCCGCTTATACCAGAAATTCCTTGAGGCCCACTATATCCCGATATTCCAGAAGCTCCTGCAGTACCATCACTTCCTTTACCACCGCTATAACCGCTTATACCGCTAGCGCCAGGTATACCACCCGAATCGCCCTTTTCACCACTATATCCACTTATTCCGCTTGCGCCAGGAGGACCACCTGAAGGGCCTGTCGCACCGCTCCATCCGCTATATCCACTATATCCCTTTTCACCTCTCTTGCCGCTATATCCAGATGCCCCACTTTCACCGCCCGAAGGACCTATCGAACCACTACATCCGCTATATCCACTTATTCCCGGAGGGCCAGGAATACTTCCGCTACTTCCACTGCTTCCACTCCATGTATATATATAATTCCAAATATCTTCCACACCTTTTTCGGCTTGACTAGCCTGATCTTTTACATCGCTTATTTGCGATTCCAAATCAGATGTCACATATGTAAAACTAGGATTAAAAAATATCGTATTTTCAGCCACCACATAACCTACGCCCTGTATTTTAGTATTAGATTCGGTAGGAATTTCAGCTACCAACTTTCCATTTTCGGAAGCTAAATAAAGATTTGATCCTACAGGAAAATCAAATACACTATTTTTATAATATCCAAAATGCAATACTTTGCCCGATGATTCGCCGCCTATATCTTGTATAGCAACAACAGCGGTCAATCCAGCGTCTTTATCGTTTTTAGATTTAATATAAACTCCATCTTCATTTACATTCAAAACATCTCCAGCAACCACATCTTCATCGACTGTTACTATGGACACAAACCCATCTACCGTTCTTCCATCGGTCAAAAAATTTCTTTCCCTATCAATCTTATTATTTTCTAATTCTTGCATCGCAGCTTGAACATTGGTAGTTACTAATTTACCATAAGGAGTAAAAATAATAGCACTAGCAGGATGATCTAAATGATCCAATCCAGTATGATACGCGTGGTCTGTCGAATAAAAAACCACTCTTGCTATTTCTTTATCATAAGTAAGATACACAGGATATGGCCATGGATTAGTAACTCTAAAAACCAAATTATCACTAAAACCAGGATATAAAATATTAGACGTATGTATTTCTAAAGGAACAGATGTTTGATAACTAGGATATACTATGGCAAATACTTGGTCATTTAAAGTCAATTTTTCATTGCTTTTAACAATAATACTGTGACCCGAACTAAGTTTATAAACATTAACATCGGAATTTTCAAACGGTAAACTATCTTTATATATATTAATTACTATTTCTCTTGGATCGTCAACAAAAGTTTTATAATCGGGAGGATTTAATATCTGTCCCGTCTTTTGCATTGTAAGTGAAAGCACACCATTTCTAAGATTAAAAAAATGATAAGGATCTATTTTAAGCCATCCATCTCTTAACAACTGTTGCACTTGAAATTGCAATAACATGTCTTGTACTATACTCCAAACATTATATTATTAAAATAAAATACTTATACTACAGCCTTTTTATATAAACCAAATAAATTTATATTAAACATCAAAATAACGATCCATCAACAAATCATTATTTATCCTTATTACTTCAGAATAATTTTCTACCTTCTGACATGTTACACCTGAATAATGATATATCGGAAAATTAGTTGCAATCAACCCTTCATTAGTGCGTAAATCAGAAACATTATCATTTGGCACTTGACGCTGTATATACCCGGCTTTAATAACCTTCATACAAAAATCAAAATCTTCTCCGCCACCTATTTCAAACACTTCATCCAACAATCCTATTTCATCAAACAAACTCTTCTTCATCATAACACAACAAAATATCATAAAATCCTGCTTAAATGTTTCATGATAAACCTTTAAAGCTCCTGTAATACCTATTTTATCCTCTATCTTAAAGGGTTTTATCAACATATCTATCCAACCATGCCTTTGTTGAAAATCCAACAACACCACATCATTATTCAATAAAACAATATAATCATACTTAGCCGCCTTAATTCCTTCATTATTAGCTCTTGCATATCCCAAAGGTTCGTCATACCACAATAACCTAAACGGTTCACCTAAACTTTCAACATATTCCTTTGTTCCATCAGTACAACCATTAGCCACAACTATAACTTCTACCTTACTCATATCAGTAAATTTAATTATACTTTCCAAACACGGCTTTAAACAATCTTCCAAATGATTATACGTACCAATAATAATAGAAACTCTATCATTCTTTTCTATTTCATAAATAACTGAATCAACAGCCATTTTTGCCAAAAATGAAAAATCTTTTGTATAATTATATTGGTCTTTAACACCATCAAAATCAATAGATGACCATTCATAATTAGGATTTAAATTTCTTACTACGGCAAAACTCTGGCACGAATAAGATATTGTTATATCCAAATCTGGGCGATATTTCATAAGATAAAATATAGCCTTCCAACAATCTCCGTGCCAAGCGTTACCATATGGCTTAACTTCTCTTGTTTGATATTCTTCCTGTCCGGGTAAAATATCATGTATTATAATAATAGAATCTTTTTTTGCATATTTTTCACAGTTCATAAAATCTCTTAAAACAACTTCACACCAATGCAATCCGTCTATAAACGCCAAATCTATAGGTTCTTGCTTAAATAATTCTAATGCATCCTGAATAAAAAAATCATCGGATGTCTTTTGAAAAATCATGCAATCATGCGGATTTATCATAGGTGCAGGATCAATACCTATTTTCCTTTTTACTTGCAAATGTTGCAATTGCCAACTATATTCTACGCCTATTTCTAAATATGTATCAACTTTATATCTATCAACAAAATAACTGCATAACTCCCATATTGTTTGAGGTTCAACAACTTTGTTTTCTGGAGCTATAACTTCAATAGGTTTTTCTACTGGTTTTTCAATTGATTGCACAATCACTGGCTTGTCCTTAACACCGCTCAACCATTCCTGAAATATTTTATCATCTGCAATAGCGTAAGCCTGTCTCACTTGAGGATCTAATCTGCATCCTCCTCCAGACGCTTGAAAATGATAAGCCTTGGCTTTTGGATCAACTTTTAAATTATATCCCGCCAGCTTCATACGATATGTACATTCTGTATCTTCTCTAAATGCCACAGTCTTACTTAAATCTAAACCATAACTTCCACAAGCTCTAGCGACATCTGTACGATGCATAAATGAGCTATGAATATGTTCGACATCTTTAACTCTATCATCCGGATGCATGTTAACCTGCAAAGCCCAATCAAGATGATTAACTCTGCCTTGACAATTAGGATCTCTTTCATAACCCGGCTGCAATGTACTATTAGGATTATCTGCAAACAAATATATTCCACCAACAGCGGCCAGGTTTTCATCTTCTAAAAAATTATTAAACAAATGCTGTAAAAAATCAGGTTGTAAAAACAAATCATCATCTATCCTGCACAAAAGCGAAGTATCAACATTTTTTAATGCTTCTCTTCTAGAAGCCAAAAGACCATCGGACGGAATTTTATTACACCTCCAGCGATGTCCTAAATGCCCTATCAAGTTGAACAATTTCATCACCTGCTCATTTTCCACCATCGTCATGTCACTGCCATTATCGGTAACAAGCAATTCCCAATTTTTAAAAGTTTGATTTATCAAAGACACCAACAATGTAGCTAAATACGATTGTCTATCTTTTGTGGATATTTCTATAGTAACCTTGCTATCCTTAGTGATTTTTTCTATCTTCTTTTTCTGATATATTTTATTATCAATTTTATAAATTCCTAATTTTACCATTTCAGAATCAAAAGTATCGGCTTGCGTAACATTGGACTTCAAATGCATTGGATAATGTTCTTCGCCAACCAGAACCGATGGATCAGGCCACACATTCTGCATAAAAAAATATCCATTATCGTTTAGTTTTTCACTTAACTTTTCAACATACGCCACGGGGTTTTCTAAATGTTCTAAAACATCTGTAGCCACAATAACATCAAATTTATCTTTAATACTATCTAAATCATCTAAATATACATTTGGCTTCACACCATAAAATTCAAATCTTTTCCGTGCATATTGACTTGTCTTACTATCTAAATCATAATACGAAACATCAAAACCATTATGACTAAGTAACATTGTCAACGTACCAATACCACCACCAAAATCCAATACTTTTTTACCTTGACATAATTTATATATTTCGTTATAAACCCCTATCATTGGAGCGGATGCATTATACCACGATAAGTCATAAATATAAAATTCTGTATTTTTATAATATAAATCTCTCTCTTTTTGAGTTACAGGATTAAGTTTTTTCCATTCTTGAGCCAACATTTTTCCACCATATTTTTCTTCCATCCTATCTAATGCTTCATTAAAAGTTAATCCCATAAACCTACAAAGATCAAAAGCGCATGTCAGCCACATTCTTCTCCAGTGAAACGGAGGATTTAAAATTAATCCCTGCTCTTCTAATATAGGAAGCAAACGGCTTTCCGATACTTTACAATCTTGTCTTTCGTGAGCTATATGATATACTTTAGCATGTTCCAAATATCCAAAATGACATCCGTTTACAGCAGCTCTAATTGCAAAATCTGCATCTTCGCCTATACCCGGACTTGTAAAAGATTCATTAAAACCGCCAATATCGCTCCATATCTTCTTACTAGTAGAAAAATTACATCCATATACAACATTCCATGCATACCCGCAAAATTCTATAGTTTCTAAAATACCGCGCTGTTTTCTATATCGCCAGTCTGATTCTATAAAATATTTTTCATCAGATGGATCATCTTGAGGATTATTAATAATATCTAGAGATATATCATTTCTTAATCCTACAGTTATCATATTATTGCCATATGTAACATAAGCTTCATAATGTAATCTCACCCAATCCAAGCTAGGTATAACATCGCCATCGGCAAACAATATGCAATCACTCTTAGCCTTACCAACAGCCACATTCAGTATCTTACATTTTCTGAATCCTTGGTCCTCATGCCATACCCTACTTATTATTAAATCATCCTCATACTTCTTCATAACATCCAAAACTTCATCTGTAGATCCATCATCGGCTATTATTATTTCAAAATCTTTCTTTGTTTGTTTTGTATAGGCATTCAAAACCAAATCTAATATCTTAGGTTTATTATAATAAGCAATAATAACAGAAGCATTAACCGGTTTTGTTTCCTTAATATAATCCTTCCACTTATTCATTACATAAGCTTTATTCTTATCCCACATTTCCCTAAATACACTTTCTTCGGGTTTAGCATGTCTATTCTCATGCCATACTGGATAACCAATTTCACCTACTGTATCTTTCTTATATCCTGCTTTAAACAAACTTAAATTAAAATCAAAGTCTTCCCAGTATGCAGGGGCAATTTTCTCATCTAACTCGCCAACTTCTTTCCAAGCTTTCGTTTTAACTAAAGCGCACCACATGCCGATAAAACCTATGTGATCTACATCCTTATCATACATTATTATATCCGCCGGGCCGCAGATTCCTACCTTATTATCATTATCCATCTTTTCTTTTAATAATTGAATCCAGTCTCTACCTTCCGATGGTAATATTTTTGTATCAGGATTTAAAAACATAATATAACCATCTTCAGCCGCATAAGACGCACCAATATTGCATCCAAATGAAAAACCGCGATTGCCTCCGCCAGAATAGCAGCTTAATCCACTAGGATTTTCTCTTTGTAATCCTGTCAAAACATTCATAGTATCATCTGACGATCCACTATCATACACCACTATATCATAGTTGGGATACTTCGTATTTTCCCAAATTGATCGAATACATTCTTCAATATAGCCTTCACTATTATAAGTCACAATAGATATTGTAACTTTAGAGTTATTTTCTTTAACAGTAGCTTCTATCTTTTCCTGCCACTGCCCTATAATCGTTTTGGTATCACAAATCTTATGAATATACTTAACACCATCTTTAGAATATTTTTTCAAAAGTTTTTTCTTGCCTCTCCAATCTTCATACAACAAATTCATTTTTTCGACAAATTTTTTTTGATCCACATAACAATATTTAACTTCATCATACTTGTCTATACTTTCAATTTTTTCTACATCAACTAATATTCCAGCCCTTCCATAATCCAATATTTCAGGTATAACAGTTTCTCCAGTAGCTATTACAGGAACTCCGCAAGCCATAGCTTCTGCCAAAGCAAGGCCAAAACCTTCTCCACATGTGGTTGATACAAACAAATCACTGATACCATACAACTTTCTCATATCCTGATTGGAATAAAATTGATCTGTAAATATAACTTTATTCTGTATTCCCAATTCTTTAACTACATCGTTCAAATTTCTTGGAGCAGTTATATCAGCAGGATTTGTTTTACAAATTAAAAACGTATCCGGTTTATCCGCTGCAAAGTCACAAAACACTTCGAGCGTTGCCTGCCAGTTCTTTCTAGGCTGATTACGATCCACACGTAGAACCACAAAATTATGAACACACGATCTTGCTTCTCTAGCTGCAAGACGCTCTTCATCATCCAACGGAGTATAATGCTCCAATTCAACTGAGTGTCTTATAAACCCAGTTCTATTTTTAAGATGATCTGGCACCAGGTGCTTATGTGAAAGCCATCCATGTTCAGATATAAAATAACACCTCATTCCTCTTTCCATTAAAGGTATTATCGCCATCTTATACCAGTTATCAATATGTGTCTTGGGTTGATCCGCAGGAAGCCAAACAATTACCTTTTTAATAATACTATCCGACAATTCTTGAAGATATGCCATGCGATAAAAATCATTATGAAAAATGATACAATCTAGATTATATTTTTCATTATATTCTCTCAAAAGTTGAGCGTTACCATAATTGTCATTTAATCCCTTGCTCGTATGATACTGATTTGGAAGAACCAAAGTTCCTTCATAATTTTCTAGAACAAAATGATCCCATGTGTTAAACGCAGCGGTATATACCTCATAATTTAAATTAATAAATTGTTTTGCAAACCACCGAGTTGTGGCTGCATATCCACTACCAATGCCAGGATGGTCTCCTAAAAATAGCACCTTAATCTTATTTGCTTCCATTTTTAGACAATTCTCCCAATCCCCAAAGTTTAAATCTTGCTACATTCTTCAATCCAAAACCATAACATTCGATATTGACATTGGACACATGTACAAGGTCTTGACCTTCCAGCTTATCTACAAAACCTCCGCCTTCAAAAAACGGATAATAAAAATCAAAATTCCTAAATCCTGTTGTAGCCCTATCTTTAGCTCTATTCCATATTTGCTTCGGACTTCTATGTGGATAGTGAAATAATGTTGGAGCTATATTGGCGAACCTTATCAGATGAAAATTATTCGTAAAAAATTCAGGAACAATAGACCCATGTTTATTAATATCATAATAATAATCTTTACTAGCTTTAAACTGCATATATTCCATTCTAGGTATATCTTCTAAATACTGTAACCGCTTTTGAACCAAAGTAGACATCCAAGCTTCTTTATCTGCTTCGTAATCTTTTTTATCCTGCATTGAAGGCGCAAAATTATATACCCACCACCCAACCATATTTGCATCCACAGACTCCGCATATTCAATGGTTTTATTTGGATCATCCATCATAAAAGCATCTGCATTAAGCACAGTAATCCAAACATTATCATCACCATACTTATCCATTATATATCTATATAAATGCTCTTTATGCCCATCTGTTCTTTTAGAATTTTTATCATATACATCTTCGAATTTAACTATATATTTAATACTTTTTCTATTTTTTATTTTCTCATAAGTACCATCATCGGAATCGTCCATTACTACTACTTCATCAAAATATTTTTCTATATTATCCATAAACTCATCTATAACATCCACTTCATTTCTAACTGTAAGCAATCCTATATTCTTATATTTCTTACCGTATCTTTGCACCAAAAGATCATCGTTTCTTTTAACAACTTCATTCCAATTCGACAATTCATGGGTAGTAACACTTCCCGGATGATATATCGGAAAATAACAGCCTATAACATCACCATTCTGGACCAGCTCCATATTATCATACGGAACCTGAACGCACCTATATCCTGCATCCTCAACCTTAATACAAAAATCCGTATCTTCACCAGCACCAGGATTAAACGCTTCATCCAAAAGCCCTACTATATCAAACATCTGTCTTTTTATCATAACAGAATAAAACAGTAAAAAATTTCTATTTATAGTTTTATGATGCATCCTAACCGAACCAGTAATACCAATCTTATCATCTTGAGCAAATGGAGCGTACAACATATCTACCCAATTCACATCTTGCCAATCCAGCAGCACTAAATCGTTATTCATTAAAATTACATAATCGCCACAACTTAACTTTATACCATTGTTTGTTGCAACCGTATACCCAAGAGCTTCTTTATATTCAAAAACTTTTATTTGCGGTATATTCAAACTATTTACATATTCAACGGTACCATCAGTACACCCGTTGGCTATAACTAAAATTTCAATATTGTCATCTAACTTTGTATGCTTAATTATACTCTCCAAACATGGCTTCAAACAATCTTCTAAATGATTATAAGTAGGTATTACAACAGAAAACTTTTTTTTCTTAATTTCATATATCCAACCCTTATCTTTAAACCATTCTATATTATTCTTTATATATTTAGGATAAGTATCATCTACATCTACAAAATTATATTTAATGTCTCTACCAAACAAATCCAATCCTTGTTCTAAAATCTTTGCCAATCTATCTTTATTCTTTATATCTTCCGTATTTAATTCCTGATGCGAAAAAGATTCCAATTTATTTATAATACTTTCAATACCGCCTAGATAACTAAAATGCCATCCTGCATTATTTATTATTCTATCATTCAATTCCATTCTAACTTTTTGTACTGCTCTTCCGCTTCTATTTAAAAAAGTTCTATATTTTAAAACTTTAGCATTATACCATTTAACACCACTCATACAATTCATAAAATAATAATAAAAATTCATTTCCAAACTTACCACATCATCATTGATATTATGCAAACCTTTAAAAATATTAGGATTGGGTATTTCATCTAAATCAGAAAAAACAAGTATGTCTTCATCTCCACATTCCCATAACCCATGATTTATGGCAAACCTCTGAAATTTTTCATATTCCCAAGGATCGCCATTCCATTCCGGAAAATAATCGATCACCACATGTATTATCTTATCATTAAACTTTTCAAATCTAGACTGGTTTTCTTTATAATAAAGCGATTTATCTTTATTGGTAAAAGTTTTAGTAGCCTCCACCAGCACAAACTTATCCACCACATCATTCAATATATTTAATCTTGCTTCAAGAAGATCTAATTCATTAAAAAATATAAAACAATCATAAACCATTGGCTTTTTAATTTCGTTATTAAAAAATTTACTTATAAACTTTTCCCTATTTATTTTAATATATTGTTTACATTCTTCGCTTGTACTAGCTGTAGCAGCTCCTATATGATATGCAACGCATTTAGATTCATATACCACTCTATAGCCATTTTCATATAACTTACATTGCCATGCTGTTTCTTCATAATACATCGGATGAAAATCTTCATCTAAAGCACCAATTTTATTTATTGCTTCACGCTTCATATATAACAAACAACCAGGAACATAATTAACATATCTTTTATTATTAAATATAGGAGTATCCGACCTATCGCCATATCCCCAAATACCTTCATGTAAACCTTGCTCATCTTTATATAACCATCCACCAGCAGAGGTTATCAAATTATCATAATTTAATATCTTACCTCCGCCTGCTCCAATCTTATCATCTTCATATACCGCATCGTATAAATAATTTAACCAACCATCTGTAACTTCTATATCATTATTCACCAAAACAATGTCGCTATTTGGAAAACTATTTATAACAAAATTATTAGGCTTGACAAAAAATTCATTTTTTTCATTATAAAAAAATAATATCTTATCTTTATAAACATTGGAAAAATCTTCCATCATTTCCACAGAACCATCAGTACAGCCATTGCATACAACTGCTATTTTATAATTTGGATATTCAGTATTTTGAAGAATAGATTCAATGCACTTCTTTAATAAATCCTTCTTGTTATAAGAAACAATAGATATAACTATAGATTTAAACACTTAAAATCTTACTCCCATTTTATATATACTGTTTATATTATATATTATTATTTAAAATAAGTCAAATATATAATTATTATGAAGTTTTTTCAACATATTTATTACAATCTATTGTATCACCTGCGGCAAACTGTTCTTGAAAATTAATTACATTTTCAGAACATGAAATAGTGCCATCTTGGTTTAAAACAAAATTTTTACAAATCAAGCATCCATTATTTTCATTAGCCATAACTTTATATCCTCCAGGTTCCGAAACTAAGAGCAATCTTTTTCTGTGTCGGCGTTGCTTCTCCTGATGTGAACCACATTCTTATCATATAATTCGGATCAATAAACGACGCGCTCTCATTTGCATTGACCGTGAAATCATTAACACCATTCAAAAAATATAAAGATCTTGCCATATAAGGTCCACTTATTTCTATCCATGATGCTCCTGTCCAATAAGGCACTACTATTCTAGCTTGAAAACTATCAAAATTAGCAAAAGTAGAACCTGTTTCAGTATGCGCTAAAGCATATTGAATGTCCATTCCAGATAATAATGAGTTGGTATTTTGACCACCCACAACATAACTTATCGTTGTAATTTTAGTAACATCTGAATATGAAACCAGCACTCTATCCATCGTAGCCTTTGCCGCAGTTGTATAACTATAATTACAACGA
>Ga0209777_10007269_pt1 | contig 12319 bp, 15 predicted proteins | sample FrelakmetHBP12HB_FD_187147 | JGI IMG/M metagenome (GOLD analysis project Ga0209777, IMG submission 187147) | Freshwater lake sediment microbial communities from the University of Notre Dame, USA, for methane emissions studies -HBP12 HB (SPAdes)... | ecosystem: Environmental > Aquatic >... | reverse complement strand
TCTCCCAGGTGTAGTTGAGGACCAGCCCGATGAGTGGCACCACGGCAATGCTCAGCCCAAAGCTCAAGGCCACCCGCTGGACACCGTCTAGGTCTCTCTTGCGAGGAAATAGAGCAGCGACCAATGTGTAGCCGGGAAAGAAAAGAACAAAGGCCAAGCCAAGGACAATCCGTAGCGCTCCCGAGGTGAGCACCACCAGAGGCACCATTAAAAGTGAGAGGACAATGATGAGGAGGAGTTCCATCACAGACTACCAGCTTGGCCACCACCTGGCTGGAGGAGCCTAATGGTCGCCGCTAAAAGTCCTATTGCAGTGGTCTCCCCTTTGCTTTCCCCCAAAGGCGTTTCTGCCCTCACACTTCCTTCTGAACCCATTTCTACGCTGATAGTTCTATCGCGGCAATATGGACTACTGCAACTTGGCCGCAGTGAACAGCCCGCTATGAAGTGCAACCGCTTACATTTTGTCATTAAAAACCCTAGCCCGCTTTCAGTACCCTATAACTCTTATCATATGTGGTATCATTTTACAATTGCGCTAACAAATCAGGACGGTTGCTTGTGATCCCGTCTATGCCCATCTTTTTCAGCCGCCGCATTACCACCAGATCGTCCACTGTCCAGGCAAAGATCCGGTAGCCGGCATGATGCACGACGATTACTAGCTGTGGGGTAATGATTTGATGGCGCAACATGGTTGCGTCGGCGTGAGCATCTGCAATCAATCTCAAGATGTACCGGGGCACAGTGAGGCGTGTTAGCCACAGCGTGAGCCTGACAACAGGCACCATGTATGATTTGTTGGATGGATAGGAGAGCCCAACGGCTACCTCGGGGGTCAAGGTTTTCACAGCCCGCAGGCTGGTTGGATTGGACGAACTGACGAGGACATCGCCCAGAACACCATGCCGTCTCAGGACCTCCAGCACCTCGCCTTCGTAGCCTGCTTCTTTTAAATCCACATTCATCTGTGCCCGCCCCTTGATTAGAGAGACAGCCTCATGCAACGTCGGGATGGGAGCACCATCACCAGCATCAACCCTGCGCAGTTCAGCAAGTGTATAATCTCGTACGTTGCCCCGCCAGCTTGTGCTCGCTCTGAGGTCTTTGTCGTGGATGAGCACCAGTCCATCCCGGCAGCGGCGCACGTCAAACTCGATCATGTCCACGCCGAACTGAAGCCCTAATTCGAACGAGCGCAAGGTGTTAGGCGGCGCATATATGCCCGCTCCCGCGTGTGCGATGCGCAAAAATTTCGCCATAGTCAGCAGTAATTAAATAATCCCGCAGCCTGAGGCCTCTCGTGCGCCAGCTACCTTGAGAAACCGGTCATCTTTGCTCAATATTAATGAGCCAGCACTCTCCCACAAAGAAGGCCGGTTTTTTCTCAACCTCAGCATATGGGCTTCCCCCCTTGACCAGCATAATACCAGCTTCATCTGAACTTGGCCAGATTCGATTTCTTCTGGGAGAACTACCCTGTTCTCCAGTGCGCTGAAGCTTTCTGTAGGCTCAATGTATCTTCCGAGCCGTGCGGTCTCCATGCTCGCCCCTCATATGGTATCTTGAGAAAGGTCCCTGAACTTCTCCCCTAGTATTCTTTTCACCGCTATTTCCAGAGGCGTCAAGTTTATTCTTTCCCGAAATTCTTCTTCGGTTTCGTATTCCCAGGGGAGCGGAATTTCCTCCTCAGAACCTATAAATCCTCCGCTGGCTAACTTATCTAAGATTTCTCCTGAAGGATTCCCCAGCTTTATCACCAATCTTTTTTTAAGCGGAAAAAGGTCGCCCGGGATTATAGTAGGGACATTAGGCCTATAAACATCAAGCTCTGTCTCTGCTCCTCTTACCTTCTGTTCTCTTATGATAAATCCGTAGTGAGGAGTAGTATCTGAAAGCCAAAATTTACAGGGAGTCATTTTTCTCAAATCCTCAAAAGAAACAACATCCTTACCACTTCTTGCAAAGAAAGGGCCAAATAATGGGATTTTACCTACACTCTTTTCTTTTATGGTCTGCCAGAAACTCTTCTTTTTCCCTTCAGAGTAAACTTCTATTCCCCCAATGATGACAATAAGAAGCAGAATAACCAAAAGCCCCATTCCCCAAACGAAATGCCTGCCGGGCAGAAACGGGCTCAAAATCTTGTCTCCAAGTTTGTTTATCGCATTCAAAACCCCATATATTATCCAAAGGATTATTCCTAACGGTAGAGCGAGGATAAAACCCCTCCATAGTACCTTCCTAACCTGGAATACCTCTGCAGTTCGCTTTTGCAACGTGCCTAGCCTAGACATTGTTTTCCCCCTTTAAGGTAAACGGCTTTTTTAAATATTAATATCCATAATTCCTCGCTGATAAGCTAATTTACATTATAATCCTACCGGTGGGCCGAAAGTAAGTGCAAGGTTTAGGACGACTGGTAGCTCAGTGATGTGGCGACCTCCAATTTGAGGAGCCCAATGGCTCACTTATGATTTGTTAACAGGCTCTATCTCGGAGTTGTTAACAAAATTCTTTTTCGCCACTAAACACCTCTTCTCTTGAGAAACCACAGATTGCGGGGCAATTCGGATTATTGACAGCAGAAGACAGGCGAGGTAAACTATGACGAGTTTGGCAGCTATAGGCCGGATGTTTTGAGTCCAGGGCTGAAAAAAATTCTTAGTTGTAGTGCTTTTATGTTGAGCGGCCATGAGCCACGCCATTTCCAGCGTGGCTTCCTTTTTACCCGCGACATTTGCAGGAGCAACAAATGGGTGTGATAAGTCGGACTGATCCCCAAGTGGGGGCCTTATTGAACCAGGAAAAGAAACGGCAGCGAAACACTATCAATCTTATCGCTTCCGAAAACTATGCCAGCCGCGCGGTGCTGGAGGCACAGGGCAGCGTGTTGACCAATAAATACGCTGAGGGCTATCCTGGCCGCCGTTATTATGGCGGCTGCCGTGAGGTGAATGAGATAGAGCGGCTGGCCTCAGAGCGGGCCATACAGTTGTTCAAGGCTGAGTATGCAAATGTTCAACCTCACAGCGGTGCCCAGGCCAATCTGGCAACCTATTTCAGCGTCCTGAACCACGGCGATACAATCATGGCTCAGAACCTGGCCCACGGGGGACATCTCACCCATGGCAGCCCGGTGAACTTCTCTGGGCGATATTATAAGGTTATCCCTTACGGAGTGAATCGGAACACAGAGCAGATTGACTATAACGAAATGGAGCGGCTGGCCAAAGAGCATCGGCCCAAGCTGATAGTGGCCGGAGCCAGTGCTTACCCCCGCATAATAGACTTTCAGCGCTTCCGCCAGATCGCCAGCGAGGTGGGGGCTATTTTAATGGTAGACATGGCTCACATTGCAGGGTTGGTGGCAGCCGGAGTCCATCCTTCGCCAGTGCCTCATGCTGAGTTGGTTACCTCCACCACCCATAAGACATTGCGCGGGCCTCGTGGCGGCTTTGTGTTATGCCGGAGGGAATTCGCCACACGTCTGGATGCTGCTGTCTTCCCGGGGATGCAGGGTGGCCCCCTGATGCACGTCATCGCCGCCAAGGCAGTGTCCTTTAAGGAGGCCATGCAACCTGAGTTCGTCAGTTATCAACGTGCGGTGGTAGCTAACGCTAAAACATTGGCTGCCGAGCTAAACCGAAATGGGCTGCGTCTGGTCTCCGGGGGCACTGAAAATCACCTGGTCCTGGTTGACCTCAGCGCCGCTGGCATAACCGGTAAACAGGCTGAAGAAGCTCTGGAAGCTGCTGGCATCACTGTAAACCGCAACGCCATACCATTTGACACACGCCCTCCCCAACAGGCCAGCGGCATTAGGTTGGGCACACCAGCAGTTACCAGCCGTGGCTTCGGCACAGAGGAGATGAAACAGGTTTCCGGCCTGATACTCAAGGTGCTCAATTCGGTAGGTGATGCCAAGGTCGCTTCCCTGGTGCGCCAGGAAGTAAGAGCTATGTGCCAGCGATTTCCGGCTCCGGGAATCGATGTTTGATTTGCTGCTGAGCTAGCTGTATAATGATATTCGCCCAAAATTGGGGGCAACAGGAGGCGATTGATTGCGAGATTATGAAATGGTATTGGTCCTCAGCCCGGAGATCAGCAATGAGGATCTGCCTGGGGCAATAGATAAGGTTAGCCAGTTCATTACCAGTAAAGGTGGAGCGATTACTGAGGTCGCTCCTTGGGGCAAGCGGAAGCTAGCTTACCCTATAAAGCGGTTGATGGAGGGGAATTATGTAATGACTCGTTTCAAGTCTGATGCCAAGCTGGTCAAAGAGCTAGATGCCAATTTGAGGCTCTCTGAGCAAGTGCTACGGCACTTAATAGTGCGATATGAAGCTTAGCCAGGCTCCGTTTTTCGGGAGAGGAAGGAGTGGTTTGAAATGGCGGGCTTGAATAAGGTGATGATCATAGGCAATGTTGGCACTGATCCGGAGATGCGTTTTACCCCCAATGGCAACCCGGTTACCTCATTTCGCTTGGCCACCAGTAGAACTTATGCCTCCACTGACGGGGAGCGCCGGCAAGAGACCGAGTGGTTCACCATAGTCACCTGGAACAGACTGGCAGAGACTTGCAATCAGTTCTTGACCAAAGGACAGCGGGCTTATGTTGAAGGCAGACTGCACACCCGCTCCTGGGAGGGGCAGGATGGGCAGAAACGAGTTCGTGTTGAGGTGGTGGCCAACAGGGTGCTATTTTTAGATCGCGGTGGTGCAGCCGCTCCCACTGAGGAGGCGGTTGAAGGGACTGAGCCAGCAGTAGAAGCTGATGAGTTGCCCTTCTAGCCAACTGGCTTGAAAATAAATTCTTTTTGATTTGAGAGGTTATGAACGCAACTGCAAAAAGGAGCACCAAACCAAGGCCCAGGAGAGAGACTAGAGGCAGATATGTCCCCAAGCGCAAGGTGTGCAGCTTCTGCGCTGAAAAAGTGGCCGTCATAGATTACAAGGATGTAACTAAGTTGCGCCGCTACATTTCTGATCGGGGCAAGATAGACCCACGGGGCAGGACGGGTACCTGCGCTAGGCACCAGCGCGCCCTGGCCACAGCCATCAAGCGTGCACGTCACCTGGCACTGCTCCCCTTCACCGGGTCTCACATCCGCAAGAGTGCAAGCACTGGCCTGCTGAGCTGATCACTTTGCCGAAGCAGCCGCCTGTGCTATACGGGAGAATCTTGTTTGGCCAAGAAGAAAAAGCCAGTTATTAAACGAGCGCCTACTGCAGGTGAACTCGCCAAATGGCAAAAGCAGAGGCGACGGCAGCACCGCACCTTTATTTTCGGGGTGCTGGTCATCCTGGCAGTTATAACCTTGCTCGGCTATGGCTATTACGATCAAGTTTACCAGCCACACCATGCGGAGGCGGACAAGCTCCACAAAACGGTCGTCCAGGTCAATAAAAAAAAGTTCAGCGTGGAATATGTTATTGATGTAATGCGTTTTCTCAACAAGCAACAGAGTAGCAGTACTACTAGCAGTACTACGACTCCTACTAAGACCTATACTCTTGATGACGCTGTGCAGTTGATTGAATATGATGAACTGCTACAACAAGCGGCCCCTGGACTTGGTATTTCTGTCAGCGAGGAAGACCTAGTGACAAAACTGAAAAGCCTCACCTTACCTTCAAACGCCCCAGAAGATCTTAGTGAGGCTCAATATTTGAAATACTACGGAGCATTGCTAAAGACATATCATATTTCTGACCAAGAATTTCGCAATTTGGTTACTGCCGATTTGATACGTCCAAAGCTTCAGGAGTATCTCAAAGCCCAGGTGCCCAAATCAGCAGAACAGGTCCATGTCCAGGGCATGCTGGTTGAGAAGAGCACGGTGACTGATGTAACAGATAGGCTGGTATTCACCGGTGATAGCCTGGCTACTGTGGCCAATGAACTCTCCCTGTACACTGCTTCGCAGGGTAATGGAGGGGATTTAGGCTGGGTAGTAAAAGGCGTCGCAGGCACTAAGTTCGATGAGGCCATCTTTAATCTGGAGCCGGGTGTTTTGAGCCAACCTATTGATGATGAAACAGGCCAGAGCACTGGCGGTGTCTGGCTGGTATCTGTTTTGGAAAAACAGCCTGATAGGACACTGGATGATACTCAAATACAGAACCTCGCTAACGTCGCCTACGGGAATTGGTTTGAACAGCAGCTAAAAAATGGCCTGGACTCAGGGCAGGTGGTGAATAAACTGGATGATACTACCCGAACCTGGGCAACGGAATACATGGCCAATCATCCCATAACATAAAGCGTCATCCAGTAGAAAATCATGACTTTGTTATGACAGTTATCTAGCATGAAACAAGGCGTCCTGTCCAGATATCGCAAGTACCTTCCTCTGACACCTCATACCCCTATGTTTACTCTGGGGGAAGGGGACACCCCCTTGGTGCGCTCCCAATGGCTGGAGAAAAAGCTGGGCTGCGCCGAGCTTTATTTCAAGCTGGAGGGATGTAATCCCACCGGCTCTTTTAAAGATCGTGGTATGGTGGCAGCTGTAGCCAAAGCAGCCGAAGAAGGCAGCCGGGTAATTATGTGCGCCTCCACCGGCAATACCAGCGCCTCTGCAGCAGCTTATGGGGCGCGCTTTAACCTCAGCGTTGTGGTAATTGTGCCCGGGGGCAAGATTGCCAAAGGTAAACTTGCCCAGGCCATTGTTTATGGAGCACGAATAGTAGCCGTCAAGGGTAATTTTGACCAAGCGTTGAAGCTGGCCCGCCAACTTACTGAGAAACACCCAATCACTCTGGTCAATTCGGTCAACCCCTATCGTATTGAAGGGCAGAAGACGGCTTCCTTTGAAATTGTAGATGAGCTGGGAGACGCCCCCGACTACCTCTTTATCCCCGTGGGCAATGCTGGAAACATCACAGCCTACTGGAAAGGATTTGTAGAATATCACCGCGTAGGGCAGGCTCGCCAGAGACCCAAGGTGATGGGCTTCCAGGCAGAGGGTGCTGCCCCTATAGTGTTAGGCCGAGTTGTTCCTGAACCTCAGACAATTGCCACAGCGATACGCATAGGCGATCCGGCAAGTTGGCAAGGGGCAGTGGGAGCTCGTGATGAGTCAGGCGGGGTTATCGACTGCGTCAGCGATGCTGAGATACTGAGCGCCTATAAGCTGTTGGGCAACCGGGAGGGGGTGTTTGGTGAGCCAGCTTCGGCCGCTGGAGTCGCCGGGCTAATCAAGCTGGTTGAGGGTGGCCTTAATGTATCTGGCCGACGAGTGGTTTGCATTATCACTGGCTCAGGGCTTAAAGACCCTGACACTGCCCTTAGCTGCGCCGAGTCTTTCCCCGAAGTCTCTGCCGACCTGGCCACTTTAGAGCAGACACTGGGCTTGCGTTAGTGCTCAAACGCCTCTAAGGCACCCTAGGCAACTTGCGATGGCGGAGGGGTGGCTATTCTAGTTTGACCAGAAGGAGGGACGATGATTGACCAGCCCAGGATAGAACAGGCAGTCGTTTCCATAATAGAGGCGGTGGGAGAAAACCCCAAACGAGAGGGTCTGGCTGGGACGCCACGGCGCATCGCCGAGATGTACGCCGAGCTGTTCGTGGGCATGAGCATGGACCCCAAGGAGGAACTGACGGTTGGCTTTGAGGAAGGCCATCGTGAGATGGTCATCGTCAAGGATATTCCCTTCTATTCCCTATGTGAGCACCATTTTCTGCCCTTCTATGGCGTTGTGCATATAGGCTATATCCCCAATGAGGATGGGAGAGTAGTGGGAGCCAGCAAACTAGCCCGGGTGGTGGAGGTGTTATCCAAGCGCCTTCAGATCCAAGAACGCCTCACCACTCAAATTGCCGACGTCATAGTGGAAGCACTCCACCCCGCGGGAGTGGCGGTGGTTATTCAGGCGGAGCATCTATGCATGACCATGCGTGGTATCAAGAAGCCTGGTAGCAACCTGGTCACCTCAGCCAACCGGGGCAATTTCCGCAGCAGGCCGGCCACACGCGCCGAATTTCTCTCTCTGGTGCAAGCGCGCTAGTGCTTAGTTGAAGAAATAAGCGTCATTCGCTTTGTGTGGGGGGAGACCCACCTGCGGTGAGTGATAAACTGCCCGGGTGTCATTCCTTCGAAAATAGATGTTTCAGCCCCCTTTGTCCCCCAATCTTGGGGGAGATTGTGGAGAATTTGGGGGACACCCCCAAACCCCCGGCAGGAGGTATCCTGCACCTCTTTTTAGGGGAACTTGTAGCGGCGAGTCTTGCACTCGCCCTGCGGGAGCAACCCTATGCCCCACCCAAGGGCTCACAGTCCTTACGCGGACTTGTGCCACCAAGCGCTAGACTGGTTTATCTGGCCCAGGTTATTCAGGCAGGCTGAAGGCCCAGATAGACAGGCCAGTCATCACTATCCCAAAGCCAAACACTATTGCCGCCTCCTCCCCTATAGACATAGGATGGCCATAAAGGCTGAGTGTTATAGTGGAGCCTGATGATGCAGAGGCTATTTCCACCCTGCTTAACAGCAATTGGCGGATCGGGGCAATGGCATAGGTCACCGGGTTGATCTTTACCAGAGCATTCAACCAGGAGGGCAGGTTGCCCACCGGAAAGAAAGCCCCCGATAGGAAGATCATGGGGAAGATGGTGGTCTGCATGACTATCTGGAAGGACTCCATGGACTTCATCCGCGAGGCGATCAGAATACCCAGGCTACCCAGGGCACAGGCCACCAGCAGCATAAGGGGCAGCAATTTGAATATCTGAATAGCATTGAGGTTCAGGCCCACCACCGGATAGAAGGCCAGCACCAGCAACCCCTGAAACATGGCGATGCTGGCCCCCCCAAGTATCTTGCCCAACACTACAGCGCTACGGCTCACCGGAGCTACCAGCACCTCCTTGAGGAAACCAAACTCTCTGTCCCAGACGATTGACACCCCGGACATAAAGGCTGTCATCAGCACCGCCTGCCCGATAACACCTGGAAACATGAACTTGGCATAGTTTACCCCTGGCTGCAGCGAACCAATGGTACGGCTAAGCCCGCCGCCGAAAACCAACAGGAATAGCAAGGGAAAGGCGATAGCGCCGAAAATTCGGGTTTTATTGCGGTATAGCCGGAGCAACTCCCGGTACCAGATGATATATATTCCTCTGAGTTCTGCCATTTTTAGTGATTCCTCAAAGCTAACGGCGCATGGGCCTCATTTGATCCTTCAGTATCTCACGTGCTCCTGCCTCTTGGTCGCGGAGTTGACGGCCGGTGAGTTTCAGGAAGACGTCGTCCAGAGTGGGGCGACGTAGGCTGATACTTAGTATCTTGATGCTCAGCGCAGTAACTAAGGTCGGTATAAACTGATCGCCATTGGCTATCTCGAAACTCAATCCCCCTCCATCGTGTCTGGCCTCGATCTGGTAGCGCTGTTTGAGTTCAGCTAGGGCTAGCTCATCATTGGCTGTCTTCAACTCTATGATGTCACCGCCGGTCTGTTGTTTCAGGGTTACTGGCGTATCCAGAGCCACGATGTGGCCATGGTCAATAATAGCGATTCGGTCAGCGTTCTCCGCTTCATCCATGTAGTGGGTAGTCATGAAGATAGTCATCTTTCTCTCCTGCCGCAACCTCAGGATATATTCCCAGAGGCGGTTGCGGGTCTGAGGGTCAAGCCCCAGGGTAGGCTCATCAAGAAACAAAACTTTTGGCTGGTGCAGCAGGCCACGGGCCAGCTCCAGACGCCGCTTCATGCCTCCTGAGTAGGTTTTTACTATACTGTTCCGACGTTCCCACAGCTCTACCATCTTCAGCGATTCTTCTATTCGATTTTGTCTTAGCTTGGGGGGCACGTGATAGATAAAGGCGTGGAATTGCAGATTCTCCAGGGCGGAGATGTAGTCGTCCAGGCTGGGGTCCTGAAAGACCAGGCCGATGGACTGGCGCACCTGGTTCTGCTGTGTGGTCACATTGAACCCGTTGAGGATGGCCCGGCCTGAAGTGGGTTTGAGCAGAGTGCACAAGATATTGATAGTGGTGGTCTTGCCTGCCCCGTTGGGCCCCAGGAAGCCGAAGATCTCCCCCTCCTCAACCTCAAAGCTGACGTCATTAACTGCGGTGATGTCCTTGAACTTCTTTACCAGGTGCTCTACCTGGATTATTGGTGGCATTGGAACCTCTCAGATGAAATATACTTTGCGAAAATCTCTAGCCACAAGTGTGGTTTGGCCAACGCTCTGCAGGGCTGGCAGCAGACCGGTAGCCATATCTTTTACCTCCTAAAAGTAGATTGGCGCGAATAATCGAATCGCAAGAATATCGAACTCACCAAATAGAGGTAGATCACTTTGAAATTGGTTCAGCGCTCTGTAGATGCACTCTTCCCATGCCTATTCAATAGGCCCGCACGCTACCACGGCATTGGAAATCTAATTTACTAGACTAGTATCCATCTGAATTCTTCCGTCTCCCTCACCGATGGGTTACAGTAATTCCTCGGTATTTTTCGCAGCCACGCATTCTCCTTGGAGCCGCTGAAAATAAATGCCCTTGAGCTTCAGCACAGAGCGCAGCACTGTCAAAAGGCGAAGCAACTCACGCAGATCAGACTCAGAAAGCTCGGAAAACAGCTCTGCGGCAACTCGCCGGTACTCAGAATATATCGCAATACAGTCTTCAGCACCCTGGGGAGTCAATTCTATGTAGGTCGCTCGTCTATCTGTGGGGTGAGGGCACCGTTTCACCAATTTGTCCCGTTCTAGGGCATCAACCAGGGCAGTTATGTCGCGCGGGCTCACCCCGAGCTGGCCGCTCAAGTCGGTCATTATTTGCGGGCCCAAGCGATGCAGAGCATACAGCAGGCGTATCCGTGGGTAAGTGAGTTCACCTTGGGGCAAGGATGAACTCACCCACCTCTTAAGAGCGGGCATTAAAGCGCTAAATTCATCTACTAATTGCAAAGCCAGCTCTTTTGGTCTATCGTGAAGAGACGTTGTTGTCATGCCTACCTCCACGAGAGACTTGACAAATATATTGAAAAATGATATATTGCATCAATACAAACTGTAATAGGACAATATCCATTAGCCCATTATAAATTAGTCTCCTAGAAATGTCAAGGTATACGGTTAATCTGATAACAAATAATCAACCGAGAATTGGCTATCCGGCAAGAGGGCTTTAAGCTTTGCGGCGATGACCAATCACCTTCTCGCCTAACAGAGGAGCAATCTTGTCTCGAATAACAAAACTTATCTTCGACCGCTGGCCTCGCCTGGCGGCACGACATCCTTGGCCTGTTATCGCGGGAGCCATCTTATTAGTGCTCTTGCTGGTTATGATAAACCGTACTGTGGGCGGCGCTTACAGTAACACTTTTAGCCTCCCCGGCACTCAGTCCCAACAGGCGTATGATCTGCTAAAACAACGTTTTCCGGCTGCGTCCGGCGATTCTGCCACTATTGTGGTGCGAGACCCCAGCGGACTCCAAGCGTCGGCTGAGCAGGCGAAGGTCCAGGCGCTTATTTCCGACCTCCAAACGTTACCTGAAGTTGCCAGCGTGAGTTCGCCGTATGAGCAGCCAGACGCAATCTCGAAAGATGGCACCATCGCGCAAATAACTGTAGAGTACACCAAACGTGCTCACGATGTAAAGAAATCCAGCATCAATGCACTGCTCAATTTGAGGAGCCGTTACTCCACCCCCGGCTTTCAGGTGGAGGCTGGCGGGTCTATAGCAAGTAGAGGTGAAAGTCCATCTCTCGGCAATACAGAGTTGATTGGCGTTTTGGCTGCGATTGTCGTCCTGCTCATAGCGTTTGGCTCTGTGGTGGCTATGGGTCTCCCCGTCATCACTGCTTTGCTGGCTTTGGTGCCTGGGCTCATGGTTGCAGGCATTGCTGCCGCTTTCGTCAATTTGCCTTCATTCACCACACAGTTTGGTACCATGATTGGACTGGGGGTGGGTATCGATTACTCACTGCTCATCGTGACACGGTTCCGCGAGGGGTTGGCTGAAGGTAACAGTATCGAAGGATCAGTGGTGCGTGCATCGGCGACCGCCGGCAGGTCGGTCTTCTTCGCCGGTAGCGTGGTGGTTATTGCTTTATTAGGACTGTGGGCAGTGAGGATTCCGTTCGTCGCATGGTTGGGCACAGCAGCCGCTGTCTTGGTGGGACTATCCGTAGCTGTGGCAATCTTCGTGCTGCCGGCAGTGCTGACTTTGGTGGGCACAAGAATAGATAAGCTGCGGATTTTCGGCAAGACAAGCTCGGCCAGGCGGAAGGCAAACTATTCCCATGGCTTGACCGGGGCGATTCAGCGAACTCCGGTGCCTTTCCTCCTTGTCTCA
>Ga0209777_10007268_pt1 | contig 12320 bp, 9 predicted proteins | sample FrelakmetHBP12HB_FD_187147 | JGI IMG/M metagenome (GOLD analysis project Ga0209777, IMG submission 187147) | Freshwater lake sediment microbial communities from the University of Notre Dame, USA, for methane emissions studies -HBP12 HB (SPAdes)... | ecosystem: Environmental > Aquatic >... | reverse complement strand
ATCTGTTATGGTGCAGGCCCGCGCCCAGGTCTTGATCGGCTCGCGCGCCCCGAGCGACTTCTGCTTGTTGACTTTCGCCAACAGCTTCTCGTCCACATACGGACCTTTCTTCATCGAACGCGACATCGCTTACGCTCCAGGAAAGCTCCTCACACCACCTGCACTGCGGCGCCCTTGCGGCGGCGGATGATCTGCCGGTTGGTCCGCGCCTTGGGTTTGCGGGTCTTGCCGCCCTTGGCCAGCACGCCTGTGGGCGACTGAGGAATGTGCCCTTTGCTGCGCCCCGAGCCGCCGCCCATGGGGTGGTCCACCGGGTTTTTGCAGGAGCCGCGGGCCGTGGGCCGCCTGCCGAACATCTGCCTGTTGCGCCCCGCCTTGCCCACGGAAACGTTCTGATGGTCCAGGTTGCCGACCTGCCCCACTGTGGCCCTGCAAGCTTCGGAGACGTGGCGCATTTCGCCGGAGGGCAGCACGATGATGGCGTTGCCGCCTTCGCGTGCCACCAGCCGCGCTTCCCCGCCAGCCGCCCGCACCATCTTGGCCCCCGCGCCCGGCTGCAGCTCGATGCAGTGGATCTGCGTGGCCAGCGGCATGTTCTTCAGCGGCATGGCGTTCCCGACGTCCGGCTCAACGCGCTCGCCGGCCACCACCGTCTGTCCCACCTTCAGGCCCAAGGGCGCGATGATGTACCTTTTCTCCCCGTCCTTATAGTGTAGCAGCGCGATGAAGGCCGAGCGGATCGGGTCGTATTCGATGGCCGCGACCTGGGCCGGAACATTGTCCTTGTCGTCCCGGTAATAGTCAATCTTGCGATACAGCTTGGTGTGGCTGCTTTGCATCGCCCGGTTGGTGATGTGCCCGTGCGCATTGCGCCCGCCGGAGTTCGTAAGCCGCTCCAGCAGCGACTTCTCGGGGTGGCCTTTGGTCAGTTCCTTGCGGAAGTCAATCACCGACGCTCCGCGTCGTCCTGGTGTAATCGGCCTGTAGAATCGCAACGACATCTTCGTTACCCTAGATTTCCAAGCCAGCCCATCCGTCCGACCAGAGACCAAAGGCAAAAAGCACGATCCCTACTGCCCTCTGCCGAACCACTCCCATTCGCGCCAGGGCCAGAAGCGCACCCGCACCAGCCCTTTGATCTGCCGGGCGTCTACGTACCCCAAACTTTGCCTGGCCTGCACGCGGCTGTCCTTGCTGAAGCACCGGTTGTCTCCCATCACGAAGTAGTGCCCTGCGGGCACCACAACCGGCAAGGGCTCCCCCGCGTCCGGGGAACCGTTCAGGAAAGTCGGCCCGAACCTGTCTTCGAGCTGCTTTCCGTTGACCTTCACCACCCCGCCCTGGATCTCAACCTTCTCTCCAGGCAGCCCGATCACCCGCTTGATGTAGTCCCGCGGGCGGCGCGGCTCTTTAGTTGCGTCCACGGCCTCGAAGACAATCACATCGAACCGTCCTACTGGCACACAGCGGTAAGTCAGCTTGTCTATCACCAGTTTGTCTCCGTCGCTGTAGGTCGGGTTCATTGAATCCCCTTCCACGATGGAGACCTGAAAGATGAAGAGATATATCAGTAGCGCCCAGATCCCGGCCCGTACCAATAATCCCACCCATTCCTTCAAGGCGGACTGTTCCTGGTCTTCGCGTTCCTCCTCTGGCTCCTCGTGCCCCGGCCGCGTCTGCGGCGCCGCAGGCTGCACTGCCTGCTGGGTGTTTGCCATCTCCGCGTTCAACCGGCCTTCCAATTCACCCACCGGCCGCCTTCCCGACCCCGGCCTTACATCAGTTCGATCTGCTTCGAGTCCTTGGTCAGCCGCACGATGGCCTTCTTGCGCTGCCGGGTGAAGCCTATCTTCCGCATGCCGCCGCGGAAGGCCTTGGGCCGCGGTTTCACGATCACCGTATTCACCACCGCCACCTTGACGCCGAACGCGGCTTCCACGGCCCGCTTGATCTGCGCCTTGTCGGCCTTGATATGCACCTCAAAGGTGTAACGGCTGCGGTCCCTGTGCTCGCCGTGCTCGCCCTTTTCGCCCTCCGCGATCATGTCGTGGCTCTTCTCGGTCAAGATGGGCCGGCGGAGCACCGCGTATGGATCAGTCAGCAGTTTGCCTGCGCGCTTGTGGCTCATGCCTTGACCACCTCGTCAATGTGCTCCAACATGTCTTGAGTCACCAAAAAGCTCTTGTATTTCAGGATTTCGTAGGCGTTCAGGTTGCGGGCGGGTATGATATGGACGTTTTCGATGTTTCTCACGGACTTGACCAGGGCCTCGCCGGGCTGGCGCGCGGACACCAGGCAGGAGCCGCTGTCCAAGCCCAGCTTCCGGAGCGCCGCCGCAAAACGTTTGGTCTTGGGTTGATCGTAACTGAGTGAATCTATGACTTTGACTTGTTTGTCGAGCAGTTTGGCGAGGAGAGCGGACTTGAGGGCTTCACGGCGCATGCGCACGGGCATATACTGGCGGTAATCGCGCGGCCTGGGGGCAAAGACGTTGCCGCCGCCGCGCCACAACGGCGAACGCTTCATGCCTGCCCTGGCGCGCCCCGTGTGCTTTTGCTTCCAGGGCTTCACGCCGGAGCCGTGCCGCTCGGACTTGGACTTGGCCTTGTGCGTGCCGAGGCGCAGGTTGGCTTCGTAGCCCACGACCGCCTGGTGCAGCAGCTTGCGCCGCACCTTCTCGCCGAGAAGCTTCTCGTCGAAGGCCAGCGTGGCGACTTCCTTGCCTTCTTCGTTATAGACCGGAATGTTCATGCCACAGACCCTAAGAACTCTCGCGGCTTGTCCTGCCGCCCTTCAGAAAAACAAAAACCGAAGTCATAGGTCTCTCAGGTTAAGGCGACCACGTGGCCAACCGTGGCTCTGCGCCTTTCCTGAGACGCCCCTTGACTTCGACCCCGCGTCTGCGCCGCCTCGGGCTTTGAATTTACGGGTTTCTGCCCGCTTTCGAGCCCTCGAGGTTGGAGCTTGCCGCCCCAAAAGGAAAGCGAACTCTACAGTCAAACCGCGCGGCGTCAACAGCGTTTTGCGGAATTTTTCAAGCGCGACCCTCGTGCTTCCGCAGCGCCACCGCCGTCGCCGCATATAGCAGCAACACCGACAGCGTCGTCGCGCCCAGCGCCTGCACCACCTCGCTGAGGCGCGCCCCGACAATATCAGCGGAGAATACCACGCCGTGCAGGCCTAGCACCAGCAGACTTACCCATGCCCAGCGCCGCGCCGCGCCGGTAAGCTTGCCCTGCTGCAACAGGGCTATCAGCGCGGCCACTGGGATAAGCAGCACCACCAGGTGGGCTTTGCGCGTCAGCGGTGAAATCAGCAGCATGGCGCTGGCCAGCAGGCCCACAGAAAGAATCAACTCATACGAGAAGTGAGGAGTGAGAAGCGAGGAGTGAGCTTGGCTTTCTGCTTTGCTCTCTTCTCTTTCCTCTCTTCTCTCTTCTCTCTTCTCGACCCGCGCCGTCAGCCAGATCGTGAGCGCCAGTAATACGAGGGACAAAACGTCCGCCACGCGCGCGGCCTGCTGGGCGGTCAGGTTGAGCACATTCACGGTGCGGTCCTCCGACTCAGGGCGGTGGTTGAGCGCCACCGAGGGGCTAAGGAGTTTCTGCATGGCGCCGCGCAGGCTGACCCCAACGGCCTGCGTTTCCCCCTGCCCTTGCGAGTGGAGGCGGGTGGAAGGCTGTACCGCCGGTACCGCCGGCGTCTCGCCGGCCTTCGTATGGCTCTCGCGCGGCGGGTGCTTCCAGCCAACTACGATGGCGCTGCTCTCGCCGTCCTCCCTGTCCCTTTGCCCCGAGACCGCACCGGAAGCGTGACGGGCGAAAGCATTCAACATTTCCCAGTTCTGCGCAAACCCCAGAACGACACCGGGCAGGAGCACGAAGAAAAGCGCCACGCCAAGCGCGCCGCCCAGCAAAGCCTTGCCCCTTCTGCTCCACAGGAGATACAGGCCGAACAATCCCGGCGTAACTTTGAACGCCATGGCCAGAGCTACGGACAGTCCCGCCCAGAGCCCGCGGTTGTTCGCGAGCAGGTACAAGGTCAGAGCCAGCAGGAACAGAATATACATGTTGGCGTTGCCCAGGCGCAGGTTGGAGTTCAGGAAGCGCCCGCACACCAGCACCGCCAGAAGCAGGCCTGTTTCAGGGCGCCGCCAGAACGCGGGGTGTTCCCCCTCCTCTTGCGTGAGGGGGCAGGGGGAGGGCCACAGCACGGCCCGCAGCAGCCACAGCGAGGCAAAGAGCATCAGGATATTCAGGACCCAATAGACCGCCAGCGCGGCGTTGTGCGGCAGCAGCGAAAGCGGCGCCATGGGAAACACAGCGAACATGGGCGGATAGATGAACGGCCTGCGCGGCGTGGAGGAACGCGCGTAGTCGTAGATGTCCTCGCTGTGGCGGGCAAGTTCCCCGGCCGAATACAGCGCGGTGAAGTCCGAGCCGTTCTTCCCCGCGGCGGGGTCCCACCAGCCCTCACGCATGCAGAGCCGGAAGTTCACTCCCAATACCGCCACGACCGCCAGAAAAAGGATGAACGATGAATGCTGAACGATGAATAACCAAGCGCGAGCCATAACGCCACGGGAAAAGGGAGTTGGTTCATCGCACCTCATTCATCATTCCTCATTCATCATTCATCGTTTATTTGTACGTCCACCATATGCGCGCCAGGGACAGCAGCACGCGCGGGCCGTCGAGCCAGCCCAGCTTCGATTCGCCGACCTCGCACCATGACGCCAAGGGCTGTTCGTAAATGCACTTATCCAGGGGCGGCAACAGGCCCTCCTTTTGCGCCTGCCGGTAGCGGGCAAGAATTTCCACATCGAAGAGCCAGCGCGAGACAAAAGGCTTGGCGAAAACTCGTTCCCAGACTTGGTCGCAACGGAATATCTTCGCGCCGCACTGCGTATCGTACACCGGCAGGCGCAGCACAAGCGAAATCAGCGTGGCCACGCCACGCCCGGTGTAGTGGCGCGCCGCTCTGCGCTCAATCCGCCGTCCCAGCAACTTTATGCGCGAACCCATGACCAGACGCAGCTCGGGCTGTTGTTTTAGCAGAGCAAGCAGGCAGGGCGCGGCGTCAAGCGGCGTGGCCAGGTCGGCATCCCAGAAACCTGCGAACGTGGGTTTGTGTTCCCGCGCGGCCAGCATCCCTTGCCGCACCGCCTCCGCCTTGCCCTGATTGCGCCCCAGAGACAGCGCAAAGCATGACTGGGGCCGCGTTGCCGCCACTCGCTGCAGCAAGGCGCGAGTCTGGTCGCGGCTGCCGTCGTCCACCAGCATCAAGCCGAACTCCGGGTGCTGGTCCGCGAAATCCACGAAGCTGGCAAGCTGGAAGCGGCGCTCCTCGTTGTAGCAGGGAATAATCAATAAAGTCTCGACGCTTGTCATTTGTCATTCGTCCTTTGTCATTCGTTCATTGTTACTCGTACCGTGCCTGCCGCGAATGCCCAATGACAAATGACCAATGACAAATGACTAATGACCACTATCGGCCTTCCTCAAGATCGCCAACAGGCTGACGCCTTTCGTATAACCCTTTTTGCGCTGTCCGGCAAGCAGTTGGCTGAGCACTTGCCCCTCCCCGGCAAAGATGCGCTCCAGGGAACGGTTGAGCCAGCCCGGCGGGAGAAACAGATCCGCGCCCGCCGTGCCACTGGGGCGGCGCCGCATGACATTCACGGCCCGCACCAGCCGGATCACGGGGTAAAGGCGGCTGTTGAAGTAGGAACTCAACACCTGCGTTGCGGGCAGGCCGTTCGTTGCGCGGGCCAGCGTATCTTTTTCATAGCGGCGAAAATGCCCATAATTCTCATCCTGCGGGCTCCACAGGCGCATGTCCGCGGGCACCGTGATGATCAGGTACGCGCCGCTGGACATGGAGGCCATCAGTTTCCCCAGGAAACCCGCGTCATCCTCCAGGTGCTCCAGCACATCCAGCAGCAGCACCACTCGCGCACGCGCCCGCAGATCCATTACAGCTTCCGGCGCATACCCGCAGCGGAACTCGACGTTGGGAAAGCGCCGCCGCGCCAGGGCAATAGCCACCTCCGAAGGGTCTACTCCGCAGCAGGAGTATTCAGGTGCAAAGGCTGCCAGCGTCCCACCGGTGCCGCAACCGACTTCGAGGAGCAACTGTCCGCCACCGGGCGGCATCAGCGCGCGCACCAGACGATGGATGATCCGTGCCCGGGCGCGAAACCACCAGTGCTCCGTCTCCAACTCGGCATGTAGCTCGAATGTCGCCTTCTGCATTATGGCCTCGAACGCGAATAGCCTGCTGACTCAGCCCCTATACTAGTCCGCACGCGGCCACCGTCAAACGGGCCTGGGCCAGCGGTGAGCCGCGGTCCCCGGCTGTTAAGGAAGAGTGGGTAGTCCTATTGGGGCGGCGGAGATGCCCTCTCCCCAGTGGGGAGAGGGCCGACGCGAGCGCAGCGAACGCGGGGTGAGGGGGTGCGCCTGGTATGGTCCCCTCACTCGGCGCTGAAGCGCCACCCTCTCCCCACTGGGGAGAGAGAAACAATCCACCCCAATAGGACTACCCACTCGTTAAGGGATTGACGGACGTTATGCAATTCGCTTTCGGAGCGTGGCCGGGCATAATCGTCCATCCCAGCGGAGGTGATGCAATGAGCGGACATCTCAAAGGAGGAGTGCCAACCCTGGCAACAGTCTTGGTCCTGCTGCTTGCGCTGCGCGGCGCGCAGGCCGCGGAGGAGTTCTCCTTCAGCGACAATTTCAAGCAGTACCAAGACGGCAGCGATGGCTCGCCTGCATGGTCCAGCGGCGGCATTGCCTGGGAGATTCGCAACGGCGCGCTTGCCTGCACTGACGGAGAAAAGGACCAGGCGCTCGTGGCCGCTGCGCCGATTGGCGCTCGCGTCGTCGCCCAAGCCGGCCTCAGACTGCCTGAGACCACATCCAAGGGCTGGAAGGTCGCGGGGCTGTGCGTCGTAAAGGACCCCGCGAATTTCTGGCACCTCGCGCTTGTGGAAGCCCCCGACACGGACGGCAAACGCCATTTCGTGGAACTCACCGAGATGCAGCAGGGGACATGGCTGGCGCAAACGCAGGGAGAGACAAAACTGACGCAGAAAGAGCGGCAAGGCCAGGACTTCAACTGGGAGTACAGACACGCCTACCGGCTGACGGTCGAGCTGACTGCCGCAGGAATCACAGGCCAGGTGCTTGAGGATGACGGCACGGTGCGCGCGAAGATCAGTTACGCTTTCGGCCCAGCTCAAGCGGTGGCCTGTGGCCGTCCGGGAGTGACGGCTGGTGGTTTCTGCGCGGAGTTCAGGGTGTTTTCCACCCAGGTGAGCCAGCTCACGCCGGAAGTGAAACAGGAGACGAGATTGCCGGCTTACGAAAGCCACGGCTATAGCGCGATCAGAGCCCCAGCCACCGGTTTCTTCCACGTCGAGAAGATTAGCGGGACTTGGTGGACGATTGACCCGGCCGGTAACGCGTTCTTCATCATCGGCACCGACCACGCGAACTACGGCGGCCACTGGTGCGAGAAGCTTGGCTACTCACCCTACAACCGCAACTGCGTGAGGAGATATGGCGGCGAAGAGAAATGGGCCGATGCGGCCCTGGAGCGCCTGAAAGCCTGGGGCTTCAACGCCTTGGGGGCCAACGCCTCGCCCAGTATCCGGCGCAGAGGCCTGCCCCACCCTGAGTTCCTTGGCCTGGGCACCGGCTTCACCGGGCACGACTGCATTACCGCGAAAACGACCTGGACCGGCTTCCCGAACGTCTTCAGCCCCAAGTGGCAGCCGTATTGCGAGAAACAAGCACAGCGCCTTTGCGCGCCGCACAAGGACGACCCCTGGGTGCTCGGCTACTTCATTGACAACGAGCTCGAATGGCAGTCCTGGACCGGCTCGGGACTCTTCGGGGACACTTTCAAGAAACCGGCGGACCACACCGCCAAGCGCGCTTTGGTGGCGTTGCTCAAGCAGCGGCACGCGACGCCGGCCGGTTTCAACCAGGCCTGGGGGACGAACATTGCGTCCTTCGATGAACTGCCGGCGCTGACCGCCGCGCCCGAAGCAAAGACGGCAGCGGCGAAGGCCGACGAGCGTGAATACACACGGCTGGTGGCCGAGAAGTATTTCTCGATCACGTCGGCCGCCATACGCAGGCACGACCCAAACCATATGGTGCTGGGCTGCCGCTTCGCGGGCTACGCACCCGAAATCCTGGACGTGGCGGGGAAGTACTGCGATATCTTCAGCATCAATTGCTATCGCACCGTGGACCTGGAGCGCGGCGTGATGGCGGACAACTTCGCGGAGGACTTGCGGCGCTGGCATGAGCAATCCGGCCGGCCGATGATGATCACCGAGTGGAGTTTCCCGGCGCTGGATGCCGGCCTGCCCTGCAACCACGGCGCCGGACAGCGCGTGCCCTCGCAGGCGGACAGGGCGTTCTGCTTCACGGTCTTTCAAAAGCTGCTCTTTGCCACACCCTTCATGGTCGGCTCGAATTACTTCATGTGGGCGGACGAGCCGGCGCTGGGCATTTCCAGCACGTTCCCGGAGGATTCGAACTACGGGCTGGTGAATGAGAATGACGAACCGTACGCGCTGCTGACCGAGGCCGCGACTAAGCTGCACCAATACGTGTATGACCTGCACAGCGGGAAGGTGCCGGACGTCTACGTCAAGGCCGGCAAGGCGAGTTTCACTGTGGGCAACGCCGGCACCGTCCCAGCGAAGGTGAAACTCACGCTGTGGGCGGACGGCCAAGCCCAGACGCGTGACATCGAGCTGGCTGCGGGCGCAGCGCAAGATGCCGCGGCGCCCGGCGACGTCGCGGCCAAGCCGGGCGGGCACTTTCTTGTATGCCAGGCCGAGTCCCACAACCCGTGGTTGGAAACGAATCCGGCGGGCAACGCCGCCATGCAGATGCTCTATGTCCCAGGTGCGCCGCGGGCTGCAAAGACCGCCGAGGCGGCCTTATGCATTCCCATAGTCATCGCCAATCCGTCTGCAGCCGCGCAACCCGATGCGACAGTGTCGCTGCCGTTCCTGGAGATATTCTCGAGCAGCCGGCCGTGGAAGACCGAGGAAGTCACCGTGGTGGACGGCGCCACCGGAGAGCCCGCGCAGTTCCAGTATGACGATTTCCGCGAGGGCCAGCCGTATGTGGCGGCAGCATTGGGTACGATACCGCCACGGGCCGCGAAGACCCTCTTCATGTGCGTCGGCGGCAAGTGGGCAGTGAAGACCGAGCCGGCGGTGAAGTACCGCGAGACGGGGCCGGGCTTCGAGGCAGACAACGGCGTGCTGAAACTGGTGAAGGACAACCCCAAGAGCGGCTACGCGTTCGACCGCATCTCGCTGCGCGGCGTGGAACTTGGCAAGTTCACGCCGCTCATGCACCAGGCGACAGGCCAGAACATGTGGGTCGGCCCGGACAAGGTCGAGAAGGTCGAGGCGTTCAGCGGTCCGGTGCGGTTGGTGCTGGAGTTGACCTTCGCGCGCGGCACAGGCGGCGGCGAAACCAGAACGCAGGTGGACGCTGCCGGGAAGCCCGCGCCCGCGCAAACGCGCGAGAAGCACTACCGCACAAAGTACCGGTTCGTGATCGAGCCGGGCCGCGAGTGGTTCACGAGCCAACTCATGTGGGTTGAGAACACGGACACGCAGGCGTGGGACTTGGCGGACTACTACCACTACCTGCCGTCCAACATCGGCGGCGACGCGAAGGACGATGAGCCGCGCGGGAACTACTGGTTTGATGCGGGCACAAGGGCATGCTTCGGCATCGTGCCGGGCGAGCGGGGGATGGAGGTTCATTTCTGGAAAGACGCCGGCGGCGGCGAGCATCCCGACGCGGCGCGGAAGCTGAACATCACGCTACAGCCGGGCCAGCGGTACGCGAAGGATGAGCCGGTCGCGTACGTTGTCGCCGCGAAGGAAGAGGCTTGGAAGGAAACCGGCCGCAAGCTGGCCGGGCAGCGGGCGCTGCTGTGGCAAGCCTTCAAGCCGGATGGGAAATGAGCGTGGCCGCGCCGCGCCACGGGGAAAACGGACGGGAAACGGGGACAGAGCACTGCAACTGTGTGTGAGGCGTCTTGTGCAGGGATCGAGTGCTCTGTCCCCTTATTCCCCTTATTCCCCCTTATTCCTTATTCCGGAAGGCCACACTGGCCGGGAGGCCCTTGGGGACGGAGCGGTTCGTGGCTCGTGTAGGATGGTTGCTCGGGAGGACCTTGTGGGCGCGACCTCGTGGTCGGCCACCAAAGCATGACAAGGAGGATGCTTAATGGGCGCTGTCCCCCTTTACCCCCTTTACCATGAGCTACGCTACAGAAGTTACTTCTTCTGAAAGGCGATGCCATACTTCCTACAAAAAGCGTCCCTTGCAACTTTGAATTCTGGCAGACAATCCCCAAACATCTTACATCCCGCCATGACCATCCTCATTGTTGCCTCATCGTGAGGCTGCTGGACGGCGAACGGAGGATTGATTTTGAAGTGAGGATGGCTGTAGCGCAGAAAAACAGTCATCGCCGTTTGCCAGTTCTGGGCACGCGCCACCAGAATTGAATGAAGCTTGGCGACCTCGGTATCATCCGGTCTAATGCGCCGGAAGGCAAGCAGGCTCACATCCGCTTGTCTGGCCATCTCGGCGGCAACAGTCTCCCAGTCTTCCTTAGATGGAGTTTTCTCAGATGCATTCTTCTCGAACGCATCAAATCGTCTTATCATTCCGTCTTGCTCGGCAAGGAGCGGCTCAACTTGGACGATGTAGGCATTGAAGGCTTTGCTTTTTCCGCTCCCGATGACCATCACCACCAAGCCGAAGGCGGCAGCCACGTATCCGATGACGCCAGCCACACCTATTCCCAGGGGAGTCCACCAAGACCGTTTAACATATCCTGCTGGCAGGGTCTCCTTGACATACTTAATCTGCGGACTGCCCTGCGTGAAGTACCACCCTAAGAGCAGACCAAGGCCAATTAGGGACATGCTTCCGTTCAGCCCCGTGTCGAGCTCGGGCAGAAACAGCAGGAGGTTGACCGTCGCGAAAACTGCCGTAACCCAGACCACACCTATTCCCAGGGCAGTCCCCCAAGACCGTTTAGCATATCCTGCTGGCAGGGTTTCCTTGACATACTTAATCTGCGGATTGTCCTGCGTGAAGCACCACCCTAAGAGCAGGCCAAGGCCAATTAGGGACATGATTCCGTTTACCTGAATCGCTGCTGATCTGCCGGATGCGGCCAGCACCGTGCCGTTCTCGGGCAGAAACAGCCGCAGGAGGTTGACCAGCGCGAAACCTGCCGTAACCCATGCCCAGACCATGTTCACGGAAGCCTTCTCAGGCTTGCCGAGCGCCCGCCAGTTCGCAGCATGCAGGACTGCACCGAAGACAGGGCTGAATACCAAGCTCCAGTTCGCTGCGACGTTCGGGTTCCAGAGTTGCGGAGTACCTCCTTCTGCGTGGTCGGCAACCGGCACAAGCTCCCGCGCGGGTGCAGCGGCCTTCTGTTGGCGAACTGCGTCCGCCGCAACATGCTTTCCCGTCATCATGTCCCAGTTGCATTGGCCGCAGCGACTCCCACCTTCGGGCCAGGCCGCGTTACAGACTGGGCAAACTCTAGCCTTGAAGACGCTTTCGCGCATGGCCTGCAATGCTGCGGCGTCGGGGGTTGGCTGGGGGGTGGGCGCTGCCGAAGGGGCAAGCTCCAGCGCGGGATCGCCTTGAGTCTGGGCGACCCGAGATCCGGCGACCTTGAACGAGTTGCCGCATTGGCAGCGAACGTTCTTCCCTGCTGCCGTGTCTGGAAGCTGATCCTTCTTATGGCATGATGGGCATTCAACTGCGATAGGCATAACGCCTCCCGTCTGGCTTCAAACGCTCAATGGACGGCGACAAACATCAAAAATGCCCCCGCACTGCAATTTTAGTCCGCCCGCATTTTGCGTGCAACAGCCATCTGCCCGCAAAATGCGCGCATGGAGAAGTCCACTTTCACGCCGCTCTACGACGCTTTCCGCGCGAAACTCATCGAAATGCGCAAAGCCGCTGGGGAGTTCTGGGGACAGGGAGTTCTGGGGACACAATACTGAATGCAGGGGACACAATGCTCATCTCTTGACTTCGCCGAGGATGGGCATCGGGTGTGTGACCTGGCTCGGATAGATCAGTAGTCTGTCCCTCGAATGCCCCCTATTCCTAGTGTGTCCACATACGGAGGACCTTGACGGTTTTGAGGTCATCCAAGACCTGGTACACAAGGCGGTGTTGGATGTTGATGCGCTGCGAGCATGCGCCCGCCAGATCACCGACCAGTCTCAGATC
>Ga0209777_10007267_pt1 | contig 12321 bp, 26 predicted proteins | sample FrelakmetHBP12HB_FD_187147 | JGI IMG/M metagenome (GOLD analysis project Ga0209777, IMG submission 187147) | Freshwater lake sediment microbial communities from the University of Notre Dame, USA, for methane emissions studies -HBP12 HB (SPAdes)... | ecosystem: Environmental > Aquatic >... | reverse complement strand
AGATCACGATCCAGTCGCTCTGGGATTCCACCGTGAAGGCCCGTCCTGTGCTGCTCTCCTGCGATCCAACAGGCAAGCTGGTCTGCAACGAGGCTTGTGGCCTCGTCTCCAAGGGCCTCCAGCCCGTCGTCAACCTCGTGCTCAAGTCCGGCCGCGCGCTCACGTTGACTCCCGACCACAAGGTGGCGACGCGGCTCGCGGGCGGGCTGATCGACTACCGGCCAGCCGTCGAACTGCACCCCGGCAATGCCGTCGTGACGCAGAAGTACGATGGGTGCTACCCCACGTTCCACGCGGGAGAGGACCGCGTGGCTGCGGTGGAGCCAGCAGGCCAAGTCGAGGTCTTCGACCTCGCTATGGAGGACCCGCACCACAACTTCGTCGCGAACGACATCGTGATCGCGAATTGTGGCAAGACCCGCACGGCTCTCTATGCCACCCATCGCACCGGCACTCCTCGCGGTCTCGTCGTCTCCCCCAAGGTCGCCTTCGACGTCTGGCGCAAGGAGATCGCCCTGGTCTACGGTCCCGACTTCCCCGTGCACCTCGTGCGCGGCCAGAAGCACCCCGATGACCTCGCCTCCATGCGCGAGCCGGGCATCTTCGTCATCAACCCCGAGTTGGTCCTCTACCGCTGGAGCGACTGGCTCTCCGGGCCCCTGCTCGACTTCACGATCCTCGACGAGGCGCACCTCTACACCCGCGGCGGGGCCAAGCGTTCCCAGTCCGTCGCGGCTCTGGCCAACCGTTCCCGCCAGCGGATCGCCCTGACCGGCACGCCCATCCTCCGGCACGTCATGGACCTGCACGGCATCGCCCAGGCCGTCTCCCCCGGTGCGTTCGGCCCGTGGGCCCACATGGCCCTCTGGCTCGGCTTCCGTCGCGGCACGCACGGTTGGGACCTCGGCCCCATCGAGCCGGCGGCTCGCGACCGTCTGGAGCGCCGGCTCTCCGAGTGGATGGTGTCCGCTCGCTGGGAGGACGTCGCGGACGACGTGCCCCCGCTGCAGCGCGAGATGTTGCCTCTCGACCTCGACCCGGCCGACCGTGCCGAGTACGACCGGCTCGCCTCCGACGTCCGCGAGGTGCTCGGGGCCTCCGAGGTCACCCTCGACACCCTGATCTCCTCCGCGGCCGCAGGCCTCATCCAGGTCAGCGCCCTCCGGCACTTCGTCGGCCGCAAGAAGATCGACCACGTCGTCCAGCTTGTCCAAGGTGCCAGCGAGCCCGTGGTCGTCTGGGCGTGGCATCGCGACACGGCCCGCGACATCGCGCGACAGCTTCGCGACGCGGGGCTGACGGTGTCCCTGGTGACCGGCGAGGACAAGGATTCCAAGCGGTCCGAGGCGATCGCCGCGTTCCAGGGCGGCCTGACCGACGTCTTCGTCGGCACGATCGCCGTCGGCGGCGTCGGCATTGACCTCACGCGTGCCCGCATCACGGTGATGGCTGAGCTTGCGTGGCTCCCCGCCGAGATCGCCCAGGCTGAGGCCCGTGTCTTCCGCTCCGGCCAGACCCGCCCCTGTGTGACCTACTGGCCGGTCTTCAGCCACACGATCGAGAACCGCATCATCGAGGTGCTCATCGCCAAGGCCGACCATGCCCGGTCCGACATCTTCCCCGAGATGGCGGCCAAGGTGGTCGGCTACGACCCGGCGACGGAGATGGTTTCGCTGCTGGAACACGCGATGCAAGAGGACGACGAGGTGTAGAACCGCATGTCTGGCTGGATCCGATTTCCGAGCGACTCGCCAGTTGGCTCGTCCACTTGCCGACGGTTGTACAGCTTGCCGGACGGCAGCTTGAGCATCGACTGGGACAGCGACGCTCTGCATGTGCATTCGGCTATCGAGCCGGAGGACTACGTCTGCCATATCGTGCGGGGTGACCTGGAGATCCGGCTGAACCGCGAGTGCGTCGAGGTCGGCCCCGCGCGTGAGCGGCGTGAGCCGGTGGCGTTGGACGGCATGACGATCTCCGATCCCGAGCGGTTCCAGTCGATCGACGAGGTTGAGCACTACCTGGAAGCCAAGATGCGTGCCGCTCTGCAGCGCAACGTCGAGGCACTCGGCGGCACGGTCTGCTGGCCTGAGCCGGCTCCCGTCGCAGGAGGCAAAGTCCGATGATTCGCGGCGTCAAGGGTGATGGTGTCATCCGCCATGTCGACTACCGGAAGGTGCTCCTCGACCGTCTCCGTCAGGCGACGGACGACGGCAAGCTGATGTGGACGACGAACTCGGACACGCGCGCGGAGCCAGATGCCACAGCCATGCACGGTCGCTTCCACTACGTCCTCCGCGGTCGCGCGATGGGCCCGTATCGCCTGCTCGTGAAGCGTTCAAGGTCTTTTTCAGACTCCGACGAGATGCTCGCACTCCTCGATGCCCCCTCGCTCCAGGACGACCTCGAACAGCTTCACGAGGCCGTCTACCGTGCCGTCCAGGGCGTGACGTGCAAGTCGATCCTCGACGGCGCGGACTTCGGGTGATCACGAGGGAGCAAGCATGACCGACGACACTGCCGCCCTCTTCCGTCAAGAGATCGCCATCGACCGGGCGCACTCAAAGGCCCTCGGCACCGCGCAGGGCGAAGCTGTCTGGAAGCGTTGCCTGCAGGCAACCAAGCGGCTGCATCGTGCCTCCCCGGCGTTCCAAGCCGAGTTTGCTCTGCTCCTCGCACAGGGGCAGTACCGGATCTATCCCAAGCCGCCCCGGCAGATGGACCTCTGGCCTGCCGTGCGTCTCGCCGGGCGGTACGTCTGGTATCTCCTCCCCCAGTTGTCGTCGCGGCACTTCTCGCTGCTCGACACGTTGCGGGCCTCTTGGCTGAGCGTGCGCTACTGGACTGGCCATGCGTGGCCCGGTCACCTCTACACCTGTTCGTTGCAGTCTGCTGCTGCCGAGTCGTTTGCGACGGCAGTCCGCGCGACGGTACAGCGGCGTCATGCAGCCACGCGACCTCTACCTGCCTGGGCCAAGTACGTCCTCGGCGGCGTGGGAATCAGCGCGGTGCTGTTCGGACTGCGAGGGCGGCGCGAAGCCGCCTAGCAGAGGAGCGAGTAGCAGGATGATCCAGAAGCTGACGATTCGGGTGACCATCGACTTGATCGGTGGCCAGTCGAGGGTGGCAGAACGGCAAGTGGAGATCGACACGGCCGGTGCTCCACTGGACGAGTGGCTGGAATCGTTCCGAGTGCAGGAACTGAGGCGGGTACTGCAGGATGAAAAGCGGATGTCGGATCCCTGGACGTCCTACCTGGATGCCAAGAAGCACATTGCGAGCGGCTATCGGGCCGACGCGATTGTCGGCCTCGCGATCGAATTGGTGAGTGGCCCAGCGGTACAGGAAGGACAGGCCCATGGCTGATCGACATCGTCTTCCCGACGAGCGCAAGGGCGGCATCCACAAATTCTCCATCGCGGGGCACGACTTCTACGCCCTTCTTGGCCTCTTCGAGGACGGGACGCTCGGCGAGTGCTTCCTCAAGGCCGCGCGTGAGGGCAGCACGCTCGCCGGCCTGCTCGACACGATCGGCATCCTGTTCTCGCTCGCTCTCCAGTACGGCGTGCCGCTCAAGGTCATCACCGACAAACTCTCCGGCAGCCGCTTCGAGCCGTCTGGCTTCACGCCCTTGCTTGGCTATGCACGGTCCCCCGTCGACTACTTGTCGCGCTACTTGGCCTTGCGCTTCCTCCCGCCTGAGGAGCAGCCTGCTGAGGTGGCTCCGCCGATGGTGTCGATCCCACCTGAGGAGATGAACGTTGCGAAGCCGGTGGCTCTGAAGCCTGTTGCTGCGAGCGACGCTCCCCTCTGCGAGCGTTGCGGTGCGTTGATGCGCCGGATGGGCTCGAACAACTGCTGGGTCTGCGGCGACTGCGGAGCAACCTGTGGAAGCTGCGGCGGCTAGCCCCCCCTCCCGGCTCTCGATTCCCGCCTTCACGGGCGTCGACTCGACTCCCGTCTGGGTATCCGCGATCCTCGCCAAGTACCGTCCCTACCTCCTGCGCGAGGCTCGCAAGCGCGTCCCCCGGGACCTGCTCCCCGACGTCATGCAGGAGATCGCCCTGATGCTCGCGCAGTACGCCGGCCGGTTCGACGCGACGCAGCCTGGGGCCTTCGTCTACCTCAAGCACTACGTCCAGACCGCGGCCGTTCGTGTCCGGCTCGCACGGGACGGCTACACCGGTCGCCGGCGCACCGAAGGCCGGGCCCGTCCCGCTCCTCCCGAGCAGCCCGTCTCCCACACCGGCTCGTCGCACGATGCGACGGCTGGCCTCGCCATCCTCGGTGACGCCGGGTCTTCTGCCGCTCGGACCACCTTGGCTCCCGACCTTCGTCGCCTTCGCGACCTCGTCCACTTTCTGCCCGCGCCGGAGAACGACGTCATCCGAAAGCGTCTGTTGGGACGCACGCTTGCCCAGATCGGTGCCGATCACAACGTGACGCGGGAATGCGTGCGGATCTGGGAGCGGCAGGCCTGCAAGAGGCTGCGGACGTGGATGGACGCAGCCGGGTGAATATCGAGTTACTTGACACGTCCAACCAACCTGTGCGAGGATAGGCCTCGCGACGAAGGGAGGTACCTAACGCCGTGTGGATCCTGATGCTCAACGACATGCGCTCGGACCACGTCGAGGTGCTCCAGCCGGTCTTCCGCGCGAAGACCAAGGCGGCCCTGTTGGGCCTGCTGGCTGTCGAGCGCGTGCCCTTCTACACGGACGGGCAGTGGAGCAAGGTGTTCCGGCAGGGCGGCCCCCTGGAGTGGTACAATCTGCCGCTCGGCTACGACCCGTTGTCGGACACGCCCGACTCGTCGCGCTGGCTGATCAATCTCGGGACGCGCGAGGAGTTCGTAGAGGAGGCGGCGGAGAAGGCCCGCGCGCACGCTCTGGTCACCTACCAGTTCATGCTCCAGACGGTGCCGACGTTCGCTGTGGACGGCCCGCCGGACCAGTCGTCGCCGGCGTCGCCCGAAGGAGGTACCTGATGCGTTCCTACCAGGACATGGCCCGCGAGCTTGCGTTCGTCCTCTCCGACGAACTGTTCACCGAACTGGCGAAGATGATCGAGGACGACGCGGAATCTGCTCGTGGAGTAGCCCAGGAGAGGAGAGGAAACATGAAGTGCGCGGAGTGCGGCATCGAGTTGTTCACCTGGGGCGAGGTTGCTGGCTACCGAGATGGCGTGCTCGGCGGTCCGCTGTGCGAGGGCTGTCAGCGCGAGCGCCGGCGGGCCCGGGATGCGGAGCTTGAGCGGCATCGGCAGGACGAGACGACGCGGGCGTGCGAGGCCGTCAGGCTCCGGCAGAGGTAGGCTGCGGATGACCAATCGCTACGAGATGGGCCGTGTCCCCGTGCACTTCCCGATCCGTGCTGAGGAGCCCTACGTTGACGTGGCCAATCGGCACGGTTCGCCGGGCAGCTACGCCGTGGCCTGTCTGGACACGCAGCTTCCGGTCGCTCCCTGTCGTTCGGAGTTCGACCGGCTGGTGGCTGAGGCGCGCAAGCTGCTCGGTTGGCCAGCAGGAGGTGCTTGATGGCTGAGTACGAATCCCACCCGTCGTGGGGCATGGTCCAGTTCAGCCGGGTCCAGCACGGCGGACCTTGTCGCCTGTTTGGCTCTTCGCTGGAGGACCACGGGACGACGATCCTGCTGCACATCTTCCAGGGCCGGCGCGAGCACGACCTCTCAGAGGATCACCTCATGGGCGGCAACGAACTTGTGGCGGTTGAGTTGTCGGCCGCGCAGTTTGCCGGTCTGCTGACGACCATGAATATCGGCCACGGCGTGCCCTGCACGATCCGCCGTCTGCCGGGGCAGGAGATGCCCGACGTGCCCGATGACAGCCGCGAGTCCGAGCGCGTGCGTCAGTCGTTCGGGGAGCACATCGACGGCATCCGCACGAAACTCTCCGATCTGCTCGCGAAGGCCGACGCGGTGCTCTCCGGTCCCATCAAGGCATCCGACCGCAAGGATCTGCGCGAGCGGCTCGCTCGGATCAAGGCGGCGAAGATGGCACTCCTCAAGGAGTTGCAGAAGCGCCGGCGTGCTGGACGGGAGGGGGACCGTGGCTGATGTGCTGACGAAGGACGAAGCGATCCACTTCGCGGACGACGCCTGTTTGTCGCTGCGTGGTCTGGCCGGGGATCCATCGGCCGCCGAACGTGTGGAACGGTTGCGGGATTCCCACGAAGCCCTCCGTGCCGACAACGAGCGGCTGCGGCGTGGGCTGGAGAAGATCCGCACATGCACAGCGTACATCGGCGCGTTCGCCTTTGCCGGGCACCTGCTCGACGGCTGCGAGTTCGATGGCAGCGCGGCGAAGGGAGGGGAGTGATGGACGCCACCGAACGACTGCACACGAGCGGCTTCTGGTTCACCAACTTGGAGGCCGCGAACGACGAGATCGCGTGCGCCCGTGCCGCTCTCTCTGCCGCCGAGCAGCGCACGGAGAAGGCCGAAACCGAGCGTGCTAGGATCGAGCGCGAGTGGGAAGTGCTCGCCACGAAGGATCTCGATTGCGAGTTCGACCGCATGAAGCGCAAGGAAGCCGAGCAGCGCGCCGCTGCGCTGGAGGCAGAGTTGACGAAGGAGCACGGCGATGCTCCGCGCGGGTACACGAAGCACGAACTGTCGGCTGCCCTGACGTGGCTTGAGCAGCATCTGCCCGATGGCGTGCGGCTCGTCGCGCAGGCTCTCTCAGAGGTGCGGCATGACTAGGTGGCTGGTGTCGACCCTGACGCGCCGTGCGAAGGCCCACTTGATCGTGCACTACGCGTTCGGTGACCCGCTGACGGCTTGTGGCCTCATCTTGTCTCACGATGCGAGCGACGAGTCGCCCGGTGACACCCGGTGCTCTCGCTGCCTCGTGATCGAGGAGCGGCTGCGGACGAGGAAGAAGGAGGCTGCTCGTGGCTGAGCCTGCTGGCTTCATCCTCCACGTCGCGGTCTGCCCTACCTGTCACCGGGCGTTCGTGGCGACGGAGAAGTACAAGACCTTCCCCGAGCATCCGTTCCCGGGGTGGGGCACTGCCTGCACCGGCAGCGTGGTGACGGAGTGGCGGACGTTCCGTGTGGCGCTCCGCGACAGCGTGGTGGCGGGATCGGTTGAGGAGGTTCAGCGGTGACGGACAAGCCGCCGGTCGACTACGACGTCATCGTCCCGCTCAGCGCCGAAGTCGACGGCAAGCAGGCCGTCGCCCGTCTTCGTCCCGGCCACGCGCAGGCCCAGCTTCTTCTCCCTGCTCGTCTCGGCATGCCAATTCCTCCCAGCGGGGAGTTGATCCGCTACCGCACGCGGGACGGTGGCCGTGCGGCCGACGTCGAGGTACTCTACGGCGCGACGGAGGAACCGACGCGCAGCGGGCCGCCCCAAGTCGTCTCGGACGCCTACCGGGCGGGCTGGGACTTGATCTTCGGCTCCAAGGTGACTACTGGCTCTAGCGAAGCGAACTAGGCGGCGGGGTGCCGCGAAGGAGGTGTGGTGTGGGACGAACGACGCGTGAGGCGAACCAGGAACGGCTGACGGAGATCTCCAAGCACATCATCTGGGGCAACGCACAGGCTCCGCTCGTGCGGGCCCTGGCGAGCTACTCCGGCCGGGCGCACCTGTACGCGCCCGTGCTGGCCGAAGCGGACCAGGACGGGTTCGTGTACCACAAGGTGGACCGGATGGTGCTCGTGCCGGACGTCTGCGAGGATCCGGTGACGATCCCCGCCGGCTACGCGCGACTGGCGACCGTGACCGACCACGGTCGGGACTACCTCGCGATGGTGCGGCCCGCGCATCCGGTCAACCCCTTCTACGTCGAGATCGCGGAGGGCCTGGAGATGCACAAGCCGGGCGGCGAGGTCGTCGTGCTGACCAAGCAGGTGCCCGTCGGCTACGCCTTCGAGGAGCGGAAGACGCCGGCGGCAGATGCGTCTGCGGCCCCGGCTGACACGGCAGCGGCCTCGCCCAAGAAGGCGACCCGCAAGCCGGCGGCCAAGAAGCCCGCGGCGGGCTAGCGGCGCGGAGGACGGCGATGGGTACGACGCTCGGGGACGCTCTCGCCCGCAAGGGCCTCGTGACTCCCAAGGTCGCCGAGGTCGCGAGCGAGGCGACGCGCAAGGTGCACGACGAGCAGGAGGCCCGTCGCCGGGCTGCCTGGGAGGCCGAGCAGCGGGCGCTGGAGAAGGCCGGGAAGGACGCCGCTGACATTCCGGTTCCTCCCGAGTGGTTGCAGGAGTAGCCTGATGCCTCCGTGGGCCGCCTGGGTGCTTGGGACGCTGTACGTCCTGCTCCTGATCGGCCTCGTGGAGTTCGGACCCCCGCTGCGCTGGTGGATGAGGCGTCGACGGCGATGAGCATCCAGTGGGACACGGCGGTCAAGTTCGTGATCGGGGCCAGTCTGCTCGTGCTGATCCTGCTCTGGCCGGACATGGTCGCCTGCTTCCGTGGAGCTTGGTGGTGAGCAGTCGTCCCTACCTGATCGTCGACGCGGCCGCCAAGGCTTGCTCGGAGCGGTTCCCGCTCTGGCTGCGCGAGCGCAACGGCATCGTGGTGTACGAGGATCAGAACGCCGACTCGCCCGTGCGTGGCCAGCGGGTGATGCTGCCCGCGCGGATGCGGACGCCCGAAGGTCCGGCCGATGCGCCAGCGGTCTGGGAGTCCACGAGCGGCCTGTCGGCTGTGAAGATCGACCACGTCCGCATGGAGGACTTCGGCGACGACATCAAGGCCTGCTTGGCGGCCTGCTTCGCGTTCGAGAAGCCGGGCGTCAAGTGGCGCAACCTCGGGCTCCGCGCCGTGCCGCAGAGTCGCGATGCGCTGGTGATCCCCGAACCCCGTGCGTCCGACTCCGGCCTGCGCTCCGGTGCCCGCTACCCGCTTCTGGAGTTCGCGGGGGATGAGGTGTCGGGGGGATCGTCGTACCATTCACCAGAGCGCCGTCGGCAGGCGGTGCAGGCGACGATCCGTTCCTGGCTGCCGCTCGCTGCGGAAGCCGTCTCGCGCAAGCTCGGCCTGCCCGCCGACGACTTCGTCGAGGTGCTGCGCGTGCTGTTCCACGAGGCGGGCGGTGCCCTCGCGGACGAGGACGTTGAGAAGGCCCGCAACCGCTACCTGAGCCGCCAGTCGCTCGCATTCACGGGCGACAGCGGGTGCGGCTCCGGCGACCGCGAGTGCGACGCAGGCCCGCGCGACCCCGACGCTGTCCACGGGCTCGCACGCGTGGCGGCCTACAAGGCCGATCGACAGGAGGACAACCGATGAACGTCTCCGACTTGCACAAAGACCTCTTCGTCCTGCGGCTGGACAAGCACGGCGATCCGCTGCCCGGCCTCTACAAGGTGATCAAGCGGGAGTGCAACGGTGCCGATTTGCGGCGCGTGGACGGCAAGCCGCGCAACGCAGGCTTCTTCACGGCGACGCGGATGCGTCCGGCGACGGAGGCTGAGGTGGCGGCGATCACCGGCATGTGGCCGGTGCCGGGTTTGGAGCGGAGGGTTCCGTGACCGCAAAGTCCTCGCATCCCTCGCAACCCGCTGCCGCCTCGACGGTGACGATCCGTGCCCACTTCGGTAGCGCACTCGGCTACAGCTATCTCGCTCCGCTCGGCAGCGATGATCAGCCGTCCGGCCAGTCACTTGACGAGGCACTTCATGCGGCCTGGGAGGCGCTCCGGTTGCGGCCCGGCGACGTCGTGCGGATCACGCTGGAGAAGGTACCCTGATGCCGGCCTATGAGCAGCGGTGTCTGCAGTGCGGCGAGGAGTTCGAGGTCGACCGCAAGATCACCGACACCGCTTCCGTGCTCTGCCCGGAGTGCGGCGCGGTGACGGAGCGGCTGATCTCCCGGTCGTTCTTCCGACTGCGCGGCACGGGGTGGGCAAACACCGGCTACGCACCGCCGCCTCCGAAGGAGAAGAAGTCGTGAGCGGCTTGGGCCATCGCTTGATCGACCTGACGGGAAAACGGTTTGGTCGCCTATTGGTACTCAGCCGTGCAACTGCGGTGGGGCTGAAAACGGTTCGGTGGAATGTACAATGCACATGCGGTGCGAAGAAAGTTGTTGACGGGCAGGTGCTTCGCGATGGCCGATCTCGATCCTGTGGATGCTTGCGTCGCGAGTTGATAATAACGCATGGGCTCACCGGAACTAGAGAGTATGAAGCTTGGAAGTCCATGCTGCGCCGCTGTTATACTAAAGGGGATCGAGGCTACAAAGACTACGGAGGACGGGGTATTCGTGTGTGCCAGCGATGGCAACAGGATGTGCATCGGTTTGTTGCTGATATGGGATCTTGCCCACCGGGGCTTTCGTTGGATCGGATAAACAACGACGGCAACTATACTCCGCAGAACTGCCGCTGGGCATCGCGGGGCACTCAAATGTCCAATCGACGATGCACACGTCGGTTGACATTCCGGGGACGCACGTTGACTTTGAGGGAGTGGGGGATGGAAGCTGGGATTGGCTATGGCACATTGCACGGTCGCTTGGCAGCAGGCTGGTCGGCTGCGAGGGCCCTATCGACTTCCCCGGTTGTCTATCTGCACTACCCCTTGCGCTCTGCCTTGGAAGTGCTAGTACAGCGGGCGGGGTCGCAAGTCAAGGCTGCTGCTCTCATTCGGCGGAAACTGCTGGGTGATTACACCAAGATGGTGGGGATCAGCGGAAGACGAAAGAGGGAGTGATGGCCATGGGATCTGGGAGAGGCTGGCTGCAAACGTTCACAAGCCGACGGGTATTTCCGTATGATCCGTCGGTGGAGGAGATTGCGGTTGAAGACATTGCTCATGCGTTGTCACTTACGAACCGCTTTGCGGGGCACACGCGTCTCGGCTACAGTGTCGCGCAGCACAGCTATCTCGTCGCCGAGCATTGTCCTCTGCTCTACCGCTTGCTAGGCCTGTTGCACGACGCAGCGGAGGCATACATCGGTGACCTTCCCGCACCGATCAAGAACGACTCCTCGATGGGCAATTATCGACTGCTGGAGGCCCATCTCTTGAGCGTGATCTACAAGGCATTCGGCGTCGATGCCTCCGGCCACATCGCGCGTGGGATGCCGCCAGATGTTGCGTTCGCGGACGCGCGGATGCTAGCGACCGAAGCTCGCGACCTTCTCGGTCCTCCTCCCGAGCCCTGGCTCTGGCTCCCCGAACCCTACCCCGAGGTGATCGTCCCGGTTTCCGCTGCCGAAGCCGAGCGTGAGTTCCTTCGTCATTTCGTGGAGTACGGCGGCAAGAACCCGGAGCCGCTCGCGACGGGTGCGTTGCGAGTGGAAGGAGGGCGGCCGTGAAGCGGCTGCGAATGCCGACGGAGGAGGAGCTTCGCGAGCAGTTGAAGGAGGAGTTCCAATCGGCGATCGTGCTGCCGACGCGTCTCACCGCGCAGCACACTGCCGTGGCCGACATCGCGCGTCGGCACAAGGATCCGCCGCAGTTGAATGTTCGCGCTCTGGTAGACACGGGTGCCACGATGAGCTTGATCTCGGTGCACGCGCTCGGCAAGTTTCCCTACCAGCGGTTGCCGGCGCGGGCCAAGGGACTGATGACTTCACTTCTCGGCCCGATGCCGGCGCGCGGGGCGGTGCAGGCCTTGGTGCAGCCAGAAGGCGGTCCTGAGTTGCCGATGACCTTCGCGGTGATGGACTTGAATCCTCTCACCCGCGGTTTGCTGGCGTTCAACATGGTGCTCGGTCTGGACTACTTGCGTGCATCGATGGCACAGATCGACCTCGCCCGGGTCAAGGTCGCGTTCGGCGTCCAGTCGTTTGCGGAACGGTCGCCGGCTCAGGCTGGTCAGCCGGGCGTGCCGCTGTTGGCAGAACTCGATCCCTCGCGGCTCTCGATTTCGCTCTCCGAGGAGGAGTCACGGGTGCTGGAACGCCTGTCCTCCCGCATTTTTGCGGCGCGGATGGCAGGCAGCATGCCGGTTTTCAAGTCGCTGGCCGGGCCGGACAAGGATCGGGTTACTTGACGACGTTGCCGACGTCGTGGTACCGTCGGCCCTGCTCGTGGAGGTTGGTCATGCGCTGTCACGTCTGCGGAGCCGAGATCGTTCAGCACGCTGCACCGGAGCAGAGCATCCCGAGTTTCGACGGCTGGGTTTGGACGCTGACCGATGAAGGTGCCATCGACGTCGTGACTTGCTCGATCTGCACGCAGTTGATGCGCGGCGCGAAGCAGATGCTGGTGGACGCGCCGTTCTACAAGGCCTGGGTGATGGCGCGGGTTCAGGAACTGGTCGAGGAGCGGCGCAAGCTCGCCTTCGCGGCGGGGCGCGACAAGTCGGCTGTCTACTTGGCGATGTACGGGGGAATCCCTGTTGATGGC
>Ga0209777_10007266_pt1 | contig 12322 bp, 8 predicted proteins | sample FrelakmetHBP12HB_FD_187147 | JGI IMG/M metagenome (GOLD analysis project Ga0209777, IMG submission 187147) | Freshwater lake sediment microbial communities from the University of Notre Dame, USA, for methane emissions studies -HBP12 HB (SPAdes)... | ecosystem: Environmental > Aquatic >... | reverse complement strand
TCCTCGCCGCCGGCCACCAGGTGCTTCGGCCGGGCGCCGGTCGCCAGCAACAGCTTCCGGTAACCGTAGGTCGCGCCGCGGTGGTCGGTCACCTGCCGGGCGCCGGGAGCGAGCTTCGTGACGCGCTTCCCGAGGTGCAGGGTCAGGCCGAGATCCGCCGTCCTGCGCCACACGCTCTCGAGGACCTCGCCCTTCCACAGCCCTTTGCTGAGCGGCGGACGACTGTACGGCGGGTCGGGCTCCTCGCTCAGCACGCCGATGTCGCGCTCGCGGTCCACCTCGCGGATCCCGCGCGCGGCGGCGTCGGCGGCCATCCCGCCTCCGACGATCAGATAGTGGTAGTCCGGCATCCCTTGAAGCTTGAGGCGAGCGGGCGGATACTCAACCCGGGCGGGCCCGGTGCCGGTCCCAGCAGGCCTCCTCAGTCGAGAGCATCCCATGCGCGTGCGCGATCACATGACGGCCAAGGTGTTCACCATCCGGATGGACAAGAAGCTGCTGGCGGTGGACGAGATCATGGGGTGGGCCCACATCCGCCACGTCCCGGTGGTGGACGAGAAGGGGAAGCTCGTGGGCCTGCTCAGCCAGCGCGACGTCCTGCGCACGACGCTCTCCGACCTCGCGAGCACGCAGGTGGATCGCCGCAACCAGCTGGGGCACGTCACGCTCGCGCAGGTGATGCGACGCGAGGTGCTGACGATCGGACCCGACGAGCCGATCCAGCAGGCCGCGCGCCTGATGCGCCAGCACAAGTACGGCTGCCTGCCGGTAGTGGGCGATGGCCGCGTCGTGGGGATCATCACCGAGCACGACCTCCTGGCGGTGGTGGAGCGCCTGGGCCCCGACGGCGCGCTTCCGCGTGCCGCCTCCTGAGCAGCACGACGAGCCGCTGAAAGCGCGAGAGGGGCCGCAGACGCGGCCCCTCTGTCGTTCGCCGGATTCCGAGTGCCCGGGGCGGGAGTCGGACCCGCACGGGGTTGCCCCCTGGGGATTTTAAGGCCCCTGCGTTTGCCATTTCGCCACCCGGGCAAAGAGCGGGAAACGGGACTCGAACCCGCGACCCCAACCTTGGCAAGGTTGTGCTCTACCAACTGAGCTATTCCCGCGTCTATGAAGGCGACTGTTCGGCTCGGCTTTGCGCACCGTCAAGCACGGCCAGCCGGATTATTGACAAAGACCGTCGCCATCCGTAGCCTCACTCCCTTGTCCCAGTGGTAACAGCGTTCCATCCGAACGTCAACGTGTTGCTTCCACCACGCCTGTTGGAGGTCCCATGCGGCGAATCGCCGTACTGAGTGCGGCCACAGTGTTGACCGCGATCATCCTCGCACCGCGCGCCGAGGCTCAGGGGTTCGCGGTGTACGAGCATGACCCGTGCGCGATGGCCCGCGGCGGTGCGGCCGTCGCGGCGCCGTGTCCGGGAGGCAGCGCCATCTTCTTCAACCCGGCCGGCATCATCGCCGCAGGCAAGCCGTGGAACCTCGAGGCGAACCTGACGCTGATCATGCCCAAGGGGAACTTCGTGGACAGCGCGAGCCGGGTTCGGGCCGATCTGGTGAACAGGACGTACCCGGTGCCGGCCGGCTACTTCACGCGGCAGCTGGGCTCCAAGGCCGCGATCGGCATCGGCGCCTTCGCGCCCTACGGCCTCACGACGGAGTGGCCCTCGACCTTCCAGGGCCGCTTCCTCGGCTACAAGACAAAGCTGGCGAGCTTCTACATCCAGCCGACGTTCGCCTACCAAGTGGCCAGCGGCTTCCAGATCGGCGTGGGCTTCGATTACGTGACGGCGTCGGCCAAGGTGCAGCGGCACATCGACGCCTCCACCGTGCTCATCCCGGGAGGCGGAGGCGCCACGCTGGCGCTGATCGGCGTTCCGCCCGGCACGGACTTCGCCGACGCCCTGTTCGACGTGACCGGCACCGGCTGGGGCGGCCACATCGGCGTGATGTGGCAGGCGTCGAGCAAGCTGAGCTTCGGCGTGCGCTACATGACCCACGTGAAGGTCAACTTCACGGGGAACGCCAGCTTCACGGCCATCCAGACCGGGATCGCGCTGCCCGCGGGGAATCCGCTCGGCGCGCCGGGCGGCACCCCACTGCAGACGGCGCTGCTCGCGTCGCTCCCGAACCAGCCGGCGTCCACGTCGATCACGATGCCGGCGCAGTTGGTGATCGGGCTGGCGTACGCGATCACGCCGACGTTCAAGGTCATGGCGGACTACCAGTACACCGACTGGACCGTGTTCAAGTCACTGGACCTGACCCTGAAGACCAGCGCCACGACCGTGTCGGAGTACGAGAACTACAAGGCGACGAACGCGTTGCGCGCCGGCCTCGACTGGCAGGCGACGGACGGCCTCGCGCTGCGCGCGGGCTTCCTGACGCACAAGGGCGCGTCGCCCGACGAGAGCGTCACGCCGATCCTGCCCGAGGGTCAACGTTTCGAGGGCACGGTGGGCGCCGGCATCCGGCTGGCCTCGATGCTGCGGCTGGACGTCGCCTACCAGTACGTCTATCAGGGCGACCGGCGGGGGCGGATGATCGAAGTGGCCGCGCCGACGCCCGCCAGCAATCACGGCATCTTCGGCTTTACCGCGAATCTCTTCGGCGCCAGCCTGGCGCTGGCGTTCTAACCCATGGAGCCGCGTCCTATGCGCATATCGAGACTCGCCATCGCCGCGCTGGCTCTGCCGCTCCTGGCCGGCTGCAAAGACCTGGTGACGAACCAGACGATGGGGCCAAAGGCGGCCCCGCCCGGCCCGCCCAGCGGCGGGGCGATCTTCGCCAACTACGTCGCGCTGGGCACCAGCATCAGCGCGGGCGTCCAGTCGGGAGGGATCAACGACAGCACCCAGAAGCAGGCGTTCCCGTACCTGCTCGCGACGAAGATGGGACTGACCCCGGGCGTGAACTGGTTCTACCCGAGCTTCACGATGCCGGGGTGCACGCCGCCCTTCGCGAACCCGCTCACGAGCCCGATCACGTACGTGGGCGGGACCGCCACGACGTGCAACCTGATCAACCCGACGTACGTCCGGCCGTACCAGAACAACCTTGGCGTGCCGAGCATCCGGCTCGCGCAGGTCCTCAACCTCAACGACCTCTCGTATCCGCCGACCGACACGCTGAAGGCGGCGCTGTTCATCACCGGCGGGCGGAACCCGATTGACATCGTCAAGAACGCCAGCCCGACGTTCGTGACCTTCGAGTTGGGCGCGAACGACGTGCTCGGCGCCGCGACGGCCGGCGACAGCCTGCTGCTGACGCCGCTGGCGACGTTCCAGGCCAAGTGGTCGGCGATCGCCGACACGGTCCAAGCGACCGGGGCGAAGGTCGCCGTCGCGAACCTCCCGAATGTGACGGTGATCCCGCACTTCAGCGCGGGCGTGATCCTGTACTGCCTGCACAACGGCGGCCCGACCTGTCCGGCGGCGGCAGGATTGCCTCCGGCGACGCTGCCATACAGCCTGGCGACCTTCAACGTCAACGCCAACTGCGCGCTGAGCGCCGCAGGCGGCGTGGGCGACAGCATGCTCGTGGCCTTCCCGGCCACCGCGACGATCACCGGCGTGCTGGCTGCCGGCGGCGCCGCGTCGCTCGACTGCTCGGCCTCTAACGGGGCGCAGGTCAACAAGGGCGCGGGCTTCGTGAGGGCGGGCGCGGTGCTCACAAAGGCGACGACAATCACGATCGCCACCAGAGTCGTCCAGATCGACAGCTTCATCCACCTGCAGGCGATTGCCCGAGGGTGGGCGTACGTGGACCTCAACGGCGCGCTGGCGACCGCAATTGGCGCCGGTCTCATCCATCGCTTCCCAAGCTTCTCCGGGGCGAAGCCCGACACGCTCTTCGGCCAGGCGATCTCGATGGACGGCGAGCACCCCAGCGCACTGGGGCACAAGCTGATCGCCGATGCGTTCGTGGCCGCGATCAACGCGAAGTACGGCTCGACACTGACCCCGCCCTGACGCACCGGTCGGGACGAAACGAACGGGCGGCCACCCTCGGGTGACCGCCCGTTCCACGTCCGGCCGTCCGCCCCCTCAGGGCTCTACGGTGACTCCGTGGCCGGCCCGCTCCTCGCGGACCGCCGTTGCCGGGAGGTCGAGCGCGCGCCGCAAGGCCGCGGCCACCTCGCCGCCCCGGCCGCGCTCGGCGGCCACGAGCGCCCAGCCGCCCCACCCCGCACCCACCAGCCGCGCACCGAGTGCGCCGGGAACCGTCCGCGCGGCCGCCACGATCGCGTCCAGGCGCGGCGTGGAGCACTCGTACAGGTCGCGCAGGGATTCGTGCGACGCGTACACCAGCCGTCCGAAAGCCACCACGTCGCCGGCCTCGAGCGCGCGCGCCGCTTCCAGCGTGCGGCGGTTCTCCTCGATCACGTGCCGCGCCCGCCGGTCGAGCGGGGGCGCGAGCTTCGCGACCTCGCCCATCCGGTCCGCGGGCACGTCCACCAGCCATCCCAGCGTCGGGATGACCGTCCTCAGGGCCGCGATCGCCGCGTCCCCCTCGCGTCGCCGCTCCGCGTAGGCGCCCTTCCGCAGGGCGTGCGCCTCGAGCGAATCCACGAGGACGACGTCCACCGGGGCCGGAACCGCGCGCGTCTCGAGGGTGCCGCAGTCGATCAGGAGCGCCGCGCCCTCGGGCGAAAGTGCGGAAGCCAGCTGGTCCATCATCCCGCAGGGAACGCCGACGTAGTCGGTCTCGGTCGTGTGGGCGACGGACGCGAGGCCGCGCGGCTCGAGGGGGAGCCGCCAGGAGGCGGAAAGCGCGGCCGCCGCCGCGACCTCGATGGCCGCGGAGGAGCTGAGCCCCGAGCCCAGGGGCACGTCGCTGGCCACCGCCACGGCGACGCCGTCCGGGCGCGACCCCGCGCGAGGGGCGAGCAGCTTGGCTACGCCGGCCGCGTAGTCGGCCCAGTTGCCCGAGCGCTCGACCGGCCACGCGATCTCGACCGCGGCGGCCTGCTCGGACACCGCCCGGAACTTGCCCGGTGCCGGCCCCACGGCCACGGCGGTCCGCTCCGCCGTCGCCATCGGCAGGACGTGCCCGCCGTGATAATCCACGTGCTCGCCGATCAGGTTGACGCGCCCCGGCGCCGACGCGACCGCGGACGGGCTCACCCCGTACCTGGACCGGAACAGGGCTACCGCCCGTTGGACAGGACTGTCGGTCACGCGCGACTCCCCGGCTCCGATCCGGAGCCTCGCAACTCTCGACTCGCAACGGGTTTGCCGCTACACTTCACGCCGATGACGGCACCCGCCCTGCGCCTCGCCATCCTCGCCTCCATCTGCATCGGCGCCGGTGCCGCGCTCGCCGGCCCCTTGCGGGCGCAGACCGAGATCGCGGTGCCCGTCGCACGCGGGACCCTGCGCTTCGACATCACGCCCTTCTGGCTCAGCTACGGCCACCGCTTCGGGCTCGGCGTGCCCGGCTACGCGGACGGCGCCCCGGTGCCCATCAATCTCGACTTCCAGGCCGAATCGTTCGGCGTCCAGTCCCTGCCCTTCCTGCGCCCGCTCCAGAGCAACATCCAGACCGCCGCCGGCCTCAGTGGTTTCTCACTCAACCTCGGCCACACGACGACGGTGATGGAGGCCAGCGTGCGCACGATCCCGATCGGCCTCGAGTACGGCCTCACCAGCCGGCTGGCGATCGGCGTCGTGGTGCCGATCGTCCGGAGCCGCGTGGACGTGAACTTCGCCGTTGACACGACGACCGGCAAGCGGAGCAACGTCGCGTTCGCCGACACGGCGGCGGTCTCGCCCTTCCGGAGGCAGGTGGATGCCGCCATCGCCGCCCTGCAGCAGCAGGCGACCAGCGGGCCCCCGGTGCTGCGGCCGCAGGCCCAGGCCGTGCTCCGGCAGCTGCAGGCGTTCCAGTTTCTCGCGCACGCCGCCCTGCTGCCGCTGAGCGGAGTCCAGGCCGGGGACAGCGTCACGAGCCGTCTGGCTGGCGCCGAGGTGGTCTACAACGCCCTCGCGTCGCTGTACCCCGCGGGCACGCTCCCGCCCCTCACCACCATGCTCACGCTGCCCGACAGCGCGACGACGCGCGACGACCTCGAGCGACTCTTCTCGGACTCGACGCTCCCGTTGGCGGGGGACTCGATGGGGACGATCGTCCGCACGGGACTCGGCGACATCACGGCCCACGCCACGTACCAGTTCGCCGACGGGCCGCGGTACCGCGGCCAAGTCCTGGTCGCGGCGCAGTTCCCCACGGGCGGGACCCCGTACTCGAACAGCTTCCTGGATCTCGGCACGGGGACGCACCAGTTCGCGCTGGAGGGTGCACTCAGCAACGACGTGCTGCTCGGGAGCAGCTTCCTGGTTCATGCCGTCGCGCGGATCGGCGGCGCGCGGGCCGACGACATCGAGCGCCGGGTCACGCCGCCCGACCTCCCGTTCGCGACCATCGCCCAGCTGGCCGCGGTCCACCGCAAGCCGGGCGCCTGGTTCGGCGTCGAGGTGGCGCCCACCTGGCTGCTCGACGACGCGTTCTCCGTCCGCCTGACCTACAGCTATTTCAACCAGGCGCAGACGCACTACACCTACGTGAACGCGGCGGACTCGGCGCGCGTCGGATACAGTGCCAGCGTGCTCGACCAGGAGACCGATCAGCGGCTGTCGCGCATCGGCGGCGCCGTGACGTTCAACACGCTGCCGCGCTACCTCGCGGGCACCGCTTCGCTGCCGTACAGCCTGACGGTGAGCTACGAGAACACGGTGTGGGGACGTGGAGGACGGGTGCCGCAGGCGAGCGTCTTCAGGATCCAGCTGCGGGCCTACATCCGGCTGTTCGGCGGCGAAGCCAGGAACCGGGAGCCCGGCCCGCAGTAGCTACTTCGAACCGGGTGCCGTCGCCTTCCTGAGCAGTTGGGCGGCGTGCCGCTTCGCCGTCTCCAGCGACTCGTCCCCGCCCAGCATCTTCGCCACCTCTTCGACCCGTTCGCCCCCCCGCACTTCCCGCACGTCCACCTTCGAGGCGCCGTCCGCGGCCGCCTTGGACACCACCAGGTGGCGCGCCGCGGCGGCCGCGACCTGCGGCAGATGGGTGATCACGAGCACCTGATGGGTCTCCGCGGCGCTGGCCAGCGCCGACGCCACCCGCCCGCCCACGTGCCCGCCGACCCCCTGATCCACCTCGTCGAAGACGAGCGTCGGCACCGCATCGTGCCGCGCCAGCTCCGCCTTCAGGGCCAGCATGATGCGCGACAGCTCGCCGCCCGAGGCTGACCGCGCCAGCGACCGCTCGTCCATGCCCGGGTTGAGCCGCACGAGGAACTCGACGGCCTCGGCGCCGAAGCGGGAGGGCGGGTCCAGCGGGGAGAGCCCGACGCGGAAGGCGCCGTCCGGCATGCCGAGGGAGCCGAGCTGCGCGGTCACGGCCTTCGCGAGCTTCTTCCCGGCGGCGGTCCGCTTGGCGCTCAGCGCGCGGCAGCGCTCGGCGAGCTCGTGCCGCGCTTCCTCGAGGCGGCGCGCCAGGGCTGCGAGGTCGGTGTCGGCGGTGTCGAGCAGACCCAGCTCGCGCCGCGCCTCCTCGCCCGCCGCGATCACCCGCTCGATCCCCGGCCCGTACTTGCGGTCGAGCTGGGCCAGCAGGTCGCGCCGCCGCTCCACGGCGTGGAGGCGCGCGGGCTCGAGATCCACGCCCTCGCGATACGCGCCGAGCGAGCGCGACAGCTCCTCGACGTTGAGGGCCGCTGCGTCGAGCATCCCCCGCCAGGACGCCGCACCTTCGGGATCGATCCGCTCGAGCGACGCCAGCAGGCGGGAGACGTGGCCGAGCGCCGCTCCGGCGGACCGGTCGTCGCCGTCCAGGAGCTGCGCGATCTCTTCGGCCAGGCGGCCCAGCTCCTCCGCGTGCTCCAGCCGCCGCGCCTCCGCCTCCACCTGCTCCAGCTCCCCCGGCCGCGGTTTGGCGCGCTCGATCTCCTCGGCGACGTGGCGCAGGTAGTCGGCGCGCCGCCGTGCGTCCGCCTGCCGCTCCTCCAGCTGGCGCTGCTCGGCGGCGAGCCGCTCGCAGTGATCCCAGGTGGCGCGCGCCGCGGCGGCCTCCGCCCCGGCGTCCGCGAACAGGTCGAGGATGTCCCGCTGCGCCTCCGGCCTCAGGAGCGACTGCGTCTCGTGCTGGCCGTGGAGGTCCACCAGCCTGCGGCCGATCTCCGCGAGCACGCCCACGGTGACCGGGCTCCCGTTCACCCAGGCGCGGCTGCGGCCGCCTGCCGCGACCTCGCGCTTGAGGATCAGCCGCCCGTCCTCCGGCTCCACGCCGAGCTCTGCCAGCGCGTCGGCGAGCGCCCCGCGCGCCTTCACGTCGAACGCCCCCTCGACCAGGGTGCGCTCCGCGCCCGGCCGGACGAGCGCCGCGTCCGCCCGCTCGCCCAGCAGCAGGGCCAGCGCATCCACCAGCATGGACTTGCCGGCCCCGGTCTCGCCCGTGAGCACGTTCAGCCCTTCGGCGAGCTCCAGGCGCGCGTCCGCGATGACCGCGAGATCCCGGACCCGCAGCTCAGTCAGCACGACGACGATGACCAGTTGCGAGAAGCGAGAAGGGAGGCGTGGTGCCGCCGCAGCCGGTGGAGCGAGGATGCGGAGCCAATGCGGTCACCCCTGGCGATCCGAGAGGTCACCCCACTGCAGCTTCTGGCGGAGTCGGGCGAAGAAGGACTCGGTGTCAACGCGCGCGAGCAGGACGGGTTGGGAGGCCCGCACGACCGTGACGGCCTGCTTCGGCGCCAGCTTCGCCGCCACCTGCCCGTCGATGGACACGAGCAGCTCCTCCGGCCGCGGCACCGGGTCGAGCGCCGAGACGGCGACGGAGGCGGTGGCGGGGACGACGACCGGGCGCACCGCGAGCGTGTGCGGGCAGATGGCGGTGATCACGAACGCGTCCACCGACGGCACCACGATCGGCCCGCCCGCCGACATCGAGTAGGCGGTCGAGCCGGTGGGCGTCGCGACGATGAGGCCGTCGGCGGAGTACGTCCCCACCTCCACGCCGTCCACGGAGACCGCCATCCGGATGACGCGTGCGATCCCGCCCTTGTGGATCACCACGTCGTTGACGGCGAGGAACTCCTGCCGTGAGTCCCCGATGTGCGCCGTCAGGGCGAGGCGCGACTCGATGGTGTACTCGCCGCGCACCACGCGCCGCAGCATCTCGGTCGCGGTGTTCTGGTCGGCGGCCGCCAGGAAGCCCACGTGCCCGAGATTCACCCCCAGGACCGGGATCCCGCGCTCGCAGGCCAGCCGCGCCCCGCGGAGCAGCGTGCCGTCTCCGCCGAGGCTCAGGAGTACGTCGATGGCCGCACCCTTGAGGGTACTCGCGGCCTGGCCCGGCACGAGGGTGGCCAGCTCGGGCTCGAGGAAGAGGTGCGCGCCGAGCTTCGGCGCCTCCGCCGCCATCGAAGTGAGGATCTTCTCGATCTGCCGGTAGCGCCGGTTGCCGACGAGCCCGACGTTCATGGCGTGATCGCGGCTTCCTCGTTGGAGAGAGCGCGGACCCGCGCGGCGATGCCGTCCGCGTCGAGGCCGACGGACGCGAGCTGCTGAGGGCGCGGCGCGTGCTCGTACGTCCGGTCGGGAGCGCCGAGCGCGACCACGCGGACCTCCGGCGCGAAGGCCTGCACCAGCTCCGCGAGATACGCCCCGAAGCCGTTGGTGACCACGCCGTCCTCGATCGTCACGAGGATGCGGTGGTCGCGCGCCAGCTGCTCGAGCATCGCACGGTCCACCGGCTTGACGAACCGGCAGTTGACGACCGTCACCTCGATCCCATCGCGGGCCAGCAGCTCCGCGGCCTTGAGCGCGGGCGCGCACATCGCCCCCACCGGGAGCAGCGCGCACCCCTTCCCGCGCCGGAGCCTCTCCCACGTCGCGTACGGCACGGCCGCGACCTCCGCCGCGGGCGGCGGTTCCGCCGGGGCCTTGTCCCGGGGATAGCGGATGGCGAACGGCCCGTCGGTCCTCTCGAGCGCGCAGCGCAGCAGCCCGATGAGCTCGGCGCCGTCCTTCGGCGCCGCGATGGTCATCCCCGGGACGGCGAGCAGGTAGGCGATGTCGTAGAGCCCCATGTGCGTCTGCCCGTCGTCGCCCACCATCCCCGCGCGGTCGAGGCAGAAGATCACCGGCAGGTGCTGGATCGCCACGTCGTGGATGATGTTGTCGTAGGCCCGCTGCAGGAACGTCGAATAGATCGCCACGACCGGCCGGATCCCCTGCGCTGCGAGCCCCGCGGCGAAGGTCGTCGCGTGGCCCTCCGCGATCCCCACGTCGAAGAAGCGATCCGGCCACTTCTTCTGGAAGATGTTGGTCCCGGTCCCCGACGACATCGCGGCCGTGATCGCCACGAGCGACGGATACTCGGCGGCGAGCTGCGTGATGGCGTCGCCGAAGACCTTGGTCCAGAGCGGCGGGCCCGACGCCGGCGAGCGCAGGTCCCCGGTCGCCGGGTCGTACGGCGCCCGCGCGTGGAACTTCTCGAGGTCCGGCTCCTCGCGCGGGAAACCCTTCCCCTTCTGGGTCAACACGTGCAGCAAACGCGGCCCCTTGAGCTGGCGCAGCTTCTCCATCGCGTCGATGAGGGCTCCGACGTCGTGCCCGTCCACCGGCCCGAAGTAGCGCAGTCCCAGCTCCTGGAACAGCACTCCGGGCAGCACCAAGTTCTTGAGGCTCTCCTCGACGCGCCTCGCAAAATCCTGCACGCCGTGGCCGACCATTGCGTCCACCTTGAGCGTCAGGCGCTTCATCTCCTCACGCACCCGGTTGTAGAGCGGGTTCGTCGCCACGTTGGAGAGGTACCGGCTGATCGCGCCGACGTTCGGGGCGATGGACATCCCGTTGTCGTTCAGGATCACGATCATGTCGCGGCCCGAGTGGCCGGCGTTGTTCATCCCCTCGTAGGAGAGGCCGCAGGTCATGGCGCCGTCGCCGACCACCACCACGACGTCGTGCCGCTCGCCCTTGAGGTCGCGCGCCACCGCCATCCCGAACCCCGCCGACATCGCCGTGCCGGCGTGGCCCGCGCCGAAGTGATCGTGCGGGCTCTCGTCGCGGCGCAGGAAACCGGAGATGCCGCCCTGCTGCCGGAGGGTCGGGAACCGGTCGTTGCGGCCGGTCAGGAGCTTCCAGGCGTACGCCTGGTGCCCGACGTCCCAGACGACCTTGTCCTTCGGCGAGTCGAAGACATAGGCCACCGCAGTCGCCAGTTCGACAGTTCCCAGGCTTGCGCCGATGTGGCCGCCGGTGGTGGAGACGACGTCGATCAGGCGCCGGCGAATGTCCTCGCACAGCTCCGGGAGCCGCTCGCGTGGCAGCGCCTTGACGTCCTCGATGCCCTTGATGCCTTCGAGCAAACCCATGGGTGCAGGCGTCCTGATGGAGTTAGGAGCGGCGGGCCACCACGTACCGGGCCAGCGCCGCCAGAAGCGGAGAAGATACCCCGGCGCCGGCCAGGTGGGCCACCGCCCGCTCGGCCAGGCGCTCGGCCTCCTGCTGCGCACCCGCGATCCCGAAGACCATCGGAAAGGTCGGTTTCCCCAGCTTGGCGTCCTTGCCCGGCGTCTTGCCCAACTCGGCCGAGGTGGCGGTCATGTCGAGGATGTCGTCGGCGATCTGGAAGGCCAGGCCCACGTCCTGCCCGTACGCCCGGTAGGCGGCGCGCGTGCGCACGGAGGCCCGGGCCGCCGCGGCGCCGATCTCCACGGAAGCGGCGATCAGGGCGCCGGTCTTCCGCACGTCGATTGCGGTCATGGTCTCGCGCGAGGGCTCGTGCCCCGGCCCCTCGAGGTCGAGCACCTGGCCCCCGATCATCCCGCCGCCGCCGGCCGCGCGGAACAGCAGCAGCTCGATCTCGCGCATCTCGGCATCGGGGAGGCGCAGCAGGCGAGCGCCCCGCACGACGGCCGCCGCGGCGACCGGGACCATCGCGAAGCCCGCGACGGTGGCCCGCGGCACGTCGAAGGCGCGGTGCACCGTGGGCCGGCCGCGCCGGAGGTCGTCGTTGTCCATGCAGGGGAGGTCGTCGTGGACCAGGGAGTAGGCGTGCACGATCTCCACCGCGGCCGCGAGGTCCGCGATGGCGCCTTCCCTGCCCCCTTCCGATTCGTACGCGCCGAGCACCAGCGCCGGGCGGAACCGCTTCCCCGAGCCCATCACCGCGTAGCGCACGGCCTCGCCCAGGGCGCTCTGGACGGGCGGGAGGATGTCGGCGAGGGCGCGCTCCAGCGCGTGGTCAGTCGCCTCCCGCGCGCGAGCGAGGAAGGCGTCGACGGTGCGGCGGTCGTCAGCGGTGGTACTCGCGCCAGGGGGGGA
>Ga0209777_10007265_pt1 | contig 12325 bp, 16 predicted proteins | sample FrelakmetHBP12HB_FD_187147 | JGI IMG/M metagenome (GOLD analysis project Ga0209777, IMG submission 187147) | Freshwater lake sediment microbial communities from the University of Notre Dame, USA, for methane emissions studies -HBP12 HB (SPAdes)... | ecosystem: Environmental > Aquatic >... | reverse complement strand
TGCCAAAGTTTTTTACCAATACCTGTCATGTAATTACTGAAATCTACCAGAGCTTCTGTTGTTGTATCACCAGTTAAACCCATTTTATCGAACATCGTATTTAAACCTTGGCCAACTGTAACACCTATTTCCCATGCACTTGCAACGGCTCCTAGGGCACCACCAGCTTTACCTAGTGCCCCCGGTAAATTTGATAACGCACCACCCGTAATGGCTACTTCTGCACTAAAACTTTTTAGCATTTTAGCCGCTTTAGAATTAGCTGTTTGTATTTCGTTTCCATCTTTATCAAAATTAGTTGTCAACCTATCCATAGCCGAACTCATAAGAGAAGCACCAGCAGCAAGTGCTAAAGCATGTTCCTGTACTATAGCATCGTACTTACCTTCTTTCATGGTAGTACCCCATTTTTTCAATCTTTGCCCTATTGTTTGTTTTGGTCCAAATTGTTGAGCACCTTTTGCACCTTTTGTTTTTTGGGTTGCTTCCTCTTCAAGCTTTTCTGCACCACTAGCAGCAGCAGTATTGGCTAATATTTTTTCCATTCTTTTAAATAACCCAGTATGTTTTAACAAATGCTTACCAATCCCAACTGTAACGGCAGCTAGTAACAATGTCTTCGTATCTGACATTTCTGTTAATATGGATTTAAAATAACCACCACTGTTGATTGAATATCCTTTGAATTCTTCGAGTAAAGCTTTGTTTATATCTTCAACTGTTTTTAATCCTTTGGTCCCACCTTTAGCTTCTGCCGTTTTGCTTTCAAAACGGGTTTTTTCTAGTTGTTTTTCTTTAATTAATTTATCAATACGTTGCATGTCTTTTTCGAGTTCTTGTCGTTCCGGTGAACCTGCCGCAGTGATAGCCAATTTTTTCTGTACTTCTAATTTTCTTTCCTGCAACATGGCTATATTTTTATTAATTTTATCCATTTGTTTTAAGTTTAGTACTTCTTCATTTTTCAAACGAGCTAAATCTTGTTCCATAGAGAATTCTTCATTTTTTTGATCTATGATAGAATTTAATATCTCTTTTTTAGCGGATAATCTTTCTAATTCGGTGCCACCACTAGCATCAATCTTTTTCATTTCTTCAGCTTGTTCAGTAGTAAGTTTGTATTTTTTATCGTTTAAGGTAAATTCTTCTTTACTTAAATCAACACCCTTTTCAGTTAATTGATTTAAAATATTTGTACGGTTCTCCATCATTTTAGCTTGATCTATCATACCTTCAGCTTCAGTTAGGGTAACACCAAATTGTTGAGCAAGCAGGATAGCTCCATGTGGATGACTAGCTAGTTTTAATATTTGTTTACTCATGGCATCAATACCGACAGTAGTACCACTTACTTTTTCCTGTATAAGCATCATTTTATCATATGCTGCCATATCTTTACTTTTCAATATCTTTTGAATTTCCGCAGTTAATCCGGGTTTTGCTGCCTCTAAATCAGCACCAAACTTTGCAACAAAATCTTCAGGTTTACTATTTGCCATCATATCTTTATATAAATCTTGTGCAGCAAATACTTTCATCCATTGAGGTGCTTTACCTGTTGCCGCCTCGGCAAAAACTTGCGCTTGCTTAGAGGCTTGTTCATATGATTTACCAGTAGATTGTAACCTAGCTATGTTCTCTCTTAATATGTTACCTACAAATCTTTGATCAATTGAATATATAGTTGTTTGTTTAGATATATCTTGAACTGTCCTAGCAACATCATCGCCTCTTATTACGGTACGCCCAAATGATTTATTAATGTTTTCCGCTTCTACACGCATATCATTTAAACTAGCTATGGCACCCGCAGCACTACCACCAAATTTATCCATACGAGTACTTACAAAATCTATAGCTTCAGGTACTGTAATGCCCAATGATCTAGAAACTGTAATAGCCCCTTCGGATAATGTCTTTAATACTTCCGGTGAATCAGTTCCGGCTATTCTTGAAAACTTAGTAAATGCCTCGCCAACGTATTCAGTACTGACACCCATACGTTGTGCCGTAGCTTGAGTTTTAGCTAACGCTTCACTCATATCCATAGCAGCGGAAGTAAAGCCAGATGCGTCACCAACAAATTTACCTATAGATTTACCTACAACGGGGATATTGTTTTCGGCTATCGTTTTAACAGAAGTACCCCATGCATTAGTACCTTTAGATAATCCCCTATAATTTTGAATTAAAATGGTTTGTTGGATTTCCGCAGCTTGCATATGCCGGGTCATAGCCTTCATAGCTAAACCCGTGAATCCTATTTTAGCCACTATCCCGCCTATTGAACTAGCTAATAGGCTATAGCTTTTCCCAAGGAGTGTATTAGTGCGAAAATTCTTTAGGGCATCGGCTTCGTATTGTGCATTATAACCCTCTCTCTTTTTACATGCACTTTCAACATTTGCTTGTGTACTTACTACCGTTTTGCCGTAGTTTTCATGTGCTTCTGTTACTTTGGCAATAACCTTTATTTCTTCAGCATCTAACTCCCGATTCTCTTCTTTAGCTTTTTTTATTAACTTACTAACTTTGACATATTCTTCGGTACTCGTAATTAATTCACTAATAGCTTTGGTCATGTTTTTAACAGCGAGAAGACCCTTGGGATCTCCAGCAGACATAAAAACTTTTTTAGCAACATCGAGTTGCTTTAAGCTTTTGGTAAGTTCTTTAATACCGGCAGTATTACTACCAGCATTTTTGAACAGGGCTTCTAGTGCATCTGTACTAGCCATTCAATTACCTTATATCTTGGTGTTTTAAAGCAAGTAAATTTGTCATCTTAAGAAAATCGCCCCAGTCATCAAAGTCTAAATCAACAACCCTTTTATTATCATCTACGTCATCAGTTACCTTGACACTATTTATATTTATTTTTTCTTTCTTAAAATAATCTTTGACCTGCTTAGAAATATTTACACTACTTTTTAATTTTAGACCCTTTAGAATATCGTCAAATTTCTTAAGAGGTAATTGAACTTTATCAGGTGCTGATTTAGCAAAATCAAACTCCTTAACTATTGTCGGATCTCTGGCAATAATTTCATTCATTATAGCAATACTATCCGGGTCAATTTGTTTTTTCTCTATTTTATCCTCAAGCATCTCAACAAGCTGTTTATTTTCTTTTAAGAACTTTTCGTTTTTCTTGTATGTTGCCCAGTTTTGTCTGAGTTTTTTTTGTAATGCTTCTCTCTCCGCTTTGTTTTGCGGATCTGGTATTGCTTTAAACATATTATAAAGCAAACCAAGGAAACCAGTATATTTCGGTTTACCCACTTTAGAAAACTTGCCGGGTTCTTCCTCTTCTTTTCCCTCTTTATCTTCTTTCTCTTTAGCGAGGCGGTCTTGTTTCATTTTCTCTTCTTCTTCATACCGTTTATCTTGGGATTCCTTATCTCGATCTTTAGCTTTTTCCCCATAATCAACATCGATAGGTTTTTTCTCTGGCTCCGGTTCTGGTTTAGACTCCGGTTCTTCTTCTTTTATTTCTCTAGATTTTCGTTGCTCTTCTTTTCTTTTTTGTTTTTCAGCCTTTCGCTGTTCAAACTTTTTCTGCTTTTTTTCTATTCTTTGGGGGGTACGAGCTAAAGATACCCTCAAACCATGAATCATGTATTTGACTTCAGGACAAATTTTAGTAATTTTACTTAAGATATCCGCTATTTGTTGGTCGGCCCCATCGCCCTCTTCAGCTTTTTTATCGTGCAAGTTTTCTAAAAGTTTATCCATTTCATCATCGGTTAGTTTTCGATCCTCCAACAAATGCACACCGTTGTTACTGGTTATGCGATAATCATTGAATACTGCGGCCACTACGTCATTATAAGCCAGTATTTCGTTGTCACCTATAAAATGAATTTTAAGATTGTGGAACATTGATTGGAACTCCATCAAAAGAGAATAGAAGATATCAATTCAAAAGTAACCAAAAACACTAAAAGCATCAAAATTATAGTAATTTGGTTACATACTAGGTATATTACTAAAGTAAGTTAAATATGGAGATTGAAATGTCAGACACCGAAAAAAAGAATGCCATTATAATAGATTTGGATGGTACCCTTTGCAATATAGAACATCGACTTCCACTAATTTCAAACCCAGATAAAAAAGAAAATAATTGGAAAGCTTTCTACACTAAAATGGTTGACGATACTTTGAACGAATGGTGCCATACCCTTGTAGAGCTTTATGCCGATGCGGGTATTTCCATTCTATATGTAACAGGTAGACCTGATATCTATAAGGATATTACCTTAAATTGGTTGCGGCAACGGTCCTGCCCAATAAATGGGTTATACATGCGAAAGAGTACAGATAGCCGTAAAGACGATATCGTTAAGAAAGAAATATATGAGAACCAGATTAAAAATCAATATGATGTTTTAATGTGTATAGAAGATAGGAAATCTGTTACGGATATGTGGCGTTCTTTGGGATTAATTTGTTTACAGTGTGGGGAGGGGAATTTCTAAATGAAAATTCATAATGTTCAATGGGGTATTTACAGTTCTGCTGGTATGGGGGCAATGCTTTCAAGTATGGCAACACCAGCTATACTTGAAAAGGAAAAAAGATTTCTAACAAAAGAAGATGCGGAAATCCATATTGCCAAACTAAAAGAAGCGGCCACTATTATAGGGTGTTTAAGCTCGTTTAGGGTTATTAGCAAGGAAGAAGAAATAACTTAAGTCATGCCACCGTAGTATTCGCTATCCTCATCACAAATGCCATCTACTTTTTCGTCATCCACTAAACTAACCTCATCAAAAATAGCATATATGTCAACTTGCTGTAGATACCAATCCAACATACTCGCGGGATTCAAATCATATTTTTTTGATATTATTTTTGATATTTCACCACAATGTTGACGTACCTTAATAAGAAATTCGACTACCGATTTCGCATCTTTAATGAGTTCAACTTTTGCTTTTAGTAATCGTGCGCTATATGTTTGGATTGCAGCTTCCGACTCTACGACTTTTTTCTTTTTTTTACTGCTCATTAATGATTCCTTTCACTATTTAGAAACTTTTAAACTGACATGGTATTGATCGTTCTCGTTTGTGATTTCGGTAATAATGATATCGTGGTCAATTAAAGGTAGTCTATGCGGCTTATCTAGATACATGACGACAATAGTCTGGACATCGAAGGATTGGATAATATCTAGTTTAAGTTCTATGCCACCATTCCATAAATTATTTTCATCTGAATAGCAAACAGCATTTTTGGGACATCTATGATCTTCGAGGTCTTTTAGTATTAATGAAAGGTCCGTGTCTTCTGTCATAACCTGCACAAATTCATGTTTCTTGATGTCAATATGGTACAGAACATCATTGCCGTCTATTTCTTTTCTTATATCTGCAATAGCTGACGTAGCGAAAAGAAAGCCTAAAATACTTATAATTCGAATAGTCGTTTTGAGCATAATTAGTAATAGTCCTTTGTGTTTTATTTTTTTGGATGATGAGTGAAAAAATTAAAGGGTTTTAAAGCAATAGTCAAGTAGAAAATTTGAATATGGATTGACAGCGGGTTTAAATTTTAAATACAGTATGTGGTGAGATGTTTTCATGAGTTGGTTTACAAAAGCTCTGAACAATTGTGTTTGGGGCTTTTTTTTGTAAAAATTAATATTAAAACAACAACCCCAGCGTAGTCATTTGAGATAGTATTTGATTTGTACCTCCCTGTAATGATGAGGTTTTGAACGTAAACAAATTTATATCGGTTAGGCGATATTGTCTCCCAGCGACTGTCCCGACTGGATTGTTTCTTCTAATAATAGCCATCTTCGCTGGTGGTAGATTAGTGTTTAAGAAATCTTGCCAACGACCGGCTAACTCAGCTAACCCAGATGATTGATCGTGTTCTAAAGTTACAGTCTGCCCGCTAAAACTGAACGCTAATTCTGTAGCTAATAATCCTTGAGCCTGTAGTGCATACCAACCACTAAACAACAAATGATGTACCGTTAAAGAATTGGGCATCATATTACTTGAAAAAAATGTAGTTGGGTAAACTGAGTTTACCAGTTCTGCACCTCTGGCCAAGTACTCAACCAGATCAGAATCTTCATAGGCTTGAACGATGCCTAAACGCTTTTGGAGTTTGTCTATGAGCATCCTTAAGCATGTTATCATTAGCAATGTTTTTGGGGTTATTATAGTTAAATTCTGATATATAAATTCTTGTGGGTCTGCAAAATTATTTCTAATTTTCCAGATAATAGCATAATTAAGACCACAGCCCCTATTTATAAGATCAGCCGCTATATCATAGTAATAAACTATACTATCCCCATCGGGCGACATTTTAACGCCATCTGAAAAAGTAGTAGTAACATTATCCACTACTTTTTGATTTAGGTTGTTAGCCCTATATACGTCTAGAGCTACCTCGTGTGGCCTTGTAGGCAATCGTAATATAGTGCGATAGGGATTCCCTACCAAAGTTATAAACTTCTGCTCTCGTGTTTCTGAGGCCGTTATAACAGTATCTTTTATGTCATATTCTTCAACGAAATCGACTTGTCTATTATCGGTGGAAATCATGGTCCATTCTATGCGCCATCTTGACCTATCATTAGAAAGCGGGGCATCAAACGGAATAAGATACTCAGCACGATACCTACCTATTGTGATTTCAGCTATCCCCACGCCAGATTGAATTAGTTCGTTATTAATGTCATATATGGTATAGAAGGGATATTTAGCCGAATCAATTGGAATTAGAGGAATGGTTTGACTAGCATCCTCATAGAAATTGACTACAAACTTAGCAGTTTCACCCCTTAAAAAAATGCGATGGGAATCATTTTGCATGGACATATCTAAACCTTTAAAATAAAGTTCATCACTCTTATTTAACATAACCAAGAAAGGTTTAGTCACATGCAAACATATGAAGAGCTTAAAAAACAAATTGAGGATCATAGTCAAGAACTTGGTCAAGAACTAAACGAATATATTGAGAGAAAAGATTCTGCTGTAGACGAGATAGATTGGATTATACAAAAAATTGCTGCATTTGAGGTATTGCAATCCAACACTATGGAGCAATTACAAGTCATAGTTAATAGTTTGAATACAATGAATGAAACTTTAGCCGGTACTAAAAAAGATGAACCAGAAATAGTTGTTTGTGATGATAGGGAGTCTAGACTAGTTAATAGGGACATCGTATGAAAGATGACGAAAAAAATAAAAACATAATAGAAAAAGAAGTTGTAGTAGAAATCAGTGATATTGCCAAATTTTGTTTTGAGGTCGCTAGTTTTTTTACTAATGAGAAATTTGGTTCTAAATATGATGTAATGATTGGTCTTATCGGATGTCGGATACTTTCAGAGGGTATTGCAAAACAAATGGGTTTTGATAAAGAATCCTATGTAAGCTTTATGAAAGAATCGGAATCTATGAGAGAAGAGTTTTTAGATTCTTATGAAGTGATAATGGCTAAAAAAACCAAAGACACTATTGGGCATTTTGTTAATAGCTTTGATGATGAAGAAAATGAAGAAAACGAAGAAAACGAAGAAAACGATGAGGGGTATTATATTGAAGAAGTAGAAACGCCATTTAAAAAGCGTATGTCAAATAAGCTTATTAACTAGGGATAGCTATGGCAGAAACAAGGGAAACAAGGGAAACAAGGGAAACAAGGGAAACAAGGGCAGAAACAAAGGCAGAAATAAAAATTGAAAAAGATACCACAGTAACAGTCAAAGCGATTTGTCATCAATGTATGGTAGAGTTTGATGCACATCCCCTTTCTGTGGATGGATTTCCCATCTTATTCCCACACTGGATCTGTACGAAATGTCGGGAAAGTGATATGGAAAACGAGAAAAACGAAGATTTTTGGCAGTATGATGACTAGTATAAAATGTAAAATAATTAATTTTCTTAAAGCCTTTGTACCTTTAGTTACCTTGGCACTAGTTTTTTTAATTTTTGTTGTGATCTACTATGAGCTTCATGTTTTTTTAAGGTTTACTCATCTTTTGAACGGATAATATATGAACTTAATACAATTGAAATCAAAATTATTTCCGGCTATTCGGCATATAGAAATTTTATGTAAGGGCTTTTCTGTAATAGTGGAACCACCCTACAAAGAAGTACTCGACACAGTATGTGTTAATATTGAAAATGGTCTTAAAAATACGAACAGGGACATTGAAGAAATTCTTTTTAAGCTATCACCTCAAGGTAGAAAAATAAAAACATTATCAGCTAAAAAAGATTCTGTATGGGTTAAGGATAATACGAAAGAACCCCATGAACATACTGTAAAGCAATTCAAAGAAAAATTTATTAAAATAGCGAAAACGGAAATGATCCCCGTATTGAAGGAATATTGTAGAAAAAATCCTATAGTAGATATAGGGGAATTTAGACCGCTGTTTGATATTAAAATTACTATAGGTACAAAATGATCTATTGAAAAGACTTTATCATTTTAATGGCCTATTTTTGTTTTCGCTGATATCCGTAACCCACGCCCTATTTAGCATACTTCAATTCCTACTTTATTTGACTTAATGGTGGGGCTGGGAAGACTCGAACTTCCGACTTCATGCTTATCAGACATGTGCTCTAACCAACTGAACTACAGCCCCTTATTAGCCAATGCTATCCTTAGAGATACAAATAGTCAACTGAATGTATTTAATCAACCAACGGCTTAAGTTGATGTTTACCACTATTTTTCAAAACTAAAATATACCCATGTCGAATACTCCATAGGGAATAATCCTTATGAAGCACAATATTCAGGTAACTGGTAGTTAATAAGACACTCTACTATTTCATCATCCGTTGGGTACTCCCAATAAAAACTATCTTCACCAAGTTTTAAAAAAGAATCAGAGAAAGTACCACCTAAATCTTCTGAAATTTCTTCGGATAATTCTTCTAATGGAAGTCCAATATATATGGGGGTATCTAATATATATGTTTCTTCCGCTAATAAAATATAGGAATTTTGCCTTATATCTCTTTCCATGTTTTTAAGTAATGTGCTCTCAGTAGCCGAGCGCACAGCATCATTTGCAGCATGTTGAAAAGCCAATATCAAATCTGTATCAACCTCGTAATCGTCTTGTTGGATATATTCTTCTATTATACGGTATAGGTTACCAACTTCTTCTTCTTCTTTTAGTTCTTCTTCTAGTTCTTCAATATTAGATATTTTATTATCGGTGTAGTTATCCTTAATGAAGCATACAAATCCGTCTGTTTTGAGTAACTTGTTGATAAGTTTTTTAAACAAATCAGCATTTTTATTTCTAATAAGTTTTAAGGGGTTGTTCATGTTCATGTCCGAAATTGATGACCCACTAGACGGTTCTATAAATTCATCACCATCCAAAATAGCAATATCCCATTGTAATGATTTAGCTTCATAAGTAGTTGCAAAATCTTTAAGATTTTCATATTCCTCAAAAACTAGAAATGATTTTTCCGCCAAATATTTCACAGGTTTCATGTCACATTGTTCGTATATCTCGTCTTGAATGTCATCAGTTAAACCATATTTTATTAGCGTATTTACGATATCAGATTTAGGTTTTTCAAAAAAAGTAAAATTAAAATTGGGTAGTTCATTTATAATCTCTTCTGGTAACTCACTGCGTTCGTTGTCCATAGCATCCCAATAATCCATGCTGTCATGATCGAAAGAATTACCTTTTCGAACCTGAACAGCTATTTTATACCAAGGGTCACTATCATCTCTTTCACGAGATATTAAAAAATAAAAACTACTAGTTCTAGCATAATCTCGCCAGTATTTCCCGTCTTCTTGTGTGATACACCACTTGGTTTTGGAGCCGTATACCTTAGCTGCGGTGTGGGTTAGTATTTTATATATTAACCATTTATCATTTTTGGCTACTAACTCTGCACCTTCAGTTTTTTGCTGTTTTTTTTCTTCTGTTTTAGATTTTTCTTGTTTAATTTTATCTACAAAATTTTTGAATTCTTCCCACGGTTTTTTACCCCAAAGATCGATATCTTTGTATTCGCCTATATCTTTTTTATCTCTGATAATTTTAAAATTATCTAGATATGTTTTAACGGTATCTGGATCAATTCCCTGATCAACAAATTTTTTATGTACCGTTTTGAAATCGGCTAATATGATAATTTTTTTAAGTGCTGCTATGACTTTTTGTCGCATACTATGTTCCTATGTTAGTCTACTACCAATTTAAATATAATTTCCCACAACCTTCAAAAAGGATGCGATCATTATTAGCGACCAAATTCTCCTCTACGTTGAAGATATGGGGTTTTATCATAACTTTTGGAGTCCAGCGTACTGGATAGGTTTCCTACTCTACCCCAAAAGTCAGTAAGTGCTTTTTTAAGGTGTTTTTCAATATATTCTCTAATATCATGTCTCTCAGCGACACTCCATTCTTCGGGTTTTGATTTTTCTAAAACATCTATTAAAGCATCACAACATTTAATAGTGGAGCGATAATTTTCTTTTTCTGATTCTCCTGCTGCCACTATCAATATTTTTTGAAGGTGTTTTCTATTAACATAATTCCCTTCAATTTTGACTCCCATTTCCTTAAGCTGTTTTTTTAACTCGACTTTATCTAAGCTCATTTTATCTCCTTTAACCCATTGTTCAATCTTTTATCTACTTAATCTTATGCATTAAAATTAACGAAGTTTTTAAAACTTGTGCTAGGATTTTTTGGCATTGGCGCAAAATCGGCATGGGCCTATACGGACTCCTTTATCGTGGAAAGTTTTCACAATGGCACCCATCGAGAGTATGTTGCTGATATAGGGGCTAATAAAGAAGGCCGCCTTCTATTGTTTAAGGAAACCCCCGCCACTGAAGAAAACGGAGTTTTAATTAAGATCCCCGTTAATCCTAAAGATGTTCAGGAATTTACCCAAGCCTGATAATGTGTAAAGATGTCAATTAGAAGCAATTTAAGGAATGACTTAATTGTGATTACCAGAGCAATTCTTCAAATTTAAACTTTGCAGTGTGTAATGCATTTTCACTAGTAACTTTATGGATAACTGTTTCAATATCTTTTTTTCGCATATAATTTCCTTTAACTTCAACCCCCATTCTTTTTAGTTGCTTCTTCAATTCGACCTTGTTGCTGATGAATCCCATATTTTAACTCCTTTAAGGTGTCATCTCTTTTATTATGTTTACAAGAAGAGAAATTCCATGCTTTAATGCAGTTACATTAATATCCTGTTCATCTTCTAAATTTTTACGATATCTTGTGGTAAAACCATCCAAGTCATAAATAGCAGCTTTTGCTTTGGCAATCAAATCTTGCAATTCATCATATTTATCCGCTACTATGATTTTTTCAATGTCACTTTTCCTCACATAATTTCCCTTAATTTGACATCCTAATGCCTGTAATTGTTTTTTCAATTCCACTTTGCCCAAAGACATATACCTTATCTCCCACGGTTAGTTACTAATTTAATCTATTGTTAATCTAATCATGATTTGAGATATCGGGCATTATTCAACTTATCGTGCTTCTAGCATCTGTCTCAGCTTCAAGCATTTTTGACAAGTAACTGGCTCCCAATCAGATTTAGAAATAAACCAACGTGAGTCAGTAATTCCCACCCCACAGTAGCACAAATCCAATGACTTAATGAGATGCACTTTTTGAGGGTAGCGAGGGGGTATCATCCTGCTTGGATTTTGTTACATATGCTATTTGCTCAATCATGAAATGCCTCATTTAGGTCTTGCAGCTTTGTAAACAGGGCATCAGCCATTGCATTGCGTTTCTTTTGCTCCTCTACCCGAGATTGGAACCACTCGGGGGTAATGAATGAAATACGTTCAGGGAAAATCCCTTCTGCCTTTAGGCAGGGGATGATGTCACGTAACTTACCCGTTTTATGCCAGCTAAAAAGTGTTATATCACCGCCAAAAGTCGCAGAGGCGAGTAAATAGGCTATAGGTCCAAGCGCAGCCATAAGGGGAGCTATAAATATATCGGAAAGGATAATCTCCTCACAAAATAAAATAGTTCGTACCCAGCCACAAATACCGAACAAAACCCAAACCCCAATAAGAATACTAAGTTGCATCATCTTCCCTTTGCCACAAAATATTTTAATACTCTGATTAGTTTACCGACTATTTTTGTTCTTTCAACTGTTGAATGCTCTAGTGACATCCTCCCCTGCCTAAAGGCAGGGGCTTCCCTCGCTATGCAGCTTTGCTGCATAGCTCCAGCGTTTCATGTCCGAAACGGAGAATATTTTTAGCCGAATTTATATCTCTATCATGCTTAGAG
>Ga0209777_10007264_pt1 | contig 12325 bp, 7 predicted proteins | sample FrelakmetHBP12HB_FD_187147 | JGI IMG/M metagenome (GOLD analysis project Ga0209777, IMG submission 187147) | Freshwater lake sediment microbial communities from the University of Notre Dame, USA, for methane emissions studies -HBP12 HB (SPAdes)... | ecosystem: Environmental > Aquatic >... | reverse complement strand
CGGCTCCGCCGGTTTGGTGAAGATCTGCTCCGTACCGCCGTACTCGATGAGCTCACCCATGAACATGAAGGCGGTGTACCCAGAAACGCGGGCCGCTTGCTGCATGTTGTGGGTCACGATGACGATGGTGTAGCGCTCTTTGAGCTGGTCGATGAGGTCCTCGATCTTGGCGGTGGCGATCGGGTCGAGGGCCGAGGCCGGTTCGTCCATGAGGATCACCTCGGGCTCGACGGCGATGGCCCGGGCGATGCACAGCCTCTGCTGCTGGCCGCCCGAGAGGCTCATGCCCGAGTGATTCAGCTTGTCCTTCACCTCATCCCACAGGGCAGCCCGCCTGAGGGCCACCTCGACGCGCTCTCTCAGGACCGACTTGGGCAGTCTCTCGTAGAGCTTGATGCCGAACGTGATGTTGTCGTAGAGGGACATGGGGAACGGAGTCGGCTTCTGGAAGACCATGCCGACTTTGGACCGAAGCGCCGTGACGTCCACGTCCGGGTCCAGGATGTTCCTGCCGTCCAGAAGGACCTGCCCCTCCGCGCGCTGGCCGCGGTAGAGGTCGAACATGCGGTTGAAACTGCGCAACACGGTGGACTTGCCACAGCCCGAGGGGCCGATGAAGGCCGTGACCTCGTTAGCATAGATGGAGAGAGAAATATTGCTGAGAGCCTTGTGCTGTCCATACCAGAAGCTGAGGCCTCGGACCTCGATGCGGACGCTCCTCTCTGCCTCCGCGGACCTCGGCTGCGCCTGGCGCGGCTGAAACATGAGTTCAGGCTGGATCGGTCCCGGCTTGTTCATATCCTGATCCTTCCCACCACGACCCTGGCGAGGATGGTGGCGACGAGCACGCCGAAGGTGATGAGGAGGGCGGCGCCCCACGCGAGGCTGCGCCAGTCATCGTACGGCGACATGGCGTAGTTGAACAGGGTCACGTTGAGCGTGGCTATGGGCTTGGTGAGGGTGGGGCTCCAGAAGGGGCTGTTGAGGGCGGTGAAAAGCAGGGGCGCCGTCTCGCCGCTCACTCGCGCCACGGCCAGGAGAATGCCCGTGGTCATACCCCCCAGGGCGCGCCGGTAGCAGACCTGAAATACCACCTTCCAGTAGGGGGCGCCCAGGGCGAGGGCGGCTTCCCGCAGGGAGTCCGGCACCAACTTGAGGATCTCTTCGGTGACCCGGACCACCACGGGCACCATGATGATGGCCAGAGCCACGGCCCCCGCCAGGGCCGAGAAGGAATGCATGGGCATCACCACGACGGCGTAGACGAAGACGCCGACGACGATGCTGGGCGCGCTCACGAGGATGTCGGCCACGAAACGGACCGCCTGGGCTAGCGGGCGCTTACGGCCGAACTCCGCGAGGTAGGTCCCCGCGAGGACGCCGACGGGAACCCCGATGAGGGTGGCAAGGCCCGTCACGACAAGGGTGCCCACGATAGCGCTGGACAGGCCGCCGCCCGGCGTTCCGGGAGGCGCCGGAAGCTGGGTGAAGAAAGCCCAGTTGATGGCGGGGAGGCCCTTTCTCAAGAGGACCGCGAGGATCCAGAAAAGCCAGATCAGGCCGCATGCGGCCGAGACGAGAGCCGCGGCGTGCATGAGCACGTTATAAGCCCGGCGTCGCAGGTAGAGAGCCCGGTTCTTCTGCACGGCTACCGTCCCTTGATCCGAGACTCGATGCGCCACAGGAGGAACTTGGCGCACGCGAGGATCACCGTCGTGATCAGAAACAGCACGAAGCCGAGCTCGATGAGGCTGGCCACGTGCAGGTCGCTCACGGCTTCGGAGAATTCGTTGGCCAGCGTGGAGGCGATGGTGCAGCCCGGGTCCAAGAGCGAAGCCGAAATCTGGTGCGTGTTGCCGATGACGAAGGTGACGGCCATGGTCTCGCCCAGGGCCCGGCCCAGGGCGAGGAAAGTGGCGCCGATGATGCCCGCGCGCGTGTGCGGGATGACGACGCCTCGCACGACTTCCCATGTGGTCGCCCCCAGCCCGTAGCCGGACTCCTTGTCCACGGCTGGCACGAGGGAAAAGACGTCCCGGCACACGGAGGCGATGAACGGGAGGATCATCACCGCGAGGATGAGAGCCGCGGGCAGCATCCCTATCCCCAGCGGGGCACCGGCGAAGAGGGGCGAGTTGCCGGCCACCGCCTTCAAGGCCGGGAACACGTGTTGGGCAAGAAAGGGGGCGAAGATGAAGAGGCCCCACATTCCGTAGATGATGCTGGGGATGGCGGCGAGCATCTCGATGGCGAGGCCCACGGGCTTCGCGAGCCACGGGGCCGCCATCTCCGTCAGAAAGATGGCGATCCCGATCCCGATTGGCGTCGCGATGGCGATCGCGATGACGGAGGACACCACCGTCCCGTAGATGTTCGGGAGGGCGCCGAAGAGGCCCTTGACCGGGTCCCACTGGGAGGTCCACAGGAACTTCGCGCCGAAGGTGCTCAGGGCGAGGTGCCCTTTGGAGTAGAGCACGACACCCATGGCGGCAATGAGCACGAGCACGAGGAAGGCCATGGCGGCGGTCAGACCCCTGAACGCAGGGTCCAGCCACTTAGAGCCTCTGAGCCTCCATTTCGAGCCTGTCATCCCGTGGACTCCATCGAAGGGCCTCTGGCTTGAGCCTGCCCCGAAGGTCTCTCCAGCGGGCGACTGGTTCGGGGGGATCGCACTGGAAATGCTCCCAGCCAGTGCCGCGCGATCCCGAGCACGTTCAGCCTCGAAGTGGCCCTCGGGATGACGGCGTAGGCCATCACGGCCAAACGCTCTGCCCGTTGGCCTTGATCTTCTCGGACCACATCTTCTCAACGAGAGAATACACCTTCTCGGGGATGGGGATGTAGTCGAGCTTCTTGGCCTGGTCGGCGCCGTTCTTGTAGCACCAGTCGAAGAACTTCAGCATGGCTTTGATCTTGGGCGCCTCAGCCTGGTCCTTGTAGAGAAGGATGAAAGACGCGCCCACGATCGGCCAGGTGTCCTTGCCGGGCATGTCCGTGAGGACCACGCCGAAGTGGTCGGCCTTGGCCCAGTCGGCGTTGACCGCCGCGGCCGCGAAGGAGTCCGCGGAGGGCATCACGAACTGCCCGTCCCTGTTTTTCAGAACCGCCGTCGCCATCTTGTTCTGGAGCGCGTAGGCGTACTCCACGTAGCCGATGGAGCCCTCCACCTGTTTCACGTAAGAAGCCACGCCCTCGTTCCCCTTGCCGCCCAGGCCCACGGGCCATTCCACCGCCGTCCCCGCGCCCACGCGGTTTTTCCACTTGTTGCTGACCCTGGCGAGGTAGCTCGTGAAGATGAAACTCGTGCCCGAGCCGTCGGCGCGGTGCACGACGGTGATGTCTTTGCTCGGAAGGGTGACGCCGGGGTTGAGCTTCGTGATGGCGGCGTCGTCCCACTTTTTGATCTCGCCCAAGAAGACCCGGGAGAGCGTATCCGAATCGAACTTGAGGGCGTTGCTCTGGACGCCGGGGATGTTCACGGCGAGGACCACGCCGCCGATGATCATGGGGAACTGGACGAGTCCCTTGCCCGTGAGGTCGTCCCCGGACAGGATGGCGTCGGAGGCGCCGAAGTCCACGGTCTTGTTGCTGATCTGCTGAATGCCGCCGCCCGAGCCGATGGACTGGTAGTTGAGGCCCACGCCCGTGATTTTCTGGTATTCGTAGGCCCACTTTGAATAGATGGGATACGGGAACGTGGCCCCGGCCCCCGTGATCGCCTTGACTTCCTGGGCGGCAGTTCCCACGCTCGCCACCGCGATAAGGGCCAGAACGCTGAGTTTGAGCAGCTTCATCTTCGACCTCCTCCTCGAAAGGGTCCGGGACTGGTTCCCTGGAAGTTCACCCTAACGAAGGCCAATTGCCCGGCTTTAACAGACGTGTTGCGAAACCGAAATAAGGCACGTCACTACAAAGGCACAAAGAGCACAAAGAAACGAACTTTGTGGCTCTCCTGCTGTCCTTCGTGTCTTTGTGGTGAAAACATCTTTAGGCTGGCAGGAAGGATCATCCCGCGGCGGCGCTGGCCGCGGCCTTCTCGAGAGGCAATCGCAGGCGGAACAGCGTGCCCTTTCCTAAGGTGCTTTCCACCGTGACCTTCCCCCCGAGTTGGGCCGCCGCGTGCTTGACGATGGCGAGCCCGAGGCCCGTGCCCCCCTTCTCCCGGGAGCGGTGGGGTTCCACCCGGTAGAAGCGCTCGAAAATGCGGTCCAGGTGGGGCGCTGGGATTCCCTCTCCCGTGTCCACTACGTCGAGGAGGAGCTCCCCATCTCCGGCGATGGCTCGGATCGTGACGGTCCCATCTTCGTGGTTGTACCGGATGCCGTTGTCCACGAGGTTCTTGAGGATCAGCTCCAGAAGGGAGCGGTCCACCTCCAGGGCAAGTCCCTGCGGTATCTCAGACAAGAGGGCGACGGAAGCCGCCGAAGCGAGCGGCGCCATGCTCGCGCACAGATCCTGCACGAGTGCTTCGAGGTCCACGCGCTCCTTCATGATTTCCACGTGACGGCCCTCGAGCCGCGAAAGAGAAAGCAAGTCCTCCACGAGGGCCCGCATGCGGTCGAGCTGGCGCCTCAACCGCTCCTCGAAATGGCGGCGCTGATCCCGCGTGATGTCCGTCGCTTCCAGGGTCTCAAGCAGGGCCGCCATGGCCGCCAGCGGGGTGCGCAGTTCGTGCGAGACATTGGCCACGAGGTCGGCCTTGACCTTGTCGAGCCTAGCTTGAGTGGTCATTTCATCCAGTATGACCACGCACCCGCCGTCGTCGAGGGGGACCGTCCTCGCGTCGAACACCCGGCCCCGGCCCACCTCCGATTCGGAGAGCGTCGCCGCCCTGGGCTCTCTGGTTTCGAGGGACTCCTCCACCATTTGGGAGAGTCCCGGAAGGCCCAGGGAAGCCACCATGGCGTCCTCCCGGAAGCGCGAGAAGAGCTGGGGTGTGGCCGGGCTCGTGAGAAGGATTTTCCCTTCTCTGTCCATGAGCAGAATGGCGCGCTCGCTCGCCGAGAGGATGGCGCCGAATCGGCCTTCGCGCTCCTCGTAAAGACGCTTGAGCTCGGAGAGGCGCTCGACCATGGCGTTGAAGGCGGCCGCCGCTTCTTTGAGATCGCCCGGCGTCACATCGTCCAGGCGCGCCGAGTAGTCCTCCTGCTGAACCCTGCGCGCGGCCCTCGTCATCTCGCGCCAAGGCTGGACGGCCCAGTACCCCGCCAAGGCAGAGCAGGCTGCCACGACCGCGAAGCGAAAAAGCCAGACGCCCGCGCCATCGAGCCCGAGACTCCAAACCGAGAGGAGCGCGCAGATCATGAAAAGGACGAGGTAGCGCTTAAGGTAACTCATCCCTCATCCCTCTTCCCTCATCCTATATCCCACGCCGCGGATGGTTTCTATGAACCGTCCCGAGGCGCCCATCTTTTCCCGGAGCCGGGCGATGTGGACGTCCACGGCGCGGTCCTCGACCGCCCTATCGTCGGGCCAGAGCGTGGAGAGGATCTGGCCGCGCGTGTAGACGCGGCCGGGGTGGCGCATGAGCATCTCAAGGAGCTTGAATTCCGTTGGGGTGAGGTCGAAGGGACCTTTGGCGTCCCCCGCACGGTAGGTGGCCGCTTCGAGCCAGAGATCTCCCGAGCGTCTTACCCCGCTCTGGCCTGCATCGGGGGCCGAGTAGCGGCGGAGGACCGCTTTCACGCGGGCGAGGAGTTCCCGGGTTCGAAAAGGTTTCACGACGTAGTCGTCGGCCCCCTGGCTGAGCCCCGCCACGACGTCCATCTCCTGCCCGCGGGCCGTGAGCATGACGACGGCGGTGCGCACGAAGCGGCTGTCGCCCCTGAGGACCCGGCAGAGGTCCAGGCCCGACATGCCCGGCAGCATCCAGTCCAGGAGGACGAGGTCCGGGATACGCTGCCTGAAACCGAGGAGGGCCTCGGCGCCGTCCGGGTAGCCGTCCACCAGATACCCCTCTCTTTGGAGGGCGAGGGCCAGGGTCTCGAGGATGTCGGGCTCGTCCTCTACGACGGCGATTCGGTCGGCCATGAGCGCTCCGAAACTTAATTTTACCATGTTCAAGCCTCCATGGGATTTGGTCTTTGAAGAGAAAAAGGGCGGAGCCGCAGCCCCGCCCCGGAGGAAAATGGAGGTAAGTGAGGAGTTCCTCAGAATTTGATCTGCAGTGTGACCTGGAAGCGGCCCTCGTCGGGGATGCGCTCGTTGGACCCCGCAGGGTTCGCGGTGGTGACGTTCTTGAAATACTTGCTGTGCTGCAAGACGTCGTAGTCGAACAGGATGATGTTGTCTTTGAACAGGTAGTAGGCGATGCCGGCGATGTAGCGGCGCTGGACGTCCCGGTTCGTGTAGGGCGCGTTGCTCTGGAGGTACACGCCCTTGGTGTCCGGGTCGAAGTAGTCCATGCGGCCGATGAGGGCCCACTTGCGGCTCTCCGGGAACCGGACCATGGCGTCGAATGAGTAGCCACTCTGGTAGCGCGCCTGGAAGATGAGGCCCTGGCTCACTTTGCCTTCGACGTAGTCCTTGTCCGTATAGTACGCAGTGCCGGCCGCATTGCCACGGCCGTCGTAGTACTCGGCGCCCAAGCTGAAGTACTTGTGCTGGTAGGAGATCTGGCCCTCGAAGATCTTGAAGTCGGGGTAGATCTCCTTGCCCTTGAAAGGGCCGTCCTTGGTGAAGTAGGTGTCGGCGACGTTGCCTTTACCCTCCAGGCCAAACGCGCTGAGCTGCAGGCCGGGCAGGATGTCGGGCATGGGGCGGACGCTGACGCGCAGCGCGATCGGCTTGTTGGCGTTCTTCTCAGAGGTCGAGTAGCCACCGCCGTTGTAGATGCCGAGCTGGAAGGAGCCGTACCGGCCGGCCCACTTGTTCGAGACCTCGTCTTGGTAGGACTTTGGCAGCTCGCCGCCGAAGAGGCCGCCGAGTGTCATGCCCAGGTCCGCGCTGGAGGTGATGCCAGCGCGCTCGATGAAGAGCGTGTCCTGCATGCGCCAGGGCCACAGGCCCTCCTGGAAGTCGATCCACGGGGTATGGACCATGCCCACTTCCAAATCGGGTTTCGCGATGAAGTCGCCGCCCTTCCACTTGAAGTCGGCGTACAGGTACTTCACTCGGAGGTTGAACTGTCCGCTCGTGCTGTCCTGATAGAGGTCGGGTGTGAAGCGCGTCGACAGCCAGGGGGTAAAGCTCTTCTGGATGTCCAGGTAGCCCCGCTTCAGGATGAACTTGCTGTAGTTGTCCGTCTTGTCGTCCGAGAGGGAACTGCCATTGAAGGTCACGCCGTTCTGGTAGGAGAGAAAGTAGGTTCCTCCGATCTTGAGCCCGCCAAGGTCGCCGAGGTTCGGCTTGGCCTTGGCGATTTCCTCCTGGGCCACCGTCCTCACATCGTCCTTCGTGATGCCGCCTTGCGGGCCAGCTACGGGCTGACCGGCCTTCTGCCTGTTGTACTGTTCTTGAACCTGTTGGGCCTGCTCCATCGTGATGATCCTGTTGTCCACGAGGAGCTTGAGCAGGGGGTCCATCTCCTGGCCCCAGGCCGCGCCCGCAAATCCGAGCAGGGCCGCCACCGTGATTCCCGCGAGCCATTTCCTCATTCGCTACCTCCTTCGATCACTCCATTTAGGTTGCCGGAACGGGACGATACCGGCCCGCCCAGGAAAGGAGGCTAAGGGCTCAACGTGGCGCCGGTTTTTCTTTCATGTTTCGGTGTCGTAATACGGGAACGGCACTCCGATGCGCAGGTTGCGGCCCGCAGGTTGCCGTGTTCATGAGATTTGAGCGTGTGGGATAATGAACCCGGATTTTGCGTTTAAAGTTCCTCCAGCCGCTAGAAAGCGTGTGGAGGGTGGGATGGCAGCAGAAGCAGTGATGCTCGAAAAAATCCGGGGCGCCTCCGAGCCCGAACGGGCGAGGAAGCTCCAAGGGAGGGGTGAGGCTCCATCGGGCTTTGCCCTTGGGGTTGCGAGCTTACGGACGCGGGCCGAGAAGCGAATACATGGAGCTTCGAAGTCCTGCGGCCGTGTGAAGCAGGCTTGGCCGGGCGCCGTCCAACCAGGGGGCGTCCTCCGAGCCAAGCTGGACTTTCGAAGGCATTTGGTTCGAAGAGGGAGGGAATGGCCCCCCCCGTCAAGAAAGAGAACCGTCTTTCCCCATGCAACTCTAACAAGTTGGCTCTCAAACCAACCTCAACTGCAGAATCTCGGATGAAAGCTACGGTGGGTGGTCCATGCGAGTCTTGTTGTCATCGGCCTTGATGATTATGGCCCTGGCCTCCTTCGGGGTCACACCCTCCGTCTCGGGCATCGGCTTCGGCGTGAGGGTGCAGCCCTCGGGATGGCAGGATCTGGCCGCGGTGATGGAGCGCCAGCCCTCGGACCCCCAGAACCCACTCCACGTGACGCTGTATCTGCCGGCCGCATGGGCGACCGAGCCCGATTGGGCCAGCTTCGACGCGGCCATCCATGCGGTCCTTGCGGCCCACGCCGAACTCACCGTGGCCACGGAGCTTCCGTCATCGCTAGAGGATCCGTTCACCTTCTCTTACCTTTCCGAACTCTCTGCGCGCGCGGGATCCTCTTCTGAAACTCTCGCGTTCACGTTGAGTTTTTCGGGCCAGCCCGAAGAGCTTCGCACCAATCCCGGCAAACTCGCCTTTCTTGTCAAGCGCCTGGCTTTGGCCCTCAGGGGACACAGTGCAGCCGAAGTTCTTCTGGGCGACATCGCGCCTCCAGACATCCCTGTGTTGGAATCCTTGCTTGCCAAGGGCTTGAGGGCCTACGTGGACGGATTCTGCGCCAGAGCTGAGGGCGAATCCGGAGGACCACCCATCGCGGTCTCCAATTTACTGAGCCAAGTCTCGCTGGGCACGGCTCTCCTCCTCCATCTGCCCCGACTTCAGACGCCCATCGTGGTCCAGCTCGCGGTAGTCCAGGCCGCCTCCCACGGCTTCGATCTCACGGACCTGGAGCCGCACGACATATCCGAGATCTGGCCTGCCTTGCTGCGCCTCCGGAACCTCCTCCCGCCGGCGATGGGCATTCAAACCCCCGCTGAAATCACGGCTATCGAAGGGCCCTCTGGGCCTCGACAGGACATCGCAGCCATCGGCTTGTTGGATCCGGACCGCATGGTCCAGGGTGTGCTCCTGGTGCCCTCCCAGCCTGACTCGCCCCCCGGCCTCCTCTCGGTGCGCCTGCCCACCACGGATATCACCGGACCTTCCGTCTATCCCCTTCCCTCGGGCGACCGCCTGCCCCTCGTCCAATCAACGGACAACGCCAAACAGGAGACGCTCATCAAGGTCCCGTGGGACGGGCGGGCTCTTTTGGTCCTCTACGAGCGCCTCAAGACTGGAACTGTAGGTGCTGAGAGGCTCTCCGTTTCGGCCCGGTACCGCCCCCCCATTGAAGTTGTCATCGCGAGGCACCAGGCAGTCCAGGAGACCCAGGACCTCAACTTGAAGAACTACCGTGCGGACGCCCGTGTGGAGTACGACTTCAACCTGCCTGGTGGCGCGGGCGATCTGCCCGTGTCCTTCCTCAACACCTATTTCTACGAGAAGGGAGAGCCGGTCCGGTGGCTCCAGAACAAGCTCCTGATAGGCGGCGTGGTTTGGAAAGGCCGCATCCCCGAGCTCCCGGCCATCGATCCCCAAAGGGCCAACACCCCGCCCATGGCCCTCACCTTGAGCATGAAATATGCCTACCGGGACCTGGGCGACGAGAAGGTGGGAGAGCGAGACTGCTACAGAGTTGGATTCGAACCGCTTGCCTCCTCGTCCGGCAGACTCTTCCCGGGCCAGGCCTGGATTGACAAGCAGACGTACGCCCTTGTTCGCATGAATGTCAAACAGACAAATCTGGAAGAGCCCCAGGTGAGCAACGACGAGACCCAGACGTACGCGCCTTTCACGGGTCCGGACGGAAGGACCTATTGGCTCTTGGACAACGTCCAGGGGCAACAGATTTTCTCCATCGGCCCCATCACGCTCGTGGCCAATCGCACCGTTACGTTCTCGCCGCCGGTAATCAACGGCTCACAGTTCGAGGACGAGCTGGCGAAAGCCGAGGCCGGCGACAGCCCGATTCTTCAGGAGACGGACAGGGGATTCCGCTACTTCGAAAAGAAGGACGGTGGCCGCACGCTCCGGGCCGACCAGAGGCGGAGCTGGCTCCTCGGGCAGGCGGGCTTTTACTACGATAGGAGCTTCGGATCGCCCATGCCTCTCGTGGGGATCAACTACTTCAATTACAACTGGCTCGGGACACGCTCGCAGCTCGTTCTCTTCGCCGCAGGAGCGCTGAACTCGGCCACGCTCTCGAAGGTCAACATCTTCCCGAACGTGGACGGGAACTTCCAGGGGACACTCCTGGCCATGCCCTACCAGGACAGCGTGTACCCGTCAGGTGAGGAAGACCGCCGCCAGAGGCTCAAGATGCTTCAAGAAAATGTCGCCGGCTCTCTAGGCTGGCGCTTCAGCGCCTTTTCGAAACTCTCCCTGAATGCCAGTTTCGTCTTTGACCATTTCGCCCGCGCGAGCAGCACCGCGCCCGCCTTCGAGCTGCCCAAGGACAACCTAGATTCGGGCTTGGGTCTCAGTTACACGGTCTCCTGGAGGGGATGGTCCGCCGTTGCGAACTACGAGGAGCACCTCCGCAGCGCGTGGGAGGACTGGGGCTTGCCTTCCAGCCTGAAGTCGGCCGAGGGCCACCGGAGCTACAGCCTGTGGGGCGCGTTTCTTGGAAAGACCTTCAGCTTGCCAGCGTCCCAGAAGATCGGCGCGAGCTTGGCGTGGATGGACGGAAAAGACTTGGACCGTTTCAGCCGCTACCAGTTCAGCTACCTGGGCCGCCAGAGCCTGGCGGGGTTCGCCGGGAGCGGCGTCCGCTTCGACCGAGGCGCCATCGCAACGCTCTCGTACAATTTCAACCTAGCCGATGTCGTGCGCTTCGACCTCAGGGTCAACGAGGCCCGCGTGCAGCCGATCGACGGCTCGGATCTCACTCAGAGGCACACGGGCTTGGGCCTACGCGCGTCCGTGGGCGGCCCCTGGCAAACCTATTGGACACTCGATTTCGGCTACGCCCTCCAGAGTGACATCCCCCCCGTCACCCACCAAAAGACCGTCGCTCTGGTCATCTGGAAGCTGTTCTGAACGGTCACTAGGACCGGCAGGCGCCAGTGAGATCGAGGCGCCTTCCTTGAAGCCAGACTATCTGGCCCTTGCTCTCAAGCGCCACGCCCTCAGGCAGTTTGTTTCCCCATCTCGAGGCGCCTGCGCACCGTGCGGCACAGGCAGGGGGGCCAGCTTCGATCCCTGAGCATGGCCAGGCCGACGGAGCCGTGTGGTCCCATCATCCGGAGCTCCCCGCCGGGTGCTACAGAGCACGGCACGGGCACGTAGACCAAGCCCGGTGCCCCGAGCGAGAAGCTGCCTTTGAAGAGCTGCCCCAAGACGATGGGGTTTAGCCTCACTTGGGCTTCCGGAGGGAAGAAGGCCGGGACCATTTTCGGGAACAGGGCTTTCACCGCTTCTTGGTCGACCACAGCAGGGATGACGGTGTCCCCCTCCCCGACGCTCGCCTGGACCATCAGCCTGGCATCGGCGGGCTCGGCAGCCAGGCTCGCCAGGGCTGAGGCCACGTCGAAGGACCAATCGTCGTAGTCATCGCAAGTCCAGCCGTCGAACGCGGGGACGTAGAGCAGCCGGCCACCGGTCGGCGCCTCGGGCACCGACGCCGGGCGGGTTCCCAGGAGCAGGGGAGCGAGCTCCAAGGGGTCCTTGCCTGCTTGCCCCTGTGCGGCCCATTCCAGCCGGACGGCCCAGAAGGGAAGCCACGCGGTGTGCAAAGCGTGGTTCGCCGTCCTCCACCGCACGTCGGCAAGCTCAAGCGTTTGGTAACTGACGGGCTCCAGGCCATCCAGTGTGGGGGTGAGCAGCCGCCCGCACTCCCTGCAAAGCTGATGGAGCGCCGAACTGTCGAGGATGAGGTCCGAGGCGCACTGCGGGCATCGAAATGGGATGATTCGGATACCCGGGGGGCGCACATCCTTGGAGTCCAAGCGTTTCCAGGAATCCGAGCTGAGGAAATTGGCTTCAACCGGATCCGGGCGTCCGGCGATCGTGCCGAACTGGCCATCGAGAAGGAACCACCCGGCCTCGCTGGGCGTCTGCGCCAAGACGAGGTGGAAAGGCCGGAAGACCAGCCACTCCTTCCACTGGACCGCTTCGCTCTCATAAGAGATGGGATCGATGTCGGCCTTGAGCAGGTCGGTGCGGCGGAGATAGCGCCTCAGGACCTCCTGGCGGTCGAGGTCGTCAAGG
>Ga0209777_10007263_pt1 | contig 12326 bp, 6 predicted proteins | sample FrelakmetHBP12HB_FD_187147 | JGI IMG/M metagenome (GOLD analysis project Ga0209777, IMG submission 187147) | Freshwater lake sediment microbial communities from the University of Notre Dame, USA, for methane emissions studies -HBP12 HB (SPAdes)... | ecosystem: Environmental > Aquatic >... | reverse complement strand
CTTGACACTGCCGCCAAAGCAAAGCCAGCAAGGGCGGCCAGACAAGTGATCCCCTTGATTACCAGCCGTTTGCTGCCAACGGGCGTGAAAACTAGGTTTTCCATGGCGGCAGTGTCAGGATGTGCCCGGCCAGGGCCATCGTGTGCTATAGTTCTTGTGCGTAGTGGCAGGGTGGTGGATAATGTCGTGTCGGCGGCAGCCCATCGCCAGTCAGCGCAACAACACAGTTCAAGGTAATTGCCATATGAAAACACACGATGCTCCCAAGAGCGGCAGGCGCGGCTGCGTTGTGTACTACATGCGGGGCAACAAGCAATGCAGGCGCCGGTATTTCATTCCCAAAGACAGGCGGACGCCGGCGCAATTGCGCGTCCGTGCGGCTTTCGGCGCCGCTTCAAAGGCGTGGAGCCACAGCGAGCGGTTGACCGGCGAGCAGCGGGACGCTTGGTACGCCGCCGGGGAGAAGATTCAGAGCCGTCTCCGGCTGGGCCAGTCGGGCCCGTTGACCGGGCAGCAGCATTTCGTCGGGCGAAACTGCTCCAGCGCAAGGGTGGGACAAGACATGTTGTGGGAACCTCCGGCGAGAGCGGGGGAGGAAGAAACAAGAAGCAAGAAGGAAGAACGCAGAAGGCAGAAGGCGGAGGCGGCCTCGCAAGCTGCGCAAAACCAGAGATTTGCCCGATCCACATCGGGGACTCGCCGGGGCTGCCCCATTGTCACGCCGGCGCAAGGCCGGAACGGTATGGGGCGTGCGCGGAAGGCAGGAACTAGAATGGCAGTCTCGCAAGTCCAGCACTCCCAGGGACTTGCGCGATCCACATCGGACCGCTACCGGAGTGCCTCCGTCGTGCTTCCGTGGTGGTGCCGTCGTGGGACGGGGGGGAAATGCGGAATGCGGGGTACGGAGTGCGGATGGCGAAATGGCAGAAAGACTGGACTCCAGGGAAACGTTCACCGGCGTGAACTGTGGCGCGGCGGCTAGCGGCGGCAGGCAAGGGACGAAGCCTCGCTTGCTCCAGTTTCAACGCTGGCTGCTTGTGCCCTGTGGCCTTGGCTTTCGCGGGCCTTCTTGAACGTGTCGGTCTGACCCCGTGCGGAGTCGCTTTCGCAGTGGCCAACGGCCGCCGGGCGTGATAAAAAGAGGCGGTGCTTAGCAGAGCGAAGAAGTCGGAAGCCAACCAAACACCCTCACCGGGGCCGTTTGGCCGGTTTTATTTGCAGGAGCTTCTCAACAGTGGCGGCATGGCCGATATCTGGCTGGCGACCGACGAGCGCCAAAAGCCCTATGCTCTGCGCCGCATGCACGAACGCCTCCGCTTTAACCTGCTCGCGCGGCGGCGCTTTGTTCGTGGCGCCGAGATTCTATCCAAGATCGGCGATCATGCCCGCATTATCGGCTACGTCGAGCATGGCAAGATCAAGGGGCAGCTCTACCTGCTGATGGATTATGTCGAGGCCTCCAACCTCAAACAGCTTTACACGCAGCACGACCCGGTCCTGCTGGAGAATGTCGCGCAGATTCTCATCGACATGGCCGAAGGCCTCGAGCACATGCACGAGAACGGCTTCATGCATCTGGATTTCAAGCCCGAGAACGTTCTCGTCACCCGCAACGCCAGCGTGCGGCTGGTGGATTTCGACCTCGCCGAGCCGATTCCTGAGAAGCCCAGGAAGGCGTCCAAGAAGAATCCGGGCACGCCTGCTTACATGGCCCCCGAGCAATTGCGCGGCGAGCCGATCAACCACCGCGTTGATATTTTCTCCTACGGCGTCTCAGCTTATGAGCTGCTCACCAACCAGAAACCGTTTCCGGGCGAGACGCCGGGTGAGATTCTGGCGAAGCAGTTCGACCGCTCCGGCTTTGTCCCGCCGCGCCAATATAATTCGGACATGCCGGCCAATCTGGAGAAGGTGATTCTCCGCTGCCTCGAACGCGATCCCGAGCGCCGTTACCCGTTCATCGGGATGATGGTCCGCGAACTCCAGGCGGCGCTTTACGTCTAGCGTCGGGATTCAATCGAACGAGAAGCCTCATTCTTGCCTCGTTAGCCGACTTGGCTGCGGGTGCACTGCTGGTCTGGGGTGGGCTTACGCACTGGGCACGTCTTCCCTGACCACATCGAGCAAGACGGATTCAAGAATATTGCTGAGTTGGGCAACACGCCCGGCCGTCGCCGGCTGCAATTTTGTGGAATCGGCGCTGCCTTCGTGGCTGGTTCAGTTGACTAAAGCCGCCTTTTCACAGAAGTTACCGCCGACATGCTGGAGAACCTATGAGCGACTTACTGGAATATGTGGGCAATTTGCCGAATATCTGCGGCGCCGAACCTCGAATTGAATCCGCCGTGAACGCCCGCTGCGGGCAGCCAATCTTCCTGCGGGAGAGTGGGATTGACTTTGGAAGCATCCGGAGCGCGTTTGCCGTTGCGCTGCACATGCATCAACCGCTGATTCCAGCCGGGGGCGGCAATCTCGCCACGGCGGAGATCATCAGCAACCTCAAGCACATGATGGATAACCCGGGCATCGGCGACAACCACAACGCCTCGGTCTTCCAGTGGTGCTATGAGCGCATGGGGGAATTCATCCGCCAACTGGTCGATGAAGGGAAGCAGCCGCGGGTGATGCTGGAATACTCCGGAACCCTCCTGCACGGCCTTCGCCAGATGGGCCTGAACAATGTGCTCGATAATCTGAAACGGATCACCTGCGACCCTCGGTACCGGAGGGCGGTGGAATGGCTGGGTTGCCCGTGGGGCCACGCGGTGGCGCCATCCACACCGGCGCAGGATTTCCGCCTGCACGTCACCGCCTGGCAACACCACTTCGCGGCGATCTTCGGCCTGGAGGCGCTCAGTCGCGTGCGCGGATTTTCGCCGGCGGAAATGGCCCTGCCCAACCATCCGGACATGGCCTACGAATTCGTCAAGACCCTCAAGGACTGCGGCTACCAGTGGGTGCTCGTCCAGGAGCACACCGTCGAGCGTCCCGAGGGCGGCCACGGGCCGGAACGCAAGCACCTGCCGCACCGCCTCGTCTGCCGCAACTCCCGGGGGCAGGAGGCTGCCATTGTCGCCATTATCAAGACTCAGGGCAGCGACACCAAACTCGTCGCGCAAATGCAGCCCTATTACGAGGCCAAAGGGCTCTCGCGTTGGGAACTCGCCGGCAAACAGGTCCCGCCGCTGGTGACGCAAATCGCGGACGGCGAGAATGGCGGCGTGATGATGAACGAGTTCCCGTCGAAGTATCTCGAGGTCATGCGCGAGTGTTCCGGTTCCGGCACCCCGGCCATTAACGCGACCGAATACCTGGAGCACCTATTTGCCCTGGGCGTGCAGGAGCATGACCTGCCGACCGTGCAGCCCATCTGCCAGAAGCGGATTTGGGACCGGTTCAAGGCGGGGGACGGCGCCGACCGCCTGGCGCAAGTCATCGAACAACTCAAGAAAGAGGACCACCGCTTTCACATGGAAGGCGGCAGTTGGACCAATAACATCTCCTGGGTGAAAGGTTACGAAACGCTGCTTGGCCCGATGGAGAAGGGCAGCTCCCTCTTCTACGAGAAGGTTCTCAAGCGCGGCCTGGCGACGAGCGATGCGCGCTTTCGCAACGCGTTATTCCACCTGCTGTGCTCGCAAACTAGTTGCTACCGCTACTGGGGCCAGGGCATCTGGACTGATTACGGTCGTGAAATCTGCCGCCGGCTCGAGGCGATCCTGACGCACGACCTTTAGCAGGCTGTGCGAAAAGTCCAGGCCGCTAATTGTCCTTGTCGTCTGTCGGGCCGATCCGATCCTCCGTAAAGAGGGCCACTCTCCGTCGGCGGTTTGCGACGGACTGAATGCGGGCTCAATCCACCGCCCACTGATCTTTGATAAAACTGATGTCACCGGCACTTTTATCAATTGGCGCTGGGCCGTAATCGTGCGATAACCTGCAGTCGGAACTTACTCAACGAAGCGTTAACGCAATTTTTTAATCTGACTATGGACCAGCCCAAGCCTCAGCCCGAAGCGACTGAACCAGCCCGGCCTGAGCTCCGTGGGTTCTGGAGCTTGTTTGTCACCCAGTTCCAAGGCGCGTTCAGCGACAACGTCCTGAAGAACCTCGTCATCTTCATGATGATCGGCATGAACCTGTCGCTGGCCGAGAAACACAAGATCGGGGAATCCGTCGGCGCACTCTTCGCTTTACCGTTCATTTTGTTCTCGATGGCCGGGGGTTTTCTGGCTGACCGGTTCAGCAAGCGCACGATCACGGTGGGTGTGAAGGTTTTCGAGATTGGGGTCATGTCCCTGGCGCTTGTGGGCCTGATCTGGCAGCAACTGCCGCTGCTATTGGCCACGGTCTTCCTGATGGGCACCCACAGCGCGTTCTTTGGTCCCTCCAAGTACGGTTTGCTGCCGGAATTGCTCCCGGAGAAGCGGCTGTCCTGGGGCAACGGCCTGCTCGAACTGGGCACCTTCATGGCCATCATCCTCGGCACGGTGGCCGCCGCTCTGATGGCGGAGCATTTCCGCGGGCACCAAAGTTGGTCGGGGATGCTGCTGGTGATTTTGGCCCTGGTGGGGCTGGCCACCAGTCTCGGCATCACACGCGTGCCGGCCGCCAACCCGGCCAAGAAATTCCAGCCGAACTTCCTTGGCGACCTGATGGGCCGGGTGCGCGGCCTGCGGGGGGACCGGCCACTGGTGCTCGCCTTTGTCGGCAACACGTATTTCAACTTCATCGGCGCGCTGCTGCTGCTGAACGTGTTCTTTTACGGCGCCGACGTGCTGCACCTCATCAGCGAGACCAACATCGGGCTGCTCAACGTGGCGCTGGCCTTGGGGATCGGCTTGGGCAGCGTGGCCGCCGGCTACCTTTCCGGCGGGAAGATTGAATACGGCTTGGTGCCCCTGGGCGCCATCGGGCTGTCAGTCCTGTCCGCGTCGCTGGGTGTGGAAGGGCTTTCTGTCTCCGCCGTGTTGCTCCGGTTGGGGCTGCTGGGCTTTGCCGGCGGCTTCTTCATCGTCCCGATTGCCGCCCTGCTCCAGCATCGGCCGGAGAAAGAGAAAAAGGGCGAAGTGTTGGCGGCGGCCAACCTGCTGTCGTTCGTTGGTGTGTTTCTCGCTTCGGGTGCGCACTACCTGATGGCCCAGGTGGCTCACCTCTCACCACGCCACATCTTCCTGTTTAGCGGCGTGCTGACGCTCATCGGCGCAGTCTATGCCCTCACCCTCCTGCCCGATGCGCTGCTCCGCTTCGTCCTGTGGCTGGTCACGCGGACGATTTACCGGATTCGGGTGGATGGCCGCGACCACATTCCTGAAAAGGGCGGCGCGCTCTTTGTCTGCAATCACCTTTCTCTGGTGGACGGGCTGTTGCTCCTGGCGTCCACCGACCGGCCTGTGCGCTTCATCATGTTCAAAGACATCTACGAGCAGCCCTGGGTGAAACCGTTTGCGCGCATCCTGCAAGCCATTCCGATTTCCTCCGAGTTGCGCCCGCGCGAAATGCTCCAGTCCCTCCGCACCGCGAGCGAGGCCATCCAGAACGGCGAGGTGGTCTGCATCTTTGCCGAGGGCCAAATCACGCGCATCGGGCACATGCTGCCCTTCCGGCGCGGCTTCGAGCGCATCATGAAAGACGTGGAAGCACCCATAATCCCGGTGGCGCTGGATGGCGTGTGGGGCAGCATTTTCAGTTTCCAAAAGGGGCGCTTCGTCTGGAAGTTGCCGCGCCGGATTCCATATCGCGTCAGGGTGAACTTCGGGAGACCGCTGCCGCATACGGCGACGCCGTTTGAGGTGCGGCAGTGCGTGCAGGAACTCATGGCCGAAGCGTGGGAACATCGGAAGGCGCACATGAAACCGCTCCAGCGCGCGTTTGTGCGGACGGCCCGGAGCCATCCGTTCCGGTTTGCGATGGCCGATGCGCAATCCCCCAAAGTGAGCTTCGCTTCCGCGCTCATGCGAACGGTGTTCCTCGCGCGGCGGCTGAAGAGAGCTTGGGGAGGCCAGCAGATGGTGGGGCTGCTGCTGCCGCCGTCAGTGCCAGGCGCGCTGGTGAATTTTGCGGCGCTGCTGATGGGCAAAGTGCCGGTGAACCTGAATTACACGGTGTCCCAGGAAACGCTGGCCTCGTGCATCCGCCAGTGCGGCATCACGACCGTCCTCACCTCCCGGACCTTCCTTGACAAGGTGAAGCTCAAAGTCCCGGGCGAGACTCTGTTGTTGGAGGCGGTGGCGGCTAAACCGGGCTCCCGTGAGAAGCTTTGCGCGCTGCTGAGCGCGTGGTTGCTGCCGGTTGGCTGGTTGGAGCGCTCGCTGGGGCGGGAGAAGCGAGCGGCGCTGGACGACCTGGCCACGGTTATTTTCTCGAGCGGCAGCACGGGCGATCCGAAGGGCGTGATGCTCAGCCACTACAACATCGGCTCAAACATCGAGCAGCTCGAACAAATCTTTAGCCTGCATCGGGCCGACGGCTTTGTGGGCGTCCTGCCGTACTTTCATTCCTTTGGCTTCACGGGCACGCTTTGCTTGCCGGCGGTGCTGGGTGTGCGAGTGGTGTACCATCCCAACCCGCTGGAGGCCAAAGCCATCGGTCCGCTCGTCCACCAATACGCCCTGACGTTCCTGCTGGCGACGCCGACTTTCCTGCAGCTCTACATGCGCGGCTGCTCACCCGAGGATCTCGGCAGCCTGCGCGTCGTGATGACGGCTGCCGAGAAGCTGCCCGAGCGGCTGGCCGCCGCGTTCGAGGAGCAATTCGGCATCCGCCCGCTCGAGGGCTACGGCTGCACCGAATGCGCGCCAGCCGTGGCTGTGAACACCCACGACTTCCGCTCCGCTGGCTTCCGCCAGATCGGCGCCAAACGCGGCAAGATTGGCCATCCGCTCCCCGGCATGAGCGTGCGCATCGTTGATCCGCAGACGCTCGCGCTGCAGCCCATCGGCCAGCCCGGCCTTTTGCTGGTGCGCGGCCCCAACATCATGCAGGGCTACCTCGGCCGCCCGGAAAAGACCGCCGAAGTCTTGCACGACGGCTGGTACGTCACTGGCGACATCGCGGCCATCGACGAGGACGGCTTCCTGCAAATCACGGATCGCCTCAGCCGCTTCAGCAAGATCGGCGGTGAGATGGTCCCGCACATCAAGATCGAGGAGAAGCTGCACGACCTCGCCGGTACGACCGAGCAGACCTTCGTCGTGGCCGGCGTGCCGGATGAAAAGAAAGGCGAGCGTTTAGTCGTGCTGCACAAGCTCTCGCCGGAGAAGTTGCAACCGTGCCTGGAGAAACTGGCGCAGTCCGACCTGCCAAACCTCTGGAAGCCCCGCGCCGACCAATTCTTCCACCTCGACGCCCTGCCCTACCTGGGCACCGGTAAGCTCGACCTGCGCAAGGCGCGCGAGATTGCTACCGAGCGAAGCGCAGAGCCCAGCCCTGCACCCGCTCCCGCCAAGCCCTAGAAAAGTCTCCTCGCGCTTTCGAGGTCAGAGCGTCAGAGCGCCGGCAATGATTTCTCGGCCCGACGGAATCCGCCTGTCGGTCCGGCTGGCCTTCGCCTGGCGCCCGAAGGCGAATTGGACTATGGCGAGCCTGGCTTGCGGCGTCCTGCGGCCGTGAGCCGCGCACTGAGGAGGCGGTAAAACGCCACGACCGCCAGGACAATGGCCACCAACAGCAGCCCTTTCCGGAACGCATAATCCACGATCTGCTTGCCGCCGGCCTCTGCTTGTTGGACTGCCGGGCCGACCTGCGCCGAAAGCCGCGCGAGGTTGGTGGAGCCGAGCGTCTGATCGAACGTGACGAGCATCTCCGTAAGCTGTCGCGCGGTCGCCTGCAGTTGCGCCGCGGTCTGCCGGTAATCCTCGATGCGGAACGGCTCGGAACTGGTCGTCGCCGTCCCGGTGCTGTTGGTGCCGCCGACTCCAAGGTCTTTCACCACCTTATCGAACGTGGTGAGGGTGTTGTTCATCGACGTGGACATCTGCGCTCCGGCCGCGAGCGCCTCACGCACTTCGTTGACGAGCGGGGTCAGGCTTCGCTCCTGGGCCTGTAGCGCCTTGAGAATCTCCTCGCGTTCGGCCCTGACCTGGCCGGGGAGCTTCTCAGCCACAACCGCAAAGCGCTCCACCGAGGAGGCCAGCTCCGTCGAGTTCGTGACTAACTGCAGCATGGCGGGCTGATTCACCGCGTTGAGGCTCAGGAGTTCTGTCTGCCACCGCAGCAACATCGGCATCTTCTGGGTCACGTAGAGCGCGCGCTCGGCAAACAGCCGCGTTTGGGCCAGCTCGCGCGTGGCCGGGTCCAGGCTGGAAAGCGGATCCAACCTGAGCAGGCCGAAGACGCTGCCTGAAGTGGCCTCGTCGGCGGTGGGGGCCGCCCGCGCCACCTGCGACGCCACGCTCACCGCGCGCGCGCCAAGCACGTCCTCCGGATGCGGGTTCTGCTGGTGCCACGACTCGACGGCCTGGCGCAATTCCGACTTCTGCTCCGGTTTGAGAACGGTGCCGGCCAGTTGCCAGATTTCCGTCTCGGCACTCCGGCAACTTTCCAACAGGGGGTTCGCGTCTTGGCCAAAGACCTTGGGCTCCCAGTAATCTTCCACGGACATCCGCGTCACGGTGACGAATACGGTCATGTCGAGCAGGTTGGCGATCGCGTTCGGCCCGGAGGCGATGGAACAGGTCTCCGTGCCAAACACGATCTTCCATCGCAGTACCGCCGCGGGGTCAAGGGCATTCGTATTACGCTGGAGCTGGTCGAGGCCGGTAACCATCCGCGCCAGGAATTGATCCGCGAAGCGTAACATCGTCTGCTGCACGGCTACGGGGTCGGCCCCCTGCTTGCCTTTGCTGCTGGGGGTAACCGCCCGCCACGTTTGGAGAGGGACGTCGGTAGCCGTCTTGACCACGCGGCAACTCGTAAGCGCCAGCGCCAGTACGGCCAGGCCTGAGGCCAGGAGCGCATGAACTGTGCTGACGGACCGTAGCATCGCGGCCAGCCTAGTCGCGGCGCCCCGGCGGGTCAATGCCTCTTGGCATCAGTGGCTTGGCATCAGGTGGAGCAACAGTCGCTTTGCGCCGTCGTTACTGCTTTCCGATGCCCGTCATCAAGATCGAGGAGAAGCTGGAAAGAATTTGGTTTTTTGCGCGCCCGCTTGCACTTGGCGCTGCGCGGGCGAACTCCTCGCGGCGAGAGCGATCTCCCCACATGAGCGGACACCGGTGCCGCGTTTGCCGTGGTAGCAAGCGCAAACATCCGCCCCGTCGTTACCGCCGGTCGCGCCAATCGTTGACCGAGATCAACCTGGTCTTCTTCACGGCGGCATGGGTGTCGAAGTAAAGCAGGGCGTCACTTTTCGTGTGACGGCCGATCGCCACCCGCCTGGCATTGTTCGAAGCCCCGTTGCGGGGGCTCGCCGTTCCGTTGGCCAGATAAGGCAGGTGGCTGGGTTCCCAGACGTCGTAGTAATCTGACTCCGAATTGGGGTCGGCGGTCGTAATCGGGCCGTAGTCCGTGCCATCCTCACGGTCGGCCAGGTATATCGTGTCCACCGGGCGCTGAATCAGGGTAATTTTTGCCAGGCCGGTCAGTTCCGTGCCCATCGGGTCGGTCGGATTGGAGAACGTCCATCCGTTCACCACGTAGCAGACTAACTGCTTCTGACCCGGGTAACGCAGATCCGGATCGGGATAGCTCGGACAGGCGTAAAGCTTGACTTTGGCGAAGTTCGCGCCGGTTTGGCCGCCGAGATTCGGGCTCAGCACCTGCCACCAATGCGGGCCATTGGCCCGCGCCGCCAGCCCATCGTTCTCGTCGGCATACATGATCAAGGACAAGCCCATTTGGTGTAGATTGCTCACACACTGCGCTGTTTTCGCAGTCGCCTTGGCCCTGGCCAGCGCGGGCAACAACAGGGCGGCGAGGATAGCAATGACCGCGATGACGACCAGAAGTTCAATCAAGGTGAACCCGCGGTGGAGGGAGAAGCGCTGTTTGTCGCAGATCACGTTGGCACTGTGCGCCGGGCCGTGTCCGCTGTCCAGCGCTCTTTCTTTGGCGTTATTTGCTGCTAGGCAAAGCCCCCCCAGCCGGCCTGCCAAAGGGCGGCTCTCAATCAGTGAGCACGTTTTCGGAGTCGGCCATCAGTCCACATCCCCAGACGGATCGTAGGTGTAGCCTCTCTCATTCCGCGCTCAAGTCCTCGAATGGAAGCGCGCAACAGGCGGACGGCTCCCTTTTGTCGAACGCTAGTCGCCGCGCGCGGATGCTGTCGCTCGTGCTTGGAGAAGCTGACGCAATGCGTCTTGCCGAACCAGTGGAGGCCGCGCCCCGACCAATTTTCCCACATTGACGCCCTGTCCTCCCTGGGCACCGGCAAGCTCTACCTGGGCAAAGTGCGTGAGATCGCCGCCACTCGGAGCGCGGAGCATGGCCGAAATTGGCGCTCGGCCTTTCGAATGGCGCGGAACTGGAGCGGCTTAATCACTTGCTGCGACCCCCGGCCGAATATTTGGACATTACAGGGTGTTCCCAGTACGGTTGGAAGCCAGCCTCGTAGCTCTGCGCCCTTCCACAGCCGTCCCCGACTGCGTTTGACGCGGAGCCGGCTATGATCTAGTGCTGTTGGGCCGGGCGGAAGCGGCAAAGATCGACGTAGACCAGGACCAGGAAAGGCTAAGCTCCCGCAGTTTTCCCGCTGCCCTGTTTGCTGGACGGGAAGCCCAACAGGAAGCGCTCAAGGAGCTAATCGAACGCTCGCGAAGAAACGAATAACGCGCAGGCAGGAGAATTCCCTCGAAGGACTCAATACCCAAGCTCCTTAAGATTCGCCTCAAAGTCTGTGGGCAATGGGGCTGGCGTTGGTTTGGTGGTCGTGGCGGCATAGGCCACCAGGTTGAGCAATAGGCGATCCGCAGCCGGATGCTTGTCCACGTGCTCAAGCAGGTTGAAAGTGTTCAGCACGATCTTGCCTGAGCCAAAAGCATAGGCGCCCAGCATCACTCCAGCCGCATAGCCGTCGGGGAGGCTGGAATGGCAGATGGCGAACGCTGCCGCGGCAACATCCTCTGGCGTGTCCTGACCTTCAAAAAAGCGGTTGCTGATCAACGGACCATAGTAATCCCAGTCCATGATGCCCTGCGGCGCCAACCCCGCAAACAGGGCGTGCCTCCTTGCAACGCACTCCTTGTGGTAAAGCCAGTCGGAGAAGCTGGTCAAACGCCCTTTGTTCTTAAGCGGCAGCCAGCCGACGGGATCATTCTCCTTGCGGAACACGCCCGGATCGAGAAACACAGCGGTGCTTCCCCGCGCCACGCGTCGCAGTATCTCCACGCGCAGCGCCGGAGTCACCGGGGACGCCGCTGAGTTCCCCACCAGAATGATCCGGGAGGCATCCGCGGGAACCTTCTCCATCGGCAGCGCGGAGATGTTCTGGGATGTCAGCCACGTTTGCACCCGGGAATCTATCGCCACGACCGCCAGGTCAACTGCAGCCTCCGCTTTGGGCGCTTCGCTGACCCGGAACATCAGCCTGCCGGCCGCCGGCGCGCCCCCGTGTTCTAACGTGGCGGCAAAGGTGTACTGGCCTGCGGGACCGGCGATCGGCACCTCCTCTGCAAAGACAGGAACAGCTAGCGGACCGTCCTCCCCGGGCGCGGGCCGAGGAATGACCACCTCGATTCTCTTCTCCCATGCGATCCCGCTCGGCCCCAGCACCCGAAGCCGTGCCGGGTAAGTGCCCGGCCCCAGCGCGTCTTCATTCGCCAGCACCGCTTCGAGTTTCACCGGCCGCCCGGCATAGGCATGCATCGGCGCCGCGAACAGGCACCAGCGCAGCGGCGCCCAACCCTCCTGGAGCGTGTCCATGATGCCGGGCTTGAACTCGCGCCAGTAAGTCCAAAGCCCTTCGCCCGTATAGCCATGGTCCACAAGCCCCGTCAGGTTATACCCGCAAATCTTCGGGTTCGAGCGTATCAAACTAAACCCCAGCTCCCGCTGCCGGCAATGCATCTGCTGGCTGGCGCGAAGCATCTCCTCGGGAAACGCATACACCGCGTCCATGCCCAGCCGCGTCCAGTCCGCGGTCAGCTTCTCCTCCGTCTGCTTGAAGAACTTGAAGTCGTCCGCTTCCGGGTTCGCACCATGCTGTTCGTAATACCGCAGCTCGCGGATGGCGTTCATCAGACTGCCGATGCCGTATTCGGATAGAAAGACCGGCTTGCTGTTACCGCCCAGGTTGCGGATGCCTGCCTCGATGGCCGGCGTGTGCGGCGTCGATGGATAAACGTGCGCATCGCCCGCGCCTTCAAAATAGCCGCCCCACGGCCCACCCC
>Ga0209777_10007262_pt1 | contig 12327 bp, 8 predicted proteins | sample FrelakmetHBP12HB_FD_187147 | JGI IMG/M metagenome (GOLD analysis project Ga0209777, IMG submission 187147) | Freshwater lake sediment microbial communities from the University of Notre Dame, USA, for methane emissions studies -HBP12 HB (SPAdes)... | ecosystem: Environmental > Aquatic >... | reverse complement strand
TTTTGTACCTGCACAGCCTGAAGCTTAATCCCAATCGGATCAAGCAGATCGATGGGACCACCGAGGTGTCGTCGTTTGGGATGTTCGGCAGGAATGTGAGATGGGGAATCGGGCTCCTTTATATCCATACGGTAGGTCTCTGGGTGGGAGGGGTAACCGAGAGGCCGATGGCTCACGAAGGGAATATCGCCCTTCGAGAAAGCCTGAATGTGACGCTAAGTTTTGACCATGATCTGGTCGACGGGGCACCGGCGGCGCGGTTTGCCAGTACCTTCACCGAGCTGCTCGAGAGCGGAGTACTGCTTGACGGAGAGGCTGCCGGATACCTTACCCAGGACCAGTATGCCATCCCGGCAAAGGAACTGGCAGGCGGTTTGTTTTCGGCGGCTCAACCCGCGGCAATACCCTTCGGGTACCAGGTCCCATTCGAGGAGATGGTTTTCGAGAATGCTGAACTAACGAATGAGAGCGATGAGCCCGGTCAGGTTTTCAGGCGAGAAAGAGGGGAGGAATGAACTCCTCCCCCTCATATTTCAATTTCCAGGCCTACATCTTCTTTAGCAATTCAGCTTTCTTGCTCTGAAACTCCGCCTCGGTCAGGATGCCATTTTGGCGCAACTCGTCCAGTTGCACCAGCAAGTCCGCAGCGCTGCGCACCGGACGGACAGGTCCGGCTTCCACCGGAGCGCGTTCCAGCTTTTCCTTGGCGTTTATCATGGCTGTCTTGAACTGGATGGGCTGGCCGATATGCATGAATTTGTTTACGCCTAACTCGCTGGCGGTAAGGATTTCAATATCGCCATAATTAAACATCCGACCCCAAAAAGACTGGCTCATCTTCACGTCATTGACCTTCTCCAGCGAGGAATCAGTGACGTTCTTATTGAACACGCCGGAGAGCTGGATCACGCGGCGGTTGGTCACCACGTATTTGCGTTTCGACCAGATGAGAACGTCCCGCCACAGGCTGATCAGCGGAAATATTAGCAGCAGATACCCCCGCGCCACAAGAACATTCGGCACCCACAAGGCCCAAATGAGGGAAACCAACACCACCAACGCCACCGATAGAAGGCACTCGGTCATAATTTCACCAATCAGTACCAGCCAGTGCTGATGCGTCTCAAAAAGCACTTGCTCGTTATCACCCAACAAACTGTTTAGATAAGCGTCACTCATGGTCATCGCCTCCTGATAAATTTGCTTATGGTACTCCCCTAAAGTATAGATAATATGTAGAGCAAGGTCAAGTGGTCTGGCAGGCAAGAGCAGGGTGTTGGGGTGCTTCGCGCCCCAACACCCTTTTTCGCTTCTCTATATGGGTAATTCCCGCCAGGCTTACGGTTTCGAGGCCATGAAATTGGTGAAATGGTATTCGGCGGCGGCGTTGTCTTCGTAGATGACGCCCAGGAGTCCAATGCCCCCGGCAGTGTAGGTGCTGTCGTACTTATCAAAAAGGGCGACACCATTGACCTCGAATATCAGATGATCCGCGTTACAGGTCACGACGAGGTGGTTGGTCGCATTACCCTGATTGACGGAGCTGGCAGCCTGCCATCTATCACCCGCCAGCAGGGTTGTAAAATTGCCGCCAGAAGCGACATCCACCGAGAACGTGCCATCGCCGCCGATGCGGAAGTAGTATCCTTCATCGCCTGTTTGCAGGCGGCAGATGACACCGTAGCCGGTATTGTTATCACTTGGCCCGCTAACCTGGGAGACATCCACTGCAATGACGACATCTTGCACATTATAAATTGCGGTGGTCTGGTCGTTCTGGAAAGCCGCGCCGTACATGTTGACGCCTTTCGAGGTCGCTTTCACGAAATAATACCCACTGCCATAACCAACGCTTCCATTGTCGTAGTCGCCGATTTCCCAGCCGGTGTTGACGTTGCTGAAATCATCGATGAAGGGGAGTTCAGTCAATGATTGCTGAACCGGACTGGTCTGCGTGGGTTGCACAACCACCGCAGTTGGAACGACAGGAGGAACATTCGTCGGCGTAGGCGTTACCACGCTGCTGAAACTGCAGGCAAGAACTGCAAACGCCAGGACGATTACGGAGGCGAACAATTTCTTGTTCATATCAGGGCTCCTTGGAAAAACTGAGAGTGGCTCTGCGTTGATTTGGATTCAGAGGAGGAAGGGAGAAATAGGCAAGCCATGAAAGTGCAGTACCGGCCTGCCTTGAGGATCACCGTATTCGGCGTAACCGAGGATGTGCCCATCGCTCAATCTGATATGATTGTCGGTTTGGACTGGCATGGCTGCCTCCTTTCAATTGTGGTCATTGAGCTGCCCACCCAAAGTATAGATAATATGTGGAGAAGGGTCAAGTGGTTAATGGGGCAAAGCGCCCGCCAATACCCCAAACCCCGAGTTTGTAAAAACAGTGGCTGCCCTCTGGCTTCCCTTGACGCTGACTGGGGCCGGTGATAAACTCACGCCATACTCTCAAGAAAGGAGGCTTGGTTCAAATGAAAAACGAGCTATCGGTCGAAACGATCCTTTTGAGCGCGCCTCCTGTGCGGAGCAAGCAGTAATCGCGGCGGGTCTTTCCGCCCGTTAACCATATGCTTTCATTCCGACCGCAGGCGCCTCAGCCTGCGGTTTTCGTTTCCTCCAACCGCGGGCAAACGTGCCTGTGGTTTTTTTGTTTGCAGTAGGACCAATAAGAGATGAAACCAGACAATACTTTAGCATTGATGGAAGAGCTCGACGAGGATGCCCCGCTCGAGACCTTTGAAAGAATTTCCAAATCCAACGGCCGCGGCAGCCCAAGCGAGGCAGCAACCAGCCGCCACCGGATGCCCCGGCGATCCGTGGGGAAGAAGAAAGCGCCCGCCAGCGCGGCCCAGTTCATCCAATCCCAGGACGACTCGGCTCAATCCTTCGAGTTCACCTATCACGCCGCCCGTTTCGAAGAGGGCTGGCTGCTCGAATCGCTGGGTTATTTCTACGAACAACACTGGATCTCCGATGTGCTGCGCAAGGTGAAGGCCGGCAAGGAGGCCTCGGTGTACCTGTGCCGGCCGGGTGAGCAGGTGCAGGCTCCGCTGGTGGCGGTAAAGGTCTACCGGCCGCGCATGCTGCGCAACTTGAAGAACGACCAACTCTACCGCGAGGAGCGCGAGGTGCTGGACGAGGACGGCCACCCGGTCGTTGACCTGGGCATGCTCAAGGCGCAGAAAAAACGCAGCGTCTATGGCGAGCAGATCCGCCACCAGTCCTGGATCGCCCACGAGTATTACGCGCTGCGGGCACTCTTCGAGGCCGGGGCGGATGTGCCGCGGCCGTACGAAATGTCACACAGGGCCATCCTGATGGACTACCTGGGCGATGAGACGCTCCCCGCGCCGACCCTCAACACGGTCACGCTGGAGCTGGAGGAGGCAGGCCCGCTCTTCGAGCGCGTCCTGCACAACCTGCACCTGCTGCTGAGGGGCGGGCAGGTCCACGGAGACCTCTCGGCTTACAACATCCTCTACTGGGAGGGGAACATCACCCTGATCGACTTCCCGCAGGTGGTTCCGGCGCGGGGCAACCGCAACGCCTATGCCATCTTCGAGCGTGACGTGACCCGCCTGTGCGAATATTTCAGCGACCAGGGGCTTACCCTTCAACCCCGTCGCCTGGCCGCGGAACTGTGGACGGCGCACGGTTACCGCCTCAGCCCGGAGGTGCACCCGCGCCTGCTGGACGCTGACGACCCGCGCGACCGCCTACTCTGGAAGGAGGAGTGAGTTTTCAAGCAATAATCTATGATGAAGCCTAGTCTCTATGGATTGGGCATCTGAATATCGGGATCGTATTCATACAGACTCAGGTAGATTTGCGCCCCGCTGTCTGGCTGGTCGAGTTCCATTTTTAGTAGCCGTCCATCTCCACCGATCCAGACCTTGCCGTCGACCGCCATAGGTGTCCCGCCGAAGTCTACCTCTCCGCTGGCCTGGAAGACTTGAGTCCACACTCCAGCGATCGAATCGGTGCCAGCGGCCTGGATAGTCAGTTCACCCTTCTGCAGCGCCTGGGTGAAGTACGGTGGCAAATTGATGGCTGATGATTGAGAAACAGCTCCCGGCACATCCGTCACCCACGCATACGGCGCCCAGGCTTCACCCGATTTACGGGAATAGAAATTCCCATTCAGGGCCAAGTATTCAATATCTCCCATGACTAAATAGGCATTATCTGGAGGGGTGAACTCGGCTATCAGGGCGGGAGGCTGGGATGGGTCCGGGGGATTGCCCTGGCTGTCCATGACCCATTCGCGCTTCCGGTAGGAGAGGGTTGGAAGGATCTGGATGGCATTCGCGGCGATACTGGCCGGGTCACCCGAAAGGGTGGGCATGGTGGTGGATTGAGGGCTGTTGGTGGAAGTTGGGAGCGGCCGGGTAGGTGAAGGTTGCGGGGATTGGGCAGCCTGGGTCGGCTTTGATCCTTGTGGCGTAGAAGTGGCACCTGAGGTTTTATTGGTGATCCAACATGCAATCGTGCTGGCGATCATTGCCAGTATCAAAAGGATTCCTGCGAGCTGTCGTTTCATGATCTCCTCCTCTCGAAAACACAGAACTGGGTTTCCACAAGTTCAACCATTCGAGCATTGTGCCACCCAGCTTATAACTATCGTTCATCAACCATCAAAGTTCTCTGCAACCACGACCTACGGCAGGGTTAAAGTCTTATTGAAAAAGATCTGCCCAGGCGGCTCGGAGCCGCAGTTGGGGCCGTTAATATTCCCGGTAAGCTGGGTCAGGTAACCGCCGCCGACCATCTGGAGCCACAGGGAATCCAGGCTGTAACAGTTGTTGGAATCCTGGGCCTGCACTAGCAGCATATCTCCGGAGTTGGCTACAAAATGGATGGGGGGTACAGGCTGGCAACAGTGACCACCCTGGTGTACCTCTGCAACCAGGCATGTGTTGACGAAGACCCTAAGAGTATCGTCGACATAGATCCCGGCATTCGGGTCGGAGCCGCCAGAGATGATGTAATCGGCGCCCGACGTAGCGGCGCATGGAACATGTGTTGGGGCGCTGGCTGAACCTGGGGGCGTACTGGTTGGGCTTGGGGTTGGATTTAAAGCTGAAGTTGATGGCTGGCCATCCATTACTCCCGCCTCAATTTTAATGATAGTCCCATTTCCATTTGCTTCCCGTGCATCCACCGATATGGCCGTGTCGCTCGTGATATTATACTTCCCGGCAAAATTGGCCTGCCAGCCGCCATCGCTGCCCGCTGTAATCGACAAATATACCATTCCCTGCCATTCCGGTCCACCAACATAAACCAGCAGATTGGCACCGCTGGGGGCAGTCCCGGAGACAATATCGCCAGCCAGATCGATGACATCGACAGTGAGGTGGACGAGAGTGACCGAATTAGTTTCCGTGTCATCATCGACCTCCACCACCATCCCAGGGATGAGGTCCACGCTGACACCCTGGAGCAATTTTCCGTCCTGGTCGGTTATAGCTTCCCCAGTGTATAAAAGCGGGCCGCCCGGGGCAGAATATATGCGGATCGTCAGGTGGGCATTGGCAGGCCAATAATACCCATCCACACTGTCGGGAGTAAGAAAACCTTCAACGGTAGGTAAAATCTGGCACGCCTGTATTTTTAACTGGAGGACGGCGGGGTCTGACTGAAGCACCATTTCATCGATAACCTGTGATGAAACCAGGCTGGAGAAACCGCGCAGCGGGGAAAGACTGATTTCACCGGAAGCCACGGTTCCCTCGTGAACACCGCCGTGGAATTCTCCATTCGCCAGTGAATCCACGGCAAGCGTAATGCTCTGATCATAGCGTGTCTGGGCGGAAGAAATGATCTTGCTTGCAGATCCCGGCATGGCCCAGGCCCAATCCAAATTCGCCCCAATGACATTTACTCCAGCGCTCTGTCCGGCAGCCGCGATGGCTCCGTAACCAGCGCTGTTCATGCCGGTCCCTGTCACCGGGAAAATAATATCAGCTCCCTGGGAGATCAGATCATTGGCAAGAGAGGTCCCTTGTCCCGTGCCTGCAGAACTATTTGCAAACATTCCTTGTTTAGAGTCACTGCTCCAGCCAAGCACTATCACGTGTGACCCCTGGGCGTTGTTATAATCCTGAACTCCCAGCGCAAAACAATTCATGCTGGAAGCCACGGCCGGGACGTGAGGGGCGCCAAGGACCCCAACCTCGCCGTAGCGGGTTGCAGCCGCTGCAAGATACCCGGCCAGATAGGCCCCCTCAGGGAGGTCATATTTTGTCACCCACACGTTGGGAAGGTCCGATCCCCCGTCAACAAGCATGAAATTCTGATCAGGATTCTCCCCCGCCAGGGTCATAATTGCCTGCCCTTGAGAGGCATAGTTCCCAATGATCAAGTCGCAACTGTCTTGCATCAGTTGCTCGATGACACTGGTATCGCCTGCGTCATCGTGTGTCCCAGGCTCAAGGTATTCAGCCTGTGCGCCATACTGGGCTGCAACCAATTGAATACTTCTCCATGTATATATGTCGGATGTATCCTCAGCTATATTCACAGATGGCACGAAGCAGAGTTTGTTGATTGCAACCGGAACTGTGAACGACAGTTTTACCGCGCTGCTGACCTGGGGGACCGGGGTTGGCAAGACAGTCGGAGTGGGTGCGCCCGCGGTGGGCGTGGAGGTGCTGACCGGCTGGAGGGAGGCATGATTGTGCCAGGTGATCAGAATATCCCCGGCGACAGTCAGCCCGATGATCATCACCGCCAGCCAGACCCAGGCAGGGATAATCTTCCCAGGTTTGGCTTTGCCTGGAATTCTCTTCCCAGCCTGGCGGATGCCGGCGGACCTTCTTCCTCTGATGCTCAAGTAAGCCCACAAGCCAAAAGTGAAGAGCACGAATGCCCCGGCGGCACCCAGAAAGATGCGGACATTTGATTCCTTCAGTGCCGCAGACAACTCGCCACGGGGATTGATGAGCGTATGATAGAAGGCGAACGTGATCAAGGTCAGCCCAAGCGCCCAAAGCCAGCGGCTTTTCTTCCTGAGCGCCTCGCCAAAGCTGCCCGGCAATCCAAGCATCTGGGTGAAAGTATTTTCAAGAGCCACGGCAAAAACAACCAGCAGGAATCCTTCCAGCCCGCCAACAACATTTCGCAATGTGTCAGAAATATTCTGCCGCAGCACGACGGCGGTGATGGTTGTCAATGAAAAAAGACCGAACCCGATCGCCAGGAGCGTGAAAGCGGAAATCTTGAGCAAATAATTCCGCCTTTTTACCCCCAGGCGGGCCTCATCCAGGATCAGCGCCTCCGGCGTTCCAAACATCAACCCCGGCACAAGCGTGAACAACCTGGAGGTAATTGTGGAGACGACCGCAATAAAGATGTTGGTCGGCCGCAAGTTAACATCAGCAGGCAGCTTCCACTTTCTTAATACCTGCCACTGCACAATATCATCGGCGATGCCCACGACACCATATGCGATCGTCATGTCGAGAAAAAGGACCAAGCCGGTCACGCTGAACGGGTTCCAGGTCCGGTCGAGGAGAGAGAAGGTCAGCCCATAAAAAAATATGATCAACAACAAACGCAGGATGTTCGCACCGCGCTGCTTCAAGCGGGTGCCCAGGAAGTTCTCGAGCCGGCTCGGCAGGTTCAAAAGCCAGCGGGCCGGACGGAATTTGCCCCGCAGTAATTCCTCCCTCTCTCCAGAAAGGCGGGTAAAGATCTCAGCCGCCAGTGCGAAGGGAAGCATCATGAGGGCGGCCAAGAGGAGGTTGGTGAAAATGACCGCGGGCCGCAAGGATACATCGAGAGTGGTGGGGATATGGGTGGTAATTACTGGAACAAACAGTCCGGCCGGGCGGAATATCGTTCCAGGGAAGCGTTCTGCCACCCTTTGATCAACGAGAAGCCCCAACTGGTGCAGGTCAATGGATGGGGCGTCGCCCACTGGATAGATCACCCAGATGCTTTGAATAACCTCGCCACGCCGCACCCAGATGAAATCAACGTTTTGGGTAACAGGTTCCTGTCCGAGGGTCATGGAGAATCCCATGGATCTGTCGCCTATGCCGCCCAGATTGGACAGAAGGTGCGGTCCTTCAGCAACCCCGCTTACCTGGGCGATCCCGGTAAGAGTCTCAATGACGCTTTGGGGATTGATGGCAAGGGCATCAAATACCACTTCATTTTTCTCTGTAATCGGATAAGCCAGAAAACTGATCACGTACTCGGACCGGAACAGGTTATTGATACGAAAGGTGGAAATATCGGAAATCCCGGCTTGAGGGCTTATCAAGCCAGAGGTGAGGCGCTTTGCCAGAGCAAGATATCCCGCCACTTCACTTTCTCCGGCCTGACGAAAACCAGGCAGGTCATCTTCTGTGAGCACAGCCTGCTGAGAAGAGGCTGAAGATGAACTTTGGAGCGATGGAGCTGATTCGCCGGTTGCTTTAACATTTCGGATTTTAATGGAAAGAAGCAACATTGCAATAATGATGAAAACCCCTGCCCATTTGAAAACCGAATAGGTTTTTTTCAACGTTCCCTCCAAGATGAATCATGGAACTCTGATTTTTTCAGTTCTAACTTGACAGGTCAAGCCCACCGATGAACTCCCTCAGGACAGAGTCACCTGGAACAACCGTCTCATCCGTTGTGGGGAGAATGGTTTCCAGCAAAGCATGAACGCGGGAGGCCCGGTTATAGGCATCCTGTCTGAGCGGGTCTTCCTGATATTCCCGGGTCCAGCGCTCGAAATATCCTGCCAGTTTTGGTTGATAGATCGACAACTCATATGGCATCCCGCTATTGACAATATAATCAGCCGAAGAAATATAAGGCAATATATTTCTCAACTCTCCCGACCTGACATAATGCCAGTGTGTCAATGTCTGGCCATAATCTGATGCCCGGGATGTAGCATCCCTCAGCATCCTGCGCATGAGCCTGATATCCGTCCACCGGATGTATTCTCCATTGCTGCACTTCATTTGTAACAGCGGCTCAATATACACTTTATAGGATGCGTTTTTCACGCCTTCCGTAAGAGCGGGGTACAGGCCATAGAGGCTGTCAATCAGGATCACATCGTCCTTCGCCAGGCGGGTGGGCGTGGTCTCTGGGCTGCGTTTGCCGGTCTTGAAATCGTACCAGGGCATCTGGATCTCTCTTCCGCCAAGCAGATCCTTGAGATGGCGATTGATCAACTCGATATCCAGGGCCTGGGGAGTTTCAAAATCGTAGTCGCCGAATTCGTCTTTTGGGTGCAATTCCAGGTCAAAATAATAATTGTCCAGGTTCAGTTCCAGGAAAGTGATGCCTTTTTCAGCCAGGCGGAGGGCGATTTTTCTGGTGGTAGTAGTCTTGCCGGATGAGGAGGGCCCGGCAAAGATAGCCAATTTTATTTCCCCCCTCTTCTCCAAAATGGAATTCTCCACCGCGGTAATATCCTGCGAATATTCTGTCTCCGACTCCATCACAATATCTGATATTTCCCCATTTTTTATTCGCTTGTTCAGCCCTTCGACAGTATTTAATCCATGATCCACTGCCCAATTGAGAACCGACCACAACTTTGCCCAGGGGATGTTTTCCTTGTTCTGTTCCGAGGTGGATTTTCCCTGGAGCCTGCGCCGGTTTCTCTCATCCCGGTAAAGAATATATTCCTTTGCAACCCTGGCATGACCATTTTCGATCAATACCTTTTCAACAACATCCTGAATCTCTTCAACGGTGGGCACCTTGTCAGTTCCATAGGCAGTATCCAAAATGGAAACAACCTGGTCGCTCAGTTTTTGAGCGGTGATTTTATCCCTGCCTCCAACCGCCACTGCAGCGCGATAGATGGCATTGGTGATCCTCTCTTGAGTAAATGGGACAACACGTCCATCGCGTTTGGTCACGAGTTCAACTTTGGCCATAGGGATAATCCTTTCCAGTCACGCGCCTTTCTCAAATAAACCTTCTGGGTGCACCAGGAGGTTATGAGGGAAGTACAGTACATTATCGGATTGTTAATAGCCAACTGAACGTTATTCATCCACCATTTTATCTATCTTAAGCGGAGGGATTACCAAATACTCCCAAAAAGTTGCCTTACCAGGGTTGCCTTTCCAATACTCGTTCGCAAACCAGGAAGCAGAAAGAATTGAAGGTCCCATGGTTAGCAACGACATATCCGCTTTAAAAAATTTCGCAGCAGTCAGTTGCCAAATAGATCCCACACCAAAACAAAACTGTTGTCTAAATACCCTGGCGATTTCCATCGACTCGACTGCGAAAAAAGATTGAAAGCGTGATGGCCGATCCGGGTAACACGCCCGCCTCACATACTCAAATAATATTTCAATCTGGGGATTTGAGACTGCCGCATTCCCAGAACCGCGCAGAAGATAAAATTCACCATAACGAGAGACGCCATTCGGAAATAAATGATCAACATGGCCCTGAAGAACCTTCGGTTTAACATCGTGATAGCGTTCAAGCTTCACTACCAAACCTTGAGATAGTTGATTCAGACTATCAACCGTGAATAAAATCATTGTCTACCTTGATACGGATTGGATAAACTCATTTGCAGCAACAGTAGTCATCTAATTGCTCCATTATCGCACATTTCATGCAAAATGGTGAATGCCCTAAACTTTGCGTCACGCCATTCCTCCTCAGGCTATTGCTCTTGTGGAGACGACCTTTATCGCCCTCGTCAGGGTAGTCGCTGAAACCAGCATATCTGAGGAAAGGCTAAAAGATGGGACTGAAGAGATGGAATCAAGCAAGCCTTAATCACCCTCCAGACCGATTGATAATTTCTTTCACGGGTGATATTATATTATTGAGAGCCGAGCGCCTGACACACCTTTATCCTGTCACCCGGTCGTTGAAGACAGGACCCTTCATTAATAATAAAAGGAGGTCTACGATGTCACACAAAACGTTCGCGGGGAGGATCTTACTCGCCGGCCTGGTGATCCTTCTGAGCCTGGGCCATGCCAGCCCGGTTTTAGCAGACGGAAATCCCTGGGTAAATATTGGTCCAGCGGGCGGGCAGGTTCATGCTCTGGCCTTTGACCCGCTGAACCCAAATACATTCTACGTAGCAACAGCCAATGGCGTGTTTAAAACCACCAATGGAGGTGGGAACTGGGCTTCCGCCAGTACCGGCTTGACCGACCTGCTCGTCTATTCTCTGGCGATTGAGCCGGCGGACCCGAACACGCTCTACGCAGGAACAGAGGACGGTGTGTTCAAAACCACCAATGGCGGCGGGAGCTGGGTCGCCTCCAATACCGGGTTGGGAGCCTCTTTTGATTTTATCGCTGCCCTGGCGATTGCCCCGGGAGGCCAGGACAGGCTCTATGCAGGAGCGCCTGAGGCCGGATTGTTCCTTTCCACCAATGGCGGAACGTACTGGTTCGCGGTCGATACCGGTCTGACTACAACTCTCATCTATAATCTGGCGATCAACCCGCAGTATACGAATGTAATGTACGCAGGAACACTTGACAGTGGCGTGTTCAAATCCAACAATGGCGGGGGATATTGGTTTCCTGTCAATCTCGGCTTGACCGAACCAAACGTACAATCTATTGTGGTTGACCCGCAAAATTCGGACACGGTCTACGCAGGGACCTATGGCGGGGGTGTGTTCAAATCCACCATTGGCGGTGGGGATTGGACACCTGTCAATAACGGCCTGCCGAGTCTCTTCATTCACTCCCTGGCGATCGATCCTGATTATCCGAATATTCTCTATGCAGGGACATCTGACCATGGCGTGTTCATCTCTGCCAATGGCGGCGAGAGCTGGACGTCCGTCGGCACCGGCTTGACCAATCCTGATATCATGACCCTGGCGATCAACCCGGCGAACCCGGACCTCCTCTATGCTGGAACAGTGGGGGGCGGAGTGTTCACAATTGGCGTGCCCGTCTTTGCCGATGTACCGGTGGGTTACTGGGCTTCGAGTTGGATCAAGCGCCTGTATGCCGCAGGCGTCACCAGTGGGTGTGGCACCAATCCGCTGCTCTACTGCCCTGAAGACCCGGTCACCCGTGCCCAGATGGCGGTCTTCCTGGAGCGCGGAAAGCATGGCGCCGCCTACGTCCCCCCCGCTGGCACCGGTAACGTCTTCGTGGATGTGTCTCTCTCCTACTGGGCCGACAGTTGGATCGAAAAACTCTACGCTGACGGTATCACCACCGGATGCGTGACCTCGCCGCTGACCTACTGCCCGGAAGAGGCGGTCACCCGCGCTGAGATGGCGGTCTTCCTCCTGCGCGCCAAGCATGGTGCTCACTATACGCCGCCACCGGCGGGGGATACCGGCTTTGATGACGTGTCTGT
>Ga0209777_10007261_pt1 | contig 12327 bp, 12 predicted proteins | sample FrelakmetHBP12HB_FD_187147 | JGI IMG/M metagenome (GOLD analysis project Ga0209777, IMG submission 187147) | Freshwater lake sediment microbial communities from the University of Notre Dame, USA, for methane emissions studies -HBP12 HB (SPAdes)... | ecosystem: Environmental > Aquatic >... | reverse complement strand
TGCCCACCAGCCGGCCAGCCTCCACCACAGGAAGCCTTCCTACGCCTCGATCCAACATCATGCGCCGAGCGTGAACCAGCCGGTCGTTGGGGTTGGAGGTGAGGGGAAAACGCATGGCTTCGGATGCCATGCCGCTTACATTTATGGCTGCCAGTATCTCTCTGGGCCGAACCCAGCCCAGGACCTTCTCGCCGTCCATTGCCACCAGAACACCGGTCTTCTGCAAAAGGACCATGGCATCCTGCACATCCATATCGGGGAGTACTTTGATTACGGAGTCCATGGTGGCAGACGCCACATGCAGAGAGGAGGCGGGCATTCCCAGGGATTTTCGCGTTCCCAGAACGCGAGCAATCTGTCTCATGGTGATTATGCCGCCCATCTTGTCTTTGTTGGTGACAAGAAGCCTTCTCAGATCATTCTTCTCCATCAGATCCAGAGCATGGCCCAGTCTCTCTGATTTGTCGATGGTAACGGGCTCTCTCATGATGTCCTTTACCTGCATTACTTCCACCTCCCAACCTCGGTGATGATTTCATCGGCGGAGAAGTAGCCCACCACTTCATTCTGGTCCATCACCGGCATGCCAATGATGTTCTTCTCCACCAGGGTCTGGCTCGCCTGCACGGCCTTTATCTCCGAGCCGATGGTAAAAATAGGCGAGGTCATGATGTCCTCCGCCACGAAAGGCATCTGCTTTACATAGCGATACTGCTTTCTGCCGGCGGGGCTCTCTTTTCGGGTCATCTTGATGTTCTTGGTCTCCATCTCATCCTTCGGCCCCATTATCTCGGAAAAGGTAAGACCGGAGCGGGTCACAATGCCTACCGGAGTCGTATTGTCCTCATAGACCAGGGCGCGGCTCTGGCCTTGCACATTCATCTCTTCCAGGACGTGGCCGATGGTATGGTGACGGTGCACACGCAGTACATTCCTGCTCATCATGTCTCCTACGGTCGCTTTAAGATCCTGCTCGGAGAAGTACTGCATTATGTCCCGCGATGTGATCATGCCCACGATCTCGCCATCGCGTTCTACCGGCAGGCCGTTAATGCCATTTTCTAAAAGAAGCACTGCTGCCTGGGGCATGGTGGCATCGGGGAATATGGTGATGGGCTTCTCCGTCATTACCACCTGGATGGGGACCTTGTCTATGGGCCTTCTGCGCCACTCAGGTGCCGCCTGGTTGAGCCTATTAGTGATGTCGTACTTGGTAACGATGCCCACCAGCAAGCCGGCGTCCATTACAGGCAATCTGCCAATGCCGTACTTGAACATCAGATTCCTGGCTCTTTGAATGTTCTCATTTCGCTCAATGACGTAAATGGGAGCGCTCATGTAATCTTTGACTTTCTTTATTATCATGCTAGAATTCCTCTGTTCTCGGCTAACGCCCTCACGTAGTCTCTTTCCGTCAGAATGCCAACTAATGATCCCTTGTCCATGACCGGCAAAGATCCAATCTCATTGTCCATCATCTTCCTGGCAGCCTGGCCAAGGTCTGCTTTCTTCTCAGTGGCAAGCAAGCCTCTCTTGATCAGGTTCTTGATGGGCTGATTCATTACTTCCCCTATGTCACCGGTAACCACCTTTTCAAAAGCATCTCCGCTACCCAGATATTTCATGATATCCGAGGCTGTGACCATGCCCATGAGAACTCCATCCTGCACGACGGGCATGCGACGAAAGCCCTTCTGAATGATCATCCTTGTCATCTTCTCGATAGTGGTCTGCGCCGGTGCCGTCACCACATGAGTACTCATGAAGGTCTCTACACAAAGGCCGGTATCCAGGCCCCGGCAAAAGCGCACAAAATCCTCTTCGGTAATTATGGCCTTGATGCGGATGTCCTCATCAACGATGGGAAGGCCGCCCACGTTCTTCTCATACATCAGCTTCAAAACATCATTTAACGAGGCTTTGTCACTGGCGTAGGTGAGGCGCGTGCTCATGATCTCTGTGATATCGGCATTTATGGCGGTGAAGATGTTTCCGCCATACTTTTCCCGCAAGAGATTGTGCCGCAGTCCTCCGCCCAGAAAGTCCACCACGTCCACTGAAGTCACAAAGCCAATTAGCCTCTTTGTGCCTGGATCAGCGACCGGAAGCCGAGAGAAGCCATAGAAGGTCATGGTCTTTATGGCGCTCATGATGGTAGTAGTGGGCGGAACGGTGACAACATCCGGCGAGGCTACACCTACTACGTCGCTCGCCCGCTTGGCATGCCGGGAGTCAAATTGTAAAGGTCCTCTATCCCCCGAGCCGGGGGCTACAGGCATGCGATCGTTCTTTTGCGGAATCCTTGTTACTTCTTTTCCCGTTGTTGGCCCTTTGCTCATCTTCACTCACCAAGGTAGCTTTTGATCAAATCGTTTCTATCTACAATTCCCACGAGCTCTCCGCCGTCCACTACGGACATCCTGCCTACATTGTGCTTGAGCATCAACTCGATGGCAGTTCGCACGCTATCTTCCGGCTTTACGCTATACAATGGTGAACTCATAAATTTCTCTACAGGCACCTGCATTGAGTCCGCCGGCCTTCTCTCACTCTCTTTGCCGATCCGAGCCGTGCCTTTGAGCAGATCAAATCTGGTGATCATTCCTATGAGCTTGCCGTCCTTGACCACAGGAAGTCCTGTATAATCCTTCTCGACCATAAGATCCCAGATCTTGGTTACATGATCATCTGGACGGGTGGTTACTACTTTGCGGGTCATAATCTCAGATACCGGCTTTTTGGGCACCTTATCCAAATCGATGTTCATGAACACGTCCAAGAGGCTAACAACCCCTTTTAGCACGGGCTTATCCTCTGACTCAACTACAGGGAGCAAAGTCATCTTTTCCTTCTGCATGAGCCTGGCGGCTTCAAGAATATCCATCTGCCCCGTTACTGTAGGAACCGGCACCACATAGCCTGATACAGTCACATTCGACTTGGTAGAGGTCACACGCAACATATCCTGAGTGGTTACGATTCCCATGACTATGCCTTTGCTATTCACAACCGGCAATCCGCGCACATGGTTGTCTCGAATCATCTGACGTGCTTTGGTCAGAAAAGTGGAATCCTCGACGTATAGAGGATCTCTGGACAAAATATCATCTACTAACATTGTTATTCCCCTGCTGTCCAGCAATAATGAGATTTCTTACCTTTTTCCGTCTCTGCAACTCCAGCAGAGCAACTCTCCATTCACGCTCTCCAGGGTATCTGAGAGCTGGCTGCAAACCTCACAGATGCCGCGCACCACCCCTCGGGGCTGTTCTAAATGGATGCTCTCTTTGTGCATCTCCAATAGATCGCTTAAAATCTCATTCAAACCGAGGGAGGAACCAGAGACAAGATCCGTATCGGTAATTATGCCCACGAGCTTTCCTTGGAATATCACGGGCAGACGCTTTACTCCAGAGCGAAGCATCAAGGCTGCAGCTTCACGTAGGCTGGCATCAGGTTCAATGGAAACTACGGGAGCGCTCATGATCTCGGCCACCTTTAAACTTCTGGGATCTATGCCCAGGGCTAAGACCTTTTTTACAAGATCCCTTTCCGTCAGAATGCCGGTGGGCTTGTCGCCGGATACTATTATCAGACAGCCCACGTTGGCCGAGCCCATCTTTTTAGCAGCGCTTAAAATGTCCAGCTCGGCATCGGCTGTGATCACCGGACGGGTCATGATATCTCGCACTGGAATCTCTGTCTCCATTGGCCAATCTTCTCCCCTATAGCTCTATATCCTTATCAGAGTGCTAATGATATAAAAGGCTACTGCGGCCCAATAGGAATTAAAAAGATTAACATTATTTTTTTAATTTTATTCCCGTATGTGCCCAAGAATATGCTCTATTTCTGTCAGGATGAGCTGTATGCCCAATCGCGCTGCGCCCGGCGATCCTGGCAAACAGAAGACCGGTCTGCCATGATAAATTCCCGCCGCGGCCCTTGTGAGCATGGCGCGAGAGCCCACTTCATCCAAGCTTTTGTAGCGAAAGATCTCGCCAAAGCCGGGAAGCGTCTTTTCAAAGAGCGGTTCAATGGCTTCCAGGGTTAAGTCCAGATGAGTAAGCCCAGTGCCACCACAGATGACAATGGCATCTGCATAGCTTTTTTCCACGGCCTCCCGCAGCACAAAGCCGTCCGGCAAGAGAGCATAACGGGCGGTATGTCCTGCCGCTTTAATCTTCTCCAAGATCACCTTGCCGGATAGATCCTCCGCCTCCGACGGGCTCTTCACCGACCCAAACGTTTGAAAGCGGGATGTGCTCGCGACCACTACATCTATGATCATGCTATATCCTTAATGGTCTAGGATAAAATTTTTCCCGTGAAGGAAGATATATGTCGCTTTTGGCAATTGATGTAGGGGCAGGCACCCAGGACATTCTGCTCTATTCGGAGGATGTGTCTCTGGAAGGCTCGACCAAGATGGTTTTGCCCAGCCAAACCGTGCTGGTGGGAAACAGGATAAACAGAGCCCGTCTGGCAGGTAAGAATGTCTTCCTGCGCGGACCGACCATGGGGGGCGGAGCCTCTACTGCGGCAGTAAGATGGCATCTGGCCGCGGGCCTGCAAGTTTATGCCACACCGTCGGCGGCAGCAACCATGAATGACAATCTGGAGCGCGTGGCAGCCTTAGGTGTAACGATTCAAGAAGAGGTGCCCGAGGGTGCGCAGGTCATCGAGACAGGGGACATAGACGTTGCCGCACTGGCCCATGTCTTGCAGATCTTCGACATTGTTCTGCCCTCTGATATGGCGGTGGCCGTGCAGGATCACGGCTTTTCCCCAGAGCGATCAAACCGTCTGGTTCGAATTGAGCATCTGGCTGCCGCGATCCGCTCCGGCGGGAAACTGGAGGCTTTCGCCTACCGGCAGCCTCCGGCGGCCATGACCAGGATGCTGGCCGTAAAGAGTGCCCTGGCAGAGGCGGGAATACAGCCCCTTCTCATGGACACCGGCCCGGCGGCGATCTTTGGGGCAGCTCTCGATTTGCCGGATGATTCACCTGCACTTATCATCAATTTCGGAAACGGCCATACGGTGGCCGCCTTGCTGGCCGAGGACCGGATCATAGCCTTCTTCGAGCACCACACCTCGGAGCTTTCCCCGGAAAAGCTGCGCGAGTTTACAGAAAAGCTGTGCAACGGAACATTAAAAAGCAGCGAGGTCTTCGAGGATGGAGGCCATGGGGCCTATATCGATAGCGTTCCCGATAAAGTGGGCACGACGCTCGTCACCGGACCACGCCGGCAGACGTTTCTCTCCAGCGGAGCGTTGACGGGCGCGCTGCCAGCGTCTCCCGGGGGAGATATGATGATCACGGGCTGTATCGGCCTGGTCAAGGCCTGGAAACAAAAAGAGGATTTATGGAGATAGGCAGAGGGGCAGAAGCTGTCATCACTCTTGAGAATGGAGTCGTAAAGAAGGAGCGGCATGCCAAGAGCTACCGGCAGCCGGCACTCGATGTGCGTATTCGGCAGGAGAGGACCCTAAGAGAAGCCAGGATCATGTCCGACGCCCGCAGGCACGGGGTTCTCACGCCCATCATTTGTGATGTATCTCGCTTTGAGCTCAGAATGGAGATGATAGTGGGCGAGAAGCTCAAGGATATCATCAACATTGAGCTCTCCGAGATGGTGGGGGAGACGGTGGGAAAGCTGCACCAGGGCGGAATTGTGCATGGAGACCTGACCACCTCCAATATGATACTCACCCGCGGCAAGATCTGTCTCATCGACTTCGGCCTGTCATTTTACGAAAAAACCGTGGAAGCACAGGGAGTCGATGTGCATGTATACTTTCAGACCCTGGAGAGCACGCACGACCAACCGGAGGAGCTGATGGAAGCTTTTGTGGCCGGATACACGCGGGCCTACCCCCAGGCAGAGGCGGTTTTGCAGAGGGTCAAGGAGATCAAGGCGCGAGGCCGATACCTATGAATGCTTCATCAACAACTTTGGGCGTTATATCCTCTGGCCGGGGAGAGAATTTGCGCTACATTTTGCAAGAGGAGCGTAGCGGTCGGCTGCCCGCCCATGTTGGAATCGTCCTTACCGATCAGCCGGATGCGGGAGCCCTCCAGATCGCAAAGGAGTTTTCCGTTCCCTGCCATTTTATCGACCCCACTAACCTCTGCCGGGAGGAGTACGATCAAAAGTTAATCGCCCACCTGGAGGCAGAGGGCGCAGAGTTGGTGATCCTCACCGGCTACATGAGGATTTTATCACCCCTATTCGTGCGCCATTACAAGGATCGGATCCTGAATATTCATCCCGCCCTTCTGCCCTCATTTCGGGGCATGGATGCCTTCGCTCAGGCTCTGGAGTACGGAGTAAAATGGACGGGAACGACCGTTCATATCGTGGATGAGGATGTAGACCACGGCCCCATTGTCTACCAGAGGCCGGTGATCGTTTTGGAGAACGATACCCACGATAGCCTTAAGGCCAGAATTCAGAGGGCAGAGTACAAAGCCTACCCAAGAGCGATAAAGATGTTTATAGAGAGAAGGCCAGAGATACTGGGAAGAAAGCTGGTCTGGCAAAGAGAGGAGAGATAACATGGAAAATTTATGGGCCCCCTGGAGAATCGATTACATTTTGAGCAAGAAGCCGGAAGGCTGCATATTCTGTAGCAAGCCGAAGGAGAGCCGGGACGACGACAACTACATTCTTTACCGGGGCCTGCATCACTTCATCATCCTCAATGCGTTTCCCTACAACAACGGCCATATGATGGTCGTTCCCTACCGGCACACGTCTACTCTCGCCGCCTGGGCCCCGGAGGAGCAGCAGGAGATGATGCAGCTTGCCGATCTGTGCGTTGAGTTGCTGAAAAGGACCATGCACCCGGACGGCTTTAATCTGGGCATCAACATGGGCCTGGTAGGCGGTGCCGGCATTGCCGATCACATTCATCTGCATATCGTGCCCCGCTGGAATGGGGATACCAATTTCATGCCCGTGCTCTCCGACACGAGAGTGATATCGGAGGCGCTAGGGGCCACTTACGGGAAGCTGAAAGAGGCGCTCGATGGCATGAACCAGGGCTGAAAACAGCATCATTACGGAATAAAACCACAGAGGCACAGAGCGCACAGAGTACGAACGCGGAGATTATTATATGCTCAGAAGCGATTTAATATCCTTTTTTTCAATCCACCCTTATTAGGAAAAGCTGCGCGTCTCTGTGAACTCTGTGCCTCTGTGGTTAATAATAGTAAATCCCGAATTGGGTCAATTATTGGATTAGTTTCGCCCCGCTCAGAATATGTTTATCTCTGATGATGCACATCCCTATTTGGCTTTGCAGGGGCGAAGTGCTGCCGCGCAAAGCTCCCAGGCGGAGGCCAGGCATTTGGTAGAAGATGTTTCTCAGGTAGAAGGTTTTAGGGAGTTCTTTAGAACAGCTACATATGATGATAGTAGTCCAGAAGGGCACAAACCTTATCCTTTTCAGACGAGACTGGCCACCGTAAAGGAGCTGCCGGAGCTGATCGACATTCCTACGGGTCTGGGCAAGACCGATGCCGTGGTCCTGGCCTGGCTGTGGCGCAGGCGCTTCGCGGGCGAGGAGACGCGCGCCGCCACGCCTCGCCGCCTGGTGTATTGCCTGCCCATGCGAACGCTGGTGGAGTAGATTGTTAACAGTTATAATAAATTGACTGTGGATAAATCACATTGAGATGGTTTTCATGAATGCAATAGATAATGAGAATGACACGCAGAAAGAAATCAATACGTTTAGCCTTGAGAAATTGAATGCTGCGGTGGCAGGGAATGCGGCAGCCTTTCGCCAGATCACTCGCCTTTATCCCGCAGGTGGAACCGGAAGCAAGGTCTTCCCACCGACGCATTCGGGTGGCTTGTATGCATGGGAGAAAAGACGAATGGCAAATGGTGAAGTCTTGACTACAGTACTTCTCGATTCTGTGCAATCACAAGCGAACCGCATGGAGCAGGCGTTGCTAGAGGCACTTCGTGCGGGTAAAATAAAGCTACCACTATTACTGGTAGATTTTAGTGACTATTTTGAGGATATCGGCATTATCACTACTTTCGATGCGCCGCATAGAATTGCAGATGCTATTTTCCGAGATAGTTTGCTTGATGGAAAGAAATTCCGTGAATCTGATATAGGGGAAAAATTTGTTTCTTCAAATATTCGCAATGCTACTGGTCTATTCCAGCATTGCCCACACGCCCTCGTGTTTGGTGTTTGGGATTCCACGGGTTCTGAAGGCGGACTCGGAAATAAGTTCCAACGAGCGGTGGTTTCCGAAATCGTAGGCATAAATGCAGAAAAGGGTGTCCATACGAGTTCCCGAATCGATCCTCTTGGCATCACCAAAGCCGCCGAAATGTACAGAACAAATTCAGGAGACTGGACACTGAATTCGGAAGAAGCAAAGAAGAACAAGAAAGGTGAATCAGAAAGAGCCAAACCTTCCGATTTCGTGCACGGGAATATTCCACCAACGATTGATGGCGATGAACGTAGTGGACCTTTGCGCGGAGGAGTAACTATCGACCATGCAATCCAGACTATTGTGCTATCTTTACCAGCACTTCGTCGCCTGCGGTTCCCAGTCAATAACGATCAAACCCAAGAAAGAAATAATGCAGCTCGCACTGTACTTGCCGCATTAGGACTTTCTGGCATTTGCCATATGCATGAAAACGGCTACGATCTTAGATCACGATGTCTGTTGATTCCTGATGGAATTGCGCCATTTGAAGTTATCGAAAATGACGGAAAGGTCGAGATGTTTAAGTTGAATTCCAAAATTACAGACAAGATCCTTCAAGAGGCGATTACTCAAGCCAAGGAAGTTGACCTCCCCTGGCATGAGGACGCTGTAATCCTAACACCTGAAGATCGCCTGCTAAAAGCGGTTAGTAAAAGCCGTGAGGCAAAATCTAGTGTTGAGGAGTAAATCCATGTTGGCGCTTGAAGTGGAGTATCTGATGGGTAGAGTCTTGGCATCCACCCGAGGCGACCGTAGAGCTGTTGAATGGCCACCACATCCATCACGATTGTTCTCCGCATTTGTGGCAGCATATAAGGAATGTGACCTAGGCGAGCACGCACGTGCTGCATTGGAATGGTTTGAGACGCTCTCAGAGCCTCCTGCAATATGCGCACATCCGCCTGAACATGGAAATTTGATTAGAGATTCACACGATGTGTTTGTTCCAGTTAACGATTCCAGCGAAATCCCAGAACGTCGCTCAAAACAGGTTCGCTGGTTTCCTGCATTTACTCCTACTGAGCCTTATGTCTGGTTTATCTGGAACGAAACCCCCGGCATTGAAAGGCATTTCTCTGCTATTCAGAGAATCGCAGAAAATGTAGCTTACTTAGGCCATTCCATGTCTCCAGTTCGTATAAAGGTCGGTAGTTTGGCACCATCACCCACTCTGATTCCTGATGAATTTGGCTCAATAATGTTGAGGACGACTGGAAAAGGTCGATTGCAGCATCTTGAAAATGTTTATGACCTTCGCAAGGACAACACAACAATTCAGCCACGGCTTGGCCGAGTAACACGTTATCGCATTGTGAACGCACCTCTGGTGCAACATCCAGCTAGCGTGTTTTATTATGCCTACGTTTTTAAATTTATTCGGGGAGGAAATTTTCCACCAGAAAGTGCAGAACGTCTCATAACAACGATTCGTAAGGCAGTAATGGAATTATATCCCAATCCTGTACCGGATATTATCTCTGGGCATGATGCTTTGGGCAAGCCTCTACAGAAACCTCACTTAGCTGTTGCACCTTTTCTTGACGTAGGGCATCCGTATGCTGACGGCCACATCATGGGCTTTGCTATTTGGTTGCCATATGATGCATCTACTGATGTAATAGAAACTCTCGAAGACGCTTTATCGGATTTTAATTCTCTTACGTTGGGTAAGCTTGGCAGATTGGAAGTTGGGCGTGTTACAGGAGACATTGCTGCACGAGCAGCCAAAGGACTGCGACTTGAGACTTATACGCAATTTCATGATACTTGGGCTAGTGTAACGCCAGTTCTATTTGGAAAATATCCTAAAAAATCGCAAATTGGGCCCGGGAAAGATGGAGGGAAAGTATTTGCTGAATTGTGCGAGATGATTGGCTTGCCCAAGCCCATTGAGGCGCGAATTGGGCCAGTGAGCGCCTTCTTAGGAACTCCGATGGCATCTGAGTTTATGCCGCCAAAGAAGTTCGAAAGTCGTCTTAGGGCCCATGCTTGGATTCGCTTTTCCGAGCCGGTTCAGGGACCGGTAATAATTGGGGCAGGGCGGTTCTTTGGATTTGGCCTATGCAGGCCCTGGTTTGGTTGAGGTGCGTTTATGGATATTAATGATTTCGGATCTTTTTTCAAAGAGGTGCATGGCGTTACCCCATTTCATTGGCAAAATGAACTAACAACGAGGGTAGCAGAAAAGGGATGGCCCGAAGTAATCGATCTTCCAACATCAGCCGGCAAAACTGCCGTCATAGATATTGCCCTTTTTTGCCTGGCCTTGGAAGCAGGTAAACCTCCTGAAGAGCGACAGGCTCCAACGCGGATCTTCTTCGTAGTGGACCGAAGAATTGTTGTAGATGAAGCTTACGAGCGTTCTTGTCGCATCCGTGATCGACTGAGAGAAGCAAAAGGGGGGACGCTGGCAGAAGTTGCAGATAGATTAATAAAATTATCTTCTGAGGAGTCCTCGAACCCTCTTGACGTAATCCGATTGCGTGGCGGCATGCCGCTTGAACGTGCGTTTATTAGGAATCCATTGCAGCCAACTATTGTGCTATCGACAGTAGACCAAATCGGATCCAGGTTGCTCTTTCGTGGCTATGGCGTAAGCCAAATTATGCAGCCGATCCATGCAGCTTTAGTGGGCATAGATAGCATTATTATTCTCGATGAAGCGCATTTATCTAGGCCATTTGAAGAGACCATGCAATGGGTAAAGCACTACCAGAGTGAATCTTGGGCAGAGAAACTAATTGGCAGACCGACAAAAATGGTTAGGATGACTGCTACACCTTCGAGCAGAAGCGAGGACGTTTTTTCACCGCTTGAAGATCCAAATTATCCTGATTGGAATCACGAAGTCCTTGGGCCAAGATTAAAGTGCCCCAAAGTGGCTGAGCTTGTTTCAATAAAAGGTGATACGGATAACCTAGAAGCCACAAGAGATGAATTAGTAGGAATATTGGCAAAAAAAGCTGTATCTCTAATGATTGAGGCATGCAAGGTCCGCCCAACTCCAGTCATAGGCATCATTGCGAATCGAGTTGTCACAGCACGACAGGTATTCGAGCGATTGCTTGCAGAACAAGATTCAGATGTCATTCTGCTTACCGGCCGTAGCCGTCCCTTTGAACGCGATGAACTCGTAAAGAATTATCTGCCGCGAATAAAGGCAAATCGAAATGACGAGGATAATCTGCGCCCTCTTTATGTGGTGGCTACTCAGACAGTCGAGGTTGGCGCTGATATCGACTTTGATGCCCTTGTCACAGAAGCTGCCGCATTGGATGCCTTGCGCCAACGCTTTGGGCGCCTAAACCGACTTGGAAAGCGCGAAGCTCATGCAGTGATTGTTTATGTTGACTATGGGAGAAGTAAAAATACCGATCCGGTGTATGGGGAAGCATTAGCTAAAACGTGGACTTGGATTAACAAGAAAGCCAGGAAAGAACTCCACAAAGACTGTAAGGTGATCGATTTTGGCATCAAGGCCATGAAATCAGAGCTTCCGGCTGGCGACAATATTGTTGAACTCCTCACTCCAAGGAAGGATGCACCAGTCCTCATGCCTTCACATATGGACATGCTTGTCCAGACCAACCCGCCACCAGCGATTGAACCTGAGATCGCAATCCTTCTCCACGGAGATAACACAGAACCAGAGGATGTGCAAATAGTGTGGCGCGCAGATTTACCCAGCTCTTTGAAGACCAATGAAGATGACATTGCTTTAGAGACAGTATCCATGATTCCGCCCTCGCAGCTTGAAGCCCTGGCGATCCCATTTCAAGCAGCTCGTGCTTTATTTGCAGGGATTTGGAACGAGGATATTAACGTCTCAGATATCGAAGGTGGAAGCAAAGATGAGCCACCCATAAGAGAAACGAGTGAACGTTACGCGGTACAATGGAGAGGTGCTGAGGATAGCAGACTAATTCGTGACTCTAAGGATGTAAAGCCGTGGGATATCCTAATAGTGCCATCATCCTATGGCGGCTTGGATAGTTTTGGTTGGAATCCCGAATCTAATCAACCAGTAAGAGATATTGGAGATGAGGCAGCATCAAAGCGATTCGGTAAATCTTTGC
>Ga0209777_10007260_pt1 | contig 12327 bp, 10 predicted proteins | sample FrelakmetHBP12HB_FD_187147 | JGI IMG/M metagenome (GOLD analysis project Ga0209777, IMG submission 187147) | Freshwater lake sediment microbial communities from the University of Notre Dame, USA, for methane emissions studies -HBP12 HB (SPAdes)... | ecosystem: Environmental > Aquatic >... | reverse complement strand
CTTGGCTTGACTATCAGGGATATTCATTCTGAGCTAGAAACAAGCATACGCATGGGTGATTACCGGGAAGAGCCTGCTGACACGTCAAACTGCGTGGGATGTAAGAGACTCGCCCAAGAACTCGCGTCCGCAGCAGGCGCCCACTTTGCCCGGGAACAGGACCTCTGGTGGGCTCTACTCCTGAAGGGCAAGGAGAGCGAGGCTTTCTGCGGAAGCTGTAACCAACTAGGAATTGCCCTGTCAGACATCAGAAGAGTCCTGTGTGAACACTACCCGCGTTTAGAGGCACCCGCATTGTCGGCGTCTTTTCGGTCTGCGGGATTGGCTTAGTGCAACTCGATGATGCTTTGAGATGGATGGGAATTGCGAGTAGGAATTGAACAGTGAAGGATGCCCGTAGCATGAAGAGAACGACAGCTTTGTTTGGAATCTTGTTTTGGCTGCTCAGTGCAGCCTGCCCACCGATTTGCGTTGCGGATTCGTCAGAGAGATCTGCTGACAAAACGGTCGAAGTAAGAGGAACCAAATTCCACATCTGGGGGGGAATGATTGCCAAGCGCGGAGACAGCAAGGCACCTTGCATGCTTATCTATGGATTTCCTTTCCAGCCCTCGCCTATCAAGACCGACGGGGAATTGCCAGAGAAGCCTGTGATATACATAGAATCTTACGACAAGGAGCATAAGGAACTTCAACCCACGTCTGACAGTGGGGTCCCTGTGATCGATCCGGCATCAAACAATAATGAGACTACCGCTTTGGCGCATGCCGTAAATGTGTCATGGCAGTTCACGAAACCAGGGATCACGTTCGAATCGGATGGCACCACCTATAAAGCAGAGAAGGTGGATGCGACGATCTCTTTCACAAAGGACGGTGTAAGAATGGACGGGATACGGAAGGTCAAATAGTTGACTGCTTGTGGAGCGAATCCACGCAAGAGACGGAGAGGGGTAACAGCAATGGCAAGTTTGAGCAATTCCTTGCACGGCACCACCAAGAAGTTGGCATGCGTTGTCATAATGCCAGCGCTTCTATTGTTGGGTCACGCCGTATGGGCTCAGCACATGATAGGCCAGGGCGTCGTGGCGCGCGGTGTGAGCGTCAACGATACCTCCGAAGGCCATATGTCAGGCACCATTGTTGGGGCCAACCGCTCCACCGGTGAGATACAGTTCGAGGCGGACAGTGGCTCTACGGTTGTTCAAGCGAGCGGCTGCAAAATCGCGTTCAGCAAAGCTGCAGGTAGCAATACGTCGTCCGCGCTTGTCGGCTTTTACGTTTCAAAACCCAGGAAGGTGAATTGGTCTGAGCTTAAACCAAACAGGCGGGTCTCTTTTGACTGTAAAGAGGGAGCCGATGGGACTTGGGATCTCACGAACATACAAGGCGAGGGATCCTCAGCCCCCGCACAAACGCAACCTGCAGAACCGGAAAGGGGCGGGAAGCCAATGCCTGCGGCTGAAGAGACTCCGATCCCGTTTAATAAGCGGACTCTGGGGGAAATGCAGGGAAAACACGCAACCTGGAACGCCGTCGTGAAAGGTGGCTCCATACAGGTGTACTCCGAGTCCAATTCCAAATATGTCGTAGTGCCGATCAATAAGGTTGCGATGCCCAATGAGGGATCGAAACTGATTGTCAGCGGCACAATCGATCAAGTATTTCAGGAGACCTACTCTATTGGCAAGGAGAGCAAGGAATGCGTGGCCATACGGATGAAAGACTGCAAGGTTGAGGAGACACCGCCCAATGCGGAAACAGGCGATCTAAGTTCGGCGAGGCGGAGCGAGCAACCAGCCGCGTCCAGCACATCTCCCGCCGCCAACAATATGGCGCGAGAGGCTGTCGGCATAGCCACGTACGACGGGAGTAGGGTTTTGAGCAGCTATGGGCCAGTCAAGGAGGCATACGCAAAGCTTCAAGACGAGCTTCCCCCTCTACAACGGGAATTAGATACACTTTCTGCTTCTGTTGAAAAAATGAAGGGAGACTATGAGAAGAAAAAGGACACATTAGACGAGTCAGAACAAAAACAACTGGAAGTACGTATCAGGAGCGAATACGCAAAATACCAGGAAATGTTGCGCGGAAACCAATCCTATATTGACAAGAAGGAAGAGGCCATTATGGCGCCTGTCATGCGAGAGCTCGAGGCGACTGCGGAGACTGTCGGGAAGAGCATGGGGTTCAACAGTGTCGTGAGATTGCGGACGGATGGCTCGAAGGTGGAGGGAACTGACATCACGGAAAATGTGATCGAGTACTTTTGTAATGGCAAGGTGGTTCCGTCGACTCTTAAACAACGCACGACAGACTCGCCTTTTCTGTCCCAATACGCGATTCCTGAGATTCAGGCCGTGGGATCCACAATGACGGAAACGGACGTAATACTCGAGGCCACTGACAATCCGAACGTCTTCACAATCTCAACGCGAAACGATGGTGGTCAGATGGAGTTTCTCGTGCCGGATCTTGATCAAAACACGCTTTCCACGCTCATACAAGATACGGAGGCGCAAAGAAAAGGTACGGGCGCAAAGAAAAAGAAAGAGGAGGGCAAGCCTACAACTCCTTTCAGGATGGAGGACATGACGTGGCACGAAGGTGCTAGGCACACGCTCAAGGGGACCATCAGGATTCAAGGGTACACGTTCGTCAGTGACGCGACAGACCCGCTAGTGTTCCGCATGGCTTCAAAAGCATACGTCTATGAGAGGGGACGGGGGACCGTCATTACTCCCAAGGGGGAAAGAATCGTTCTCGGATCAAATCAGTAGTCGGCTTGGCGTTGGGGTAAGATCGCGAGCAAACTCAAAAAACGAACGTAGTGAGTTAGGGGCGGCTGCACGGCCAGCCGTAGATAAGCAAGTTCTGTCTCGGATGGAGTGTAACTTGGGAACGAGACTAATAGAAAGATTTTGTCTCGGATGGAGTGGTAGCAAAATGAAAACGCAGGATTCAGATGCAAACGACAAGAAACGCACCAACAGTGTTCGCTCGATTGCGGCGATCTTGTGCCTCATGCTATTTGTTCTGGTGGGTTGTGGTCCTAGTGTGAAAACCGTGCAACGTACTTCCGACCAAAACAAACTCAGCAGGATTGCTGTCGAGGCCAAGGATTCGAATGTCCGCCGGGCCGCCGTAGATAGACTCACCGATCAGGTACTTCTGGCGAAAATCGCCGTCGAGGCCACGGATCGGCTCGTCCGCCGCGCCGCCGTGGAAAGGCTCACCGACCAAGCCGTCCTTGCCAAGATGGCCCTTGAGGAAAGAGATCTAAACGTCCGTCGTACTGCCATCGAGAGGCTTACGGACCAAGCCAGCCTTGCGAAGGTTGCTGTTGAGGAAGTGAACCCCGCCTTCCGTCGCGCTGCCGTGGAGAGACTCACAGACCCGGCGTTGCTGGCGGAGATGGGTATGTGGGTGAAGCCGGAGTTGACACAGAAAGTAGGCGATCAAGCCTTACTCGCGAAGATCGCCGTCGAGGCTAAGGAGCGGGATGTCCGCAGCTCTGCCGTGGAGAGGCTTTCGGACCAAGCTGCGCTCGCTAAGGTTGCCCTCGATGAGAAGGATTTGAACATCCGTCGCGCCGCTGTGGAGAGGCTTGCGGATCAGGCAGCACTTGCCAAGATCGCTGTCAAGGACGAGGATTTGGACATCCGCCGCGTCACCGTGGAGAGGCTTACGGATCAGGCAGCACTGACTAAGGTTGCCCTTGATGAGAAGGATTTGAACATCCGCCGCGCCGCTTTCGAAAAACTCACGGACGAAGCCGCGCTTGCCAAGATCGCTATCGAAGCTACGGATTTAGATATTCGCCGTACCGCCGCGGGTAAGCTCACCGACCAAGCACTGTTGACGGAAATGGGGATGTGGATAAAACCAGAGTTGACACAGAAAGTGGACGATCAAGCTCTACTCACCAAGATCGCAGTCGATGCCAAAGACTGGTCTGTGCGCCGCGCCGCCGTGGAGAAGCTTACTGACCAACCACTGTTGTCTAAAATCGCTTTCAACGACGAGGATTCGGACGTCCGCCGTACCGCCGTGGAGAAACTCACCGACCAGGTAGTGCTTGCTAAAATTGCTGTCGATGCCAAAGACTCGTCTATCCGCCGTGCCGCCGTGGAGAAGCTTACTGACCAACCACTGTTGGCCAAGATCGCTGTCAACGACGAGGATTCGGACGTCCGCCGTGCCGCCGTGGAGAAGCTCACCGACCAGGCTCTGCTTGCCAAAATCGCTGTTGAGGGGAAATGGCTTGACATTCGCGTGGCGGCAATTGGCAAAGTGACTGACCAGGCCTTGCTGCAACAATGGGCGGAGAAAAGGCCCGAAGCAGCGATCCGGCAAGCTGCGGTGGCGCAGATTGCCGACGACAACTTCTTACTGCAGCGCTTGTCGACAGAACCATCTGCGGCCGTGCGTGACACCATCATTGAGACCCTGCACGCGAAGGACTTGTTACGCCAAGTCGCACTCACAGCTTTCCATCTAGAGGAACGGGAGCAGGCACTACAACGGCTACAAAAAGCATTTCAAGACCCGGCGTCCGACGTGATAAATGCGCATAAGGCTCTGGAGCGTAGGGTAAAGACACTGGCCAGCGAAGACGATGACGGTAAACTGACAGCGCTGGTGCTTGAAGGTGAGTTTGACGTGTTGCGAACTGCCGCTGCGCGACGCCTGAGCGATCACCCGGCTGCACTGGAACAAGCAGGCTTACGTGTCACCAACCGTGATGTGCTGAAGATCCTGCTGATTCAGATGGACAACAATGCCATGCTAAACAGGATCGCAGCCGATGCGACCGATCGTCCTATGCGTCTAGCCGCAGCGCGAAAGGCCGGAACAAAATCGTGGGCAGAGATATTCGACGCGGCCACTGCCAGAGACGCCACGGCCCAGATGCTCGGCGATGCGCTGGCAGCGGTATCGCTTTTTCCGGAAATCCAGCAGGATGCGGTGAACGGCGTACAACAGGCGTGCCTGAACTTGATCCGGCTCGGTAACGAATCGCGTATCCCCGAGATGGTGGATTTGCTGGAAGGGTATGGCGACAAGACGTTAGCCGAAGATTACCTCAACTGCGGGCAGCCAGATCTTGACGCTTCAGCCCGAAGTTGGGCACGCCACCGGGGGTATAATGTTGGCGTTGGTTCCGGTTCCCACCGCGCCAGTTGGGGGGGCGGGCGATGAACATGCGAAATACGCCGCGCTCCTCAGTTTTTCCCGCCTGCTTGGCTCGCCTGGACAGATGGCCAATATCTCGAACGTCGATGTTGTTTCTTCTCGAGCGGACAAAAGAAAGGATGATCGATGAAAACTCAATTCCATGTTGCCGTAGTGCTCGTAGTTGCCTTCTGTGTTGCGTCAATTACCGGCTGCGCCACATCATCAGAACACGACGCGAGCCAATCAACCGGGGGTGTTGACCTGTCCCGAGGCGGGCCTCCAATCAAGACCGCATCGTATGCGGATGTTACCCTGCCTTTCAAGGAGATGACACAAGTTGAGCCATTCAAGATGACATCTCGCCGTCGGGGCGGAAGGGAGGAGGAGACCGTGACGCTGAACTTTGTGAGTTGGGAAACCGACTTTAACAACCCCTCCGTTTTCAACCAGTACGTGCTCTTTGTTGGAGATGGGAAAGCGTACGTGTCATATCCCAAATGCCTGCCGCAGCAGGATAAGAGTCTGCCGTACATTAATAGCAGAGCAAAGTACCGGCTCTCGCCAACGGCATCCCCGGAATGCGGCCTTGCGGTCGGTACAGTCTGCTACTATATGAAGCCGCCTTCCGACCAGCAGAAGAACCAGCAACTCATTGACCTGAATTTTGGGGACGGAGCAGAGGTCACATTTTCGGATTCCACTTATGATTACCCGGTCGCCCCCGGAATTGTGGCCAAGGGATACGGCGTAAGATTTGGTGAGCCGACCCCAGAAAACCCAACCGGCATCCTGCCAATCGGTAACACGACAATCAGCAAAGTAAGTAAATGAAGTAATTCGCGCCGTGGTTCTTTCAAGGATAACAGAAACAAAAGAAGAAAGGAGCGATTGTAGGCATGAACAGCAGAAAAGAACTGATCATGGTGATTTCCGTCTGGGCGTTCAGTTTGCTGGCCGTATTGTCTACGGGTTGCGCTACGCCGCAAGGGCATAACACACCCGAAAACGCCTCTCGTGTGCCACTTCGTTCGGGTAGCTATGACATATCAGTTAAGTATAACACACCCGGAAATGCGTCTCCTGTGCGACCTTCTAATGCTGCTGCCACGACAGGAATCGAAAATCGACAGACTGTATCTCCCTCTGCTGATGTCAAAGCGTCGCCAGTTCCTACGGAGAGTACACCACCAGAAACGCTATCGGGTGCTGGTTCGAAGATTGGGAAAAAGGCTTCAATGCCGACAGATGTGCTCAAGGAGGTCAAACGGTTGTCGTCGGCAACTGGAGATTACGGAGTGCAGAGAGTGAATTCACTCAGAACGTTAGCCAAGATGGGGCAGCACGCGGTTGAAGCCTCCCCCTTTGTTATCCGGCTTCTTGATGACACAACGGCGGTAATGATGAATGCGGCTCCGATTGGGAAGTCTGGTACGATCTTCGATGCGCTCCCGGATTATGCACCGAAAAAGGGAGAGGTTGCCATTGCCGGGCAACTCTCATTTGTGCGGGACGAGGCGCTACAAACACTGAGAAGCATAACCGGCCAAGATTTCGGGCCGGATAAGGACGGTTGGCAGGCATGGTGGCAACAGCGCGGCAAGCGCACAAGCCCATGATCAACGCGGAGAGTGGCTGACGCAGCGGCGGGCGCAAAACTTTGAGCGGTGCCTCACGCAATGGGAACGCGCCGCGCATGAACAGAAAGGAGATGAGTATGAAAAACGTAGTAATCTCAGTGATGTTATCCCTGGCTGTCGCGCTCGTGGGTTGCACCTCCGTGTCTGAAAACAAACGATTGCAACCACCTGCATCTACAGATCAGGACGTTCTAGAAAACATTAAAGCGACAAAGATTGGGATCGTCCCGCTTCCGCAGGAACTGGCCCCATTTGTCGGGGCAAACAAGGCTCGAGTTGCCTGGATAACCGATGATCCAAAGGGACAAGCAGTCGATGCCAAGACCAACTTTTCAGATCTCTTCGACATCGTGGTCATTGAAAAAGGAAATCTTCCCGAAGACGTGTCGATAGCGCTACGAGCCTACCTTGAAAACGGAGGGATCATATGGACATTTGACAGAGCATTTGCGTCAACGTGGCGCAACAAGGCGCTACTCGGCGGACTCATTCCTGGTGCCGATAAAGGTTGGGAGCCTCCTGAAAACGGTATGGTATGGGTGCAAGGAGTCGAAGTCGTCCCAGCTGATGACAAGAGTGCCATTGCCAAGGGAGTCCCGTCGGTAAAGGTTGGCCCGGATCACTCAATGATGACGTCGCTGGACGGTAAGGACTTAAGGACAGGATTGACAACCTTCGACCGCGCCATGGGGGAGTCCTGCACAGCGATACTGAAAGCGCAGAAGGTCGGGGAAGCCGTCATTGGGCAACAGTCGTTCAAGCCCGGACGCTGGGTTGTGGTGGGACTCGCTGCGAAAGTAGGCAAGGGGCAGGTGGTCATTCTCCCCTCGCTTGACTACTCGGATGACAACACATCACGTTTTCTAGGGAATCTGGTCGAATGGTGCATAAAGAAGGATGTCGGCAATCTAGCTTCGGCGAGGCAGAGTGAGGAACCCCGTGAGTCCAGCACATCTCCCGTCGCCAGCAATGTGGCGCGAGAGGTTGTCGGCATAGCCACGTACGAAACCTCACGCCCTGCGCCCGAAAGTGCCGTATTCCAGGAGCAGACGTCCTCAGAACATTCCGCGCAGGCGGCGGCCAAGGTGGTCAAGGTTACATTTGATACTTCGCAAGGCACCTTTGTGGTAGAAGTCCATAGGGATTGGGCTCCGAAAGGCGCCGATCGCTTTCTCGAACTTGTGAACATGGGATACTATGACGGCAACCGGTTCTTCCGCGCCGTTCCCGGTTTCGTTGTGCAGTGGGGTATTGCCGGCGATCCGGCGTTATCCAAGCAATGGATGCACGCGACCATTGAGGACGACCCCGTCAAGAAGGCCAATGCGTTCGGAACTATCGCATTTGCGGCAACGGGTATTCCAAACACGCGTTCTTCTCAAGTGTTCATCAATCTCAACGGCAATACCCAGTTGGATTCAATGCGGTTTGCTCCATTCGGCCAAGTGATCAGTGGCATGGACGTCGTCGAGAAGTTAAATTCCAGATATGGCGAAAAACCTGTTCAAGAACAGATACTCGAAGGTGGGAATGAGTGGCTTGACAAGACATTTCCGGGGTTGGATTACGTCAAGACCGCAACGATAGAACAGGCGTCCGCATTCACCGCGTACGAAGTCCCCATGTTTGCTACCCCCGATATCCGCCGACCGATGCCTCCGGAAACAGAATTGGCGGCGGTGCCGAACGGCGAGACGGTAAGCCTTCCTCCCGATGATTTCAACGCGCCGCCAGATCCTACGGAGAGCACACCGCCAGCAGAGATCGATCAGATTCTGCCGAGCACGGGTAATCGGACACCGAGCAAAATGGAATCTCGGGGACTGGCGGAAAAGTTGGTCAAAGATGGCGCCAAGTTGCTAGACAAGCAGGGAGATTGGATCGATGAAGTCAAAGCGCGGCCCTCGTACGATGCCCTGAAAGAACTTGATGGAAACTTGGTAACCGATGTAATCGTACGAAAGGTGGAAAAGGATGAGAACCGGTTGCACGTGTTGTTTCTGGCCGTGAAGCTTGGGATTCCGGGTTCTGAAAAGCGGTTGAACGGGGTGCTTGAGGAATTCGGAGATAAGAGTATGGCGGAGGATTTTCTCAACTCGGGATCCGAGGCCCTATACGAAGGTGGTAAGAACTGGGCAAACCGGCACGGGTATTCTATCAATACAGGTCCGGGCAGCCATCGCGTGGCTTGGGGCCGATTTTGAGAGAAGGGCGAAAATTCGGGGAATTCGGGCCTTCGAATTGCGAGCAAGAAGGAAGTGTCGCGAATGGCTTTTATTCAAGCATAAGTTCGTTCCGTTCCCAAGCGGGACTTTGGGAACGAGCGCTAACTGTTCTGCCTATCGCGTATGGATATATGCTTTATAAGTAAAATAGTACTCATGTAGTTTACAGGCGCTTAGGCCATCACGAGCGGAGGAAAAGGGAATGTTTAATTGGCATAGAGTCACGATGAACCGGGATATGACGAGGTCAAGGAGAAATGCGACATGATTACTCGTTTGGACATGCGACCCATAGTGGCAGTAATGTGTATGTTGTTTGTTGGAACCGCGCCTGCCCTTGCAGGAACCTTGACCGGAAACCTGCCATCAATCGAGAAGATTGGCGATTCCTGGAACGTGAGGTCGATATTCCCCAGCATGACGGCTTACAAGCTCGTCGACGATAGCGGCAAAGATCTATGTGTCCAGCGCATCTTCTTCGTGGGTGTTGAAAAGGGCGTAATCGATGACACTGCAATACGGATCGAACAATTCACATTTGACCAGCCACAACGAATAACTGCGCAGGGTAAGGAATACCGTATGAAGGTCTTTGCCTTTGCCTTTCATGGGCAGGAAGATCTCTATTCGAAAATAAAGGAACTGAACGTTGACAAGGAATTAGTGGGCACGGGTGACGCGGCGTGGTGCTGCACCGACGCGAAGGGCAAGACGCTCAGTCTTAGTAAGTGGCAGGTGCTGGCAAAGGACGAGTGCAAAGCTGTCTACGGCGAAAACGTGTCTGTTTCGTACAAAGAATTTCGCGAGAAGGTGCTGAAGACAGAGTGAATTGTTGAAGCCTTGACGTGAAGAACAAGAGGAGGATAGGACATGAAATGCAGATGGAGTCTCTGTTTGTTCTCGCTCTTTGCAGCAGCACTTCTGTGTGCTCCCAGGGCCTACTCACAGGCGATCTCCCTCTTCGGGGGGATGTCATTTTCCCCTTCCCCACTGCGCGTGAGCGAAGGGAAGGAATTGCAGGACCCGTTGACCATACGCATTGTCGGAACAAATGGCAAAGGCGAGCTTGTTGCTGCAAAGGACTCGGGTGTTCCAATGGAAGAGTCTTTTGATCCGAAGACGGGGAAGCTTGGATCGAAAATGTACACCCATGCGATTAGCGTTGTCTGGCAATTTACGAAAGCGGGTATCACATTTCGGGCCGAGGGTGTGACCTACAAGGCAGAGAAGGCAGGGGCCACGATTTCTTTCACGCAAAATGGTGTGAAGATGGAAGGTATTAACACCGAAAAGACGGAAGGTAGCGCTGGAAAAGGACCCTCAGCGACATCCAAGAAGAAAGGCCAGGATGGGTCGGCTTTGATGCAAGCCGCGAAAGAAGGTAACGTTGAGAAGGTCAAGTCCCTCCTTGCTGCGGGGATTCCTACTGACTCAAGAGACACGAGTGGAGGCACCGCGCTAATGAGGGCTTCAGTGGAGGGCCGACTTGAGGTCGTTAAGCTCTTGTTGGATAAGGGGGCTGATGTAAATGCGAAGGACAACGAGGGGCTTACCGCCCTTAGGTGGACGAGTTTTGTGAAGCTGCCGGAGAAACCCAATAAGGATGCAGGCGGTATGATTGAGATTACCGATTATCGGGCTGCGGAGAAAAATGAGATAGCCAAACTTCTCAGGAACCGCGGCGCAAAAGAGTAAGAGGCTCGCGAAGACAAGACAGGATAAATGGAGACTACGTCATGTACTATCATGTGAATGTCAGGTTTTCTTGCTTAACGCTTATCACCGTTCTGCTAGTTGCCGCGCGAGCCGTTTGTCAGGGTTCTTTCGAACCTGTCCTGAAGGGCGGGGTCTACAGCGTGCCTGCAGATGCCAGCGGGGTTACCCCTATGAACGTTCCTGACCTGATCAGGACGAAGGGCATGCGGTTTGCCAACGGCTTCGGGTTGAATCTGGCTGGCGTCGCGATCGATCAATTCGGCAGCATCGAGTTCAAGAAACAGGGGAGACAGAATTTCTTGCTAGACGCGAACAACAAGCCAATGAGTATGTATTTTACTCAGCCAAAGCCGACGGAGGCAGTGGGCGCTGACAAGATTCAAGAACGTAGCAGCCAGTTGAAACGCGTCTCAGAGGGCATGGCTCAACAGGAAGTGACTTCAATTTTGGGAAAGTACGATGACATGTTTCAGCGCATATCTCCCGATAAGGGCTTTGAAGAGGTATGGCTTTACACGAAAGCCCGCGGCAGTTCGGAGATGACGCTCCTCTGGTTCGACTCGAAGGGAACCCTTGTCCGCAAGGATGTCGGCGATCTAGCTTCGTCGAGGCAGAGTGAGGAACCCCGCAAGTCCAGCACATCTCCCGTCGCCAGCAATGTGGCGCGCGAGACGCAGGCACCACAGCGCGCTCATGCACGACACATTCTCGTCGCGGTGGCGGCAACGGATAGTCCTGAAGCGAAGAAGACAAAACTCCTGAAGGCAGAGGATATTCGCCGCCAATTGCTGAATGGGGCAGATTTCTCCGAAACCGCCCGCAAGTTCTCCGACTGTCACAGCAAAGCACGGGGTGGCGATCTGGGTGTTTTCACCAAAGGCGTGATGGTGAAACCGTTCGAGGACGCAGCCTTCACGCAAAATGTAGGCGAGATTGGGCCGGTGATCGAAACGGCGTTCGGTTATCACATCATCCAAGTCCTTGATGACAAAGGACAACCAGCGCCGCAATTGGGAGGACAACAGACGATCACTCAGACTCCAAATAAAGAGGGGGACACACCGCTGGACATGCAGAAGATGACTGTGGGAGAAGACTCCCGTCAGGCCGCTGAGCAACGAGACTGGGAGAACGAATAATGGTTTTTCAGTCGCTCACCGACTGAAAAACCTCGTTGGACTAAACGGGGCGTTGGGTGATGGCGGCGGGCAACGGGGCGGGTGAGGCGTTTGGGGCGGGTGAGTTTTGGAGGGTAATGGGTTTGAATCGGGCGATGCGCATGGTTTTGCGTCGTGGGGCAAGAAGGGGGCGGCGCCGTGTGGAACTGGACTTTCACACGGATGTGGAAACGGGATGGTGTAGCCGCTGGGGTGTTTCAGGAAGGGCCGGCGGGCGATGCGCGAGCGGCATGAGGCGCCGGGCGAGGAGGCAATGGGCCGAGGTGCTTGGCGTGGTGGCTGCCGCAATAGGGACAGGTGACGCTGGGGGCGTCGTGGGACGCGGTTCGGACGCTGGGGCTGTTTGGGTTGCGCACTTCCAGGGCGGGTTGGGCTTGCTTGAGCAGGAGTGTG
>Ga0209777_10007259_pt1 | contig 12328 bp, 9 predicted proteins | sample FrelakmetHBP12HB_FD_187147 | JGI IMG/M metagenome (GOLD analysis project Ga0209777, IMG submission 187147) | Freshwater lake sediment microbial communities from the University of Notre Dame, USA, for methane emissions studies -HBP12 HB (SPAdes)... | ecosystem: Environmental > Aquatic >... | reverse complement strand
GTTCGGTGGGGATGCCGTACTGGCGCTGCGTGTGGCAGAGCGCGGTGAAGACGGGATCGTCGGTCGGGTGGCCGGCGGCGGCGTTGTGAAAGTTCTCCAGGAACTCCGTGAGCCTGTAGCGCCGCTCCCGCGGAGTCATGCCCGGCTCGTCGGCGATGTCATCCGCGCGCCGCATGAAGGCATATACGGCGCACAACGCGTTGCGCTTGCGGCGCGGCAGCACCAGGAAGCCGTAATAGAAATTCCGCGCCGCGGAACGTGCGATGTGGCGGCACAGACTGTACGCCGTCGCCAGCTTCAAAGAGGAATGACGGACTTCGGCTGCGGGTGTGGTGCTCATCGCCTCACTCCAAGCCGGCCGGCAAGCGCGCGGAGCAGCAGCCCGGCCTTCCGCGCTTTGCCGACCACCGGGCGTCGGCTCAGCACGTCGAAATTCTGCCTCTCGATCGCCTCAAGCACCGCGAGGCCGCCGCGGCTGAAGAGCTCAATGTCCAGCGCCAAGCGGCGGTCCACCATCCGGGCCAGAGGAAGACCGCGTTCGAACCATTCCCGGGCGCGCTCGACCTCGAAGCGCATGAGGGCGCGGAAGGCCTCGCTGGCACGACCCTCGGCAATTTCCTGCTCGCTCACGTCGTGGCGGAGCAGGTCGTCGAGCGGTAGGTAGATCCGGCCTCTCTCCCAGTCGCTGCTCACGTCCTGCCAGAAGTTGGCAAGCTGTAACGCGGTGCAGGTGCAGTCGGAGAGCTTCTGCCGCGCGGCGTCACTGTAGCCACACAGGTAGAGCACGAGGTGGCCCACGGGATTCGCGGAGTTGCGGCAGTAGCTGAGCACGTCATCGAAGGTCTGGTAGCGCGAGACCCGCTGGTCCTGGCGGAAGGCGATGAGCAGGTCACTAAACTCGTGCTGAGGGATGCGGAACTCTGAAATCGTGCCGGCCAGCGCCACGAACACGGGATGGCGTGGGCCGGGCGCCGCGGCGTCCGCGAGATGATCGTAAGTCGCGCTGAGTTCCTCTTCCCAGCGATCGAGGAGCGCGAGCGAAAGCGCGGTGTCACCGACTTCGTCGCCGAGGTCGTCAGAGACGCGGCAGTATGCATAGACGTTGTAGAAGTGCTGGTGCAGGCCGCGCGGCAAAAACATCGTCGCGACCGAGAAGTTCTCGTAGTGGCTGCGCGCAAGTCGCTCGCACCAGGATTGGGCCTCGCGCAGGCCGGGGCGCGTCTGCGGGATGGCGTACTCTGACGGCAGCCGCGCGAATCCGCGCGCCACGGACTCCGCGTTCGACCGAGGCTCTTTGGCCGACCGCTGCGGGCCGTTGGGGGAGGCGACTGGCATGGAGCTCACGTACCGGCTCAAAGGCCGGGGATGATCGCGGTCTTGATCTCGCCGTTGCGGTTGGACATGTGCTTGAGCACGTCCCTCAGGTTCGAGAGCGGCGCCTCGCCGGTGATGTAGTCGGCGGCGCGGATCTTCTTCTCGGTGATCAGCGCGAAGGCGCGGCGCACCGTCTCCGGGGTATGGTGGAAGGTCGCTTTCAGCGAAATCTCCGAGTAGTGCAGGCGCTGCGTGTCGAGGTGGACGGTGGTTCCCTTGGCGCAGCCGCCGAAGAAGTTCACTGTGCCGCCCTTGCGCACCATCTCGATGGACCACTCCCAGGCTTCCGGCCGGCCCACCGCCTCGATCACAACGTCGGAACCGCGGTGGTCCGGAGTGAGGAAGCGCACGGCGTCCACCGCATCATTCACCTTGGTGATCTGCACAACCTCGCTGGCGCCGGCGCGGCGCGCGGCGGATACCTGGCTGTCGCGTTTGACCACGGCAATCACGTTGCAACCCATGATGTGCGCCACCTGGATGAACATGAGGCCGATGGGTCCGCCGCCGATGACCGTCACGGTATCGCCGATCTCGACGCCGGTCTCGTGCAGGCCGCGCAGCACGCAGGCCAGCGGCTCGGTCAGGGCCGCCTCCTCGAAGCTCACGTCCGCGGGTATGGTGAGGACGTTGCTGTCCACGATGCGCTTGGGGATCTTGATGAATTCGGCGTAGGCGCCGTTGTTGAAGAGCAGGTCCTCGCAGAGATTCTCCTGGTGCTTCTTGCAGTAGAAGCACTGCTGACAGGGCGCGGAGTTCAGCGCCACCACCCGCTCACCGTGCTTGAAATGGCGGACGCCCGGCCCGAGCTCCTCGATGGTGCCGGCGAACTCGTGGCCGAACAGAGCCGGAGGGACGATCATCTTGGCGTGGTATCCGCGACGATAAACTTTCAGATCCGTGCCACAGGTCAGCGCGGTCTGGACCCGGATGAGCAGTTCTCCCTGCTCGACCTCGGGGATCGGGACCTTCTCAATCTTCACGTCCTCTTTGCCGTAGAGGACTGCGGCCAGCATCTCTCCGTTCACTCGACTATTTCTCCCAAACTCCGCCCGGCTGGATGGCGATCTTCATCGTGTCCGGCTGGGGATGCGCAGCAAGTTTCAGGGCCTTCAGAGATTCCGCGAGCGGAAAGCGGTGACTGTAAAGAGCCGCAAGATCCATCTCGCCACTGAACACGAATCGGGCTACTTCCTCGTCTAGTTCTACGGAAGAACTGTAACTTCCGAGTAGGGCTTTCTCGTCCACGCAGACTGCGGCAGGATCGAATCTGGCCTCGCTGCGAGCCGTCTGCGCGAAGAGCAACACGCGCCCGCCGGGGCGCGCTGCGTCCATCGCCGTGCGGATCAGGGCATCCCCTGCTGCGGCCAGCATCACCGCATCCGCCCCACGCCCCTCAGAGAGTGCACGAACCTCTCTGACCACATCGGATGTGGAAGCGTCAACAGAGTGGTTTAGCCCGTATCTCATTCCAATTGTAAGCCTCTGCGCGTACAAATCGGAAGTTATCACCGTGGCGCCGGCGCGTTTGGCAAGGTACGCCAGCAGTATGCCGATGGGCCCTTGTCCTATCACCAGCACGAGCTCGCCCAGTTTCGGCGCGACCGTGTCAATCGCCTTCCACACGGTGTTTACCGGCTCCATGAATGACGCCTGCTCGTAGCTGACACCATCGGGGATGCGCAGCACGCCGCCGCGCGCCACAATCCAATCCATCACGCGGATGTACTCGGAGAATCCGCCGCCGCTGGCATCGCCAAAGCCGGCCGTGCTGCCCACCTTCTTGTATGCCGGGCATTGCGCGAAGACTTTGTGGCGGCAGTAGAAACACTCGCCGCATGGGATGTGGTGATAGACCATCACGCGGTCGCCGGTGGCGAATTCGCGCACGCCCGCGCCGGTGGCCACCACCATGCCGGCCATCTCGTGCCCGAAGATGCGCGGCGCGGAGTGCGAGCCGGTGGAGACTTTCTTCAAATCTGTGCCACAGATGCCGCAGGTATGTATGCGCACCAGTAGCTCTCCCGGGCCGATCTCCGGCACGGGCACGGTCTGCAGGCGGAGGTCGTCCTTGCCGTAATAGACGGCGGCCAGCATCGTCTCGGAAATCTTGCCCGTGGCCTGCCGCGAATGAACTTGTGGCGTGATCGACATCATTTCTCTATTTGCGTCTACCTTTCACTTCACCGACGGCGCTTCCCGCCATCGCTCGGCGAATCTCTCCGGCGCGCTTAAGAACTCTTCAATCGCCGCACACAAAGCCGCACTGGCCCTCTCGCTATTATGCTTGAGGCGGCTGACGACCCCCCAGAGCTTTGGACGCACAGCCACGTACGCGAGAAAGCGCCGAGTCTGAAATCCTTCAGGCCTCACGAACGGCGCGAGGAAATCAAGCTCGTCGTCCAAGCCATCCGAGACCGCCTTCATCGCGGCGAACCTCAAGCCGTGCGCCGCAGCCGCAGCCGCCACCGCCGCAGCTTCCATGTCGACGGCGTCGGCCCGGTAGCGGCGATCGAGTTCCTGCTTGGTGCCGAATCCTGCCATCGCGTCCACCGTGACGAGTACGCCATGGCCGAAGGCCGTGCTCATCTTCGTTCCGTCGCTCGCACGCACCACTTGTTGCGGAATCAGAATCTCGCCGACCGCAAGGTCCCGCCGCAGCGACCCGGCAAAACCGACAGAGAGCACAATCTCAGGCTGAAAGCTCTCGATCAGGTCCTTGGTGTTGCTGAATGCCCGATCCGGACCGATGCCCGAGCAAATCAACACCGCACCGTTCATTCGGAACGCGGGCATGTGGCCGTGGGTCCCGAAATTCACCGCCCGCTCCCAACCTCTGACCAGCGGCGCGATCTCGCGCTCCATCGCCGCCACAATCCCGATCCTGATCTTCTCCGCCATCAGGCTGTCGCACTCATGCTCTTCCGATAGGTCGGAGCGTAGCCGTTGGCGACGAACCACTCCGCCGCCCGCCGCAGCGCTTCGCGTGCCGGGCCGTGCGTGTAGCCCAGCTCACGCTCGGCCTTCGCCGAGCTCACCCACATGTACTTCCGCCCCATGCGGATCTCGTCTACCGTGGCGCCGGGAGTGCGACGCAGCAGCTTCCCCGTGATGAGTTCGTCCATCATGGCAAAAGCCATGGCCACGCCGTGGGGAATCTTTGCCTTCGGCGAGGGCAGCCCCGTGAGTTCCGCGAGCATGTCGAGCGCCTGTTTGAGCGTCATGTTCTCGCCGCCGAGAATGTAGCGCTCGCCGCGGCGTCCCTTCTTGAAGGCCAGCAGGTGGCCGCGGGCCACGTCGCGCACGTCCACAACGTTCAGTCCCGTCTCCATGTAGGCGGGAAACTTCTTGCGCAGGAAGCGCACGATGATATCGCCCGTGGGCGTCGGCTTGATGTCCTGCTCGCCGATGGGTGCGCTGGGATTGACGATGACGACCTCGGCGCCTGCACGCGCCAGCTTGAGCGCTTCCTGTTCGCCGAGGAACTTGGAGCGCTTGTAGTGACCGACCATGTCGGCTTCGTGCACCGGCGTCTTTTCGTCCACCGCCTTCGGCTGGTAGCCGAAGCCCATGGTCGCCACCGAGCTGCAATGGACGGTGCGGCGCACGCCGGCCTCCCGCGCAGCCTGGATAACGTTCACCGTGCCTTCAACGTTTGCGGCGTACATCGGCGCCGGATCAGGGATCCACATGCGGTAGTCGGCGGCGACGTGGAAGACGGCGTCGCAGCCCTTCATCCCACGGCGCAAGGAAGCAGCGTCCGTCAGATCGCCCTCCACCAGATCCGCTTTCAGACCGGCGAGGTTCTCGCGGCGGCTGCCGCGGCGTACCAGAAGTCGAAGCTGCGCACCCTGGTCGGCCAGCAGGCGCGCCACGTGCGAACCGATGAAACCTGTTGCCCCTGTGACAAATGCTTTCATGATGCTTCACCTCACGTCATGCCTTTGAGGCAATCTTTGAACCATCAGAGGGCCGGTGCCTCATCCAAACAATGACCATGCCAATAGTTTCATGGTATCGCCGAAGCTGCTGGCGGTGGCGGCGCTGGCCTCGTAGCCGGAGTGCACCAGGCAGTCCTCGCAACGCGGGTCCCGGCCATGCCCGTACTTCTCCCACGATGTCTCCGTGATGAACCGCTGGAAACCGTCGTGGTGTGCGTCCGTCATCAGGTAGCAGGGTCCCTTCCAGCCTTTGGTGTTGTAGGTCGGATTGCCCCACGCGGTGCACTGCAGCTCGCGCCGCCCGGAAAGGAACTCCAGGTAGACGGGTGAATCCGCGATGGGATACTTCTTCGAGAGCCGCTTGATGTCCTTGAACTTTTCGCGGATGGCCTTGCGGTCAAGGAAGATCTCCTTGGTCTGCACCGCCGAGTACGAGTAGCCAGGCGAGATGACGTGGGAATCCACGCCCAGGCCCTTGAGGAACTCGAAGAGCGCCTCGATCTCGTTCATGTCCGTCTCTTCGTAGACGGTGGTGTTGGTCATCACGCGGAAGCCCTTCGCCTTAGCCAGCTTGATGCCCTCGACCGCGAGGTCGAAGACGCCCTCGCGCTCCACCGCAAGGTCATGCGACTTGCGCATGCCGTCGAGGTGGACATTCCAGGTGAAGCGCACGTCGGGCTTGAACTCCGCGATCTTCTTCGCGATGAACATGCCGTTGGTGCAGAGAATGACCTGCCGCTTCTGCGCCAGGATGAGCTTCGTAAGGCGGGCGATCTCCTTGTAGATGAGCGGCTCGCCGCCGCAGATGGAGACCATGGGCACGCCGCACTCCTCCACCGCCTCCATGCACTTCTCCACGGACACTATTTCCTTGATCGTGTCCTCGTACTCGCGGATGCGGCCGCATCCGGTGCACGTCAGGTTGCAGGCGTGCAGCGGCTCCAGCATCATCACCAGCGGGAAGCGCTTCACACCCTTCATCTTCTGCCCGACGATGTACTTCGCCAGGTCATACTGCAAACGCAACGGATGGATCATCGAATCTCCGGAACCTCATGCCTCTCCCATCGCCTTTGCGTATTTCGTCAGCGCGAGCAACGGAAAATACTGGTAATACATGGTGTACTTCAGATAGAACACGCGCGGGAAGCCCGTGCCGGTGTAGGGCACTTCGTACCACGAACCATCCGCGCGCTGAGTGTCGAGCAGATATTTGATGCCGTTGGCCAGCGACTCGCTGCGGCGGTCACCGGCGGCGAGCAGGCCCCCCAGCGCCCAGGCGGTCTGCGAAGCGGTGCTCTCGCCGCTGCCGCGCAGGTTCGGATCGTCGTAGGAGCCCACGGTCTCGCCCCAGCCGCCGTCGGCGTTCTGCACCATGCGCAGCCACTCCGCGGCCTGCTGCACCATGGGGTCGTTCTGGTCGAAGCCCATGGCTTCCAGGCCGCGCAGCACGCACATGGTCCCGTAGACGTAGTTCACACCCCAGCGGCCGAACCACGAACCGTCCGGCTCCTGCTCCCTGCGGATGAACTCGATGGCGCGCTGCACCGGTTTGTCTTTCAGGCTGAAGCCCTGCGTCGCCAGGCACTCGAGCACGCGCCCGGTGATGTCCACCGTGGCGGGGTCGAGCATGGCGTTGTGGTCGGCAAAGGGGATTGCCTGGAAGATCATGCGGTTGTTGTCGCGGTCAAAGGACGCCCAGCCGCCGTTGCGGCACTGCATGGCCAGGATCCAATCCACCGCGCGCCTCACGGATTCGGCCTGGAACCGCTGATCGGAGGTCGCGGCGTGATTCAACGCCAGGATGACCTGCGCCGAGTCGTCCACATCGGGGTAGAACTCGTTGTTGTACTCGAAGTACCAGCCGCCGGGTGTGGTCTTGGGATTGTGCACCGACCAGTCGCCCTTGCTGCGCACCTGCTTCTTCAACATCCACTCGGCGGACTTCACCACCCGTGGCTCGCGGCGGTCCACGCCGCTCTCGCCCAGCGCGAAGAGCGCGTAGGCGGTGTCCCACACCGGAGACAAGCAGGGCTGCATGCGGAAGGTGTCTTCCTCCTCGATGCCCAGCTTCTCGAACTCGTCAACCGCGCGGATGAACTGCGGGTCGTCCATGGAGTAGCCCAAGCAGCGCAGTGCGATGATGGAATTGAGGATGGCGGGATAGATAGCACCCAGGCCATCACTCATCTCCAGGCGCTCCAGCATCCACTTCTCCGCACGCTTCAGGGCCAGCCAGCGTAAAGGACGCACGTGAACCTGCTCGAACAGGTGCACGCTGCGGTCCAGCAGCAGGAAGAAGTTCCGCCAGCTGATGAGTTTCCTGGCCCACGGCAGTCGCAGCTCGGAGCGGTGGCGGCCGTGGGGGAAGAGCTCGTCAATGCCCTGTTCAACCGGAATCTTCTTGAACGGCTTCTTGGCGTAACAGATGGAGAGCGGGATGAGGATGGCGCGCGACCACGAGGAGATCTCGTAGATGTTGAACCAGAACCAGTGCGGAAAGAGCACGATCTCCGGAGGGATGGCCGGCACCGCATCGTAGTCGTACTGGCCGAGCGCGCACAGGTAGATCTTAGTGAAGGTGTTGACTGCCGTCACCCCGCCCAGGCGCATGATGCAGGCGCGCGCGCGCGTCAAGGGCTCGGAATCGGCCGTGTGGCCGCAGATCTTCAGCGCAAGGTAGGCCTTCACCGCAGCGCTGATGTTCGATGGCCCACCGCTGTAGATGGGCCAGCCACCGTCTTCATTCTGGTAACGCAGGATTTGCCGCTCGCACTTGGCGAAGCGTTCGTCGTCGCGCGTGCCCAGCAGCGTGTGCATGAAGACGTAGTCGGAGACCAGGGTGGTGTCGGCTTCCAGCTCTCCGCACCAGTAACCCTCCTCGTGCTGCAGCGCAAACAGATGGCGCTGCGAGGCGCCGATTGCCGACTCGATTCGCTTCCTAAAGCCGGTAATCCTGCCAAAGCGGATTTCCGCGGATGAACTGGGATCCATGGTCCTCACTCGGCGATGGGGGCCGCGCCGATGGCCTCGACGATCTCCGGCGGCAGCGCGAAGCGCACGTGCTCCGCCATCACCTCGGTCTCCTCGACGTTGGTGTAGCCGAGCCCGCGGAGATACTCGATCGCCTCCTGCACCAGGATCTCCGGCGCGGAGGCCCCCGCAGTGAGCACAACCGTGTTCACGCCATCAAGCCAGGCGGGATCAATGTCCCGGGAGCTGTCAATCAGGTGCCCGTGCGTGCCCAGGTTGCGCGAGACTTCCACCAGGCGGTTGGAGTTTGAACTGTTTGGTGAGCCCACCACCAGCACCAGGTCGGCGGTGCGCGACACGTTCTTCACCGCCACCTGACGGTTCTCGGTGGCGTAGCAGATGTCCTGCGCCGCCGGGCCCTTGATGTTGGGGAACTTCGCCTTCAGCGCCTCGATGATGTCGCGTGCTTCATCCAGGCTGAGGGTGGTTTGCGTCAGATAGGCGACGCGGTCCGGATCGGGGACCTGCAGCGTCTTCACCTGCTCGGCGGAGCTCACCACCTGGGTGGATTCCGGAGCTTCGCCCAGCGTGCCGATGATCTCGTCATGGTTCAAGTGGCCGATGAGCACCAGCGAGTAACCCTGCCTGGCAAAGCGGATGGCTTCCACGTGGACCTTGGTCACCAGCGGGCACGTGGCGTCAATCACGCGCAGGTTGCGCTCGCGGCTGGCCTCGCGCACCTTCGGCGCCACGCCGTGCGCGCTGTAGATGACGCGCTCGCCGGCGGGGACTTCGTCAATCTCATCCACGAAGATGGCGCCTTTGCGCTGCAGCTCCTCCACTACGTACTTGTTGTGCACAATCTCCTTGCGCACGTAAATGGGAGGGCCGAAGGTCTCCAGCGCGATTCTCACAATGTCTATGGCCCGGACCACTCCCGCGCAGAATCCCCGCGGTTTGAGCAACAAAATCGTCTTGGCGTCAGTCGTCAACGTCATCCCTTTGTGCAAAGGACTCTCGCCGGCAGATGCAGCGAGGAAAGCGGCCAAGTTCCCCACAAGGACTCCGGAAGCCGCGGCCCGTCATCCCCTCATGCCAATCGTATCCTGTGCCTGCCAACTTCGCGCATCACACTGCACAGCGGGGTACTGTCTTGGCATTCAGCGTCGCCGAATCCGCCCTGAATGGAGAAGCGGTTTCCCGGGCAGCGTACGGCTGACGCCTGAAGTTCCTTAATGGAAATTGTACCAGCAGAAATGGTCAGGCTTGTCCCACTTATGGGCTATGTCTCAGCATGGACAAGAGTTAAGGCATTCGCGATTGTGACTTGGTGCTGCCCTAGCCGTTGACTTTCAGCATCTGCTCGGCGTTCTTCAGGGACGCTTCGGTGACCTTGGCGCCGCTCAACATGCGCGCCAGCTCTTGCCGGCGCTCCTCCGCACTGAGCAGGCGAACGCTGGTGCTGCTGCGGCCCTCCACTTCCCTCTTCTCAATCAGGAAATGCTGGTCGGCAAAGCTGGCGATCTGCGGCAGGTGCGTGACGCAGACCACCTGCTTGTTGCGGGAGAGCAGCTTGAGCTTCTTGCCGACGGAATCCGCCGCGCGGCCGCCGATGCCGCTGTCAATCTCGTCGAAGACCAGCGTGCGCTGGGCGTTCACTGACTTACTGACGCCGGCTTCGACCGTCGCCTTGAGCGCCAGCATCACGCGAGAAAGCTCTCCGCCGGAAGCGATCTGCTCGATGGGCGCCATTGGTTCGCCGGGATTGGTGGAGATCATGTACACCACGCGGTCGAAGCCGGTGGTCCCCCAGTTGTCCTCGCCGTCGGCGCCGGAGACTTCAATGTGAAAGCGCGCCTTCATCGCCAGCTCGTTGATCTCGGCTTCGACGGTCTTCTCCAGTTTGCGCGCGGTCTCATAACGGCGGCGGCTAAGGGCCCGCGCAATCTCCAGGTAGTGGGCGGCGGCCTTGGCCTGCTGCGCGCGCAGTTCGCGCAGAACCTCGTCCTTGTTCTCGATGTCGTTGAGCTTGGTGCGCAGTTCGGCGGCGTAGGCCAGCACCAGTTCCAGGGTCTGTCCGTACTTGCGGCGCAGGCGGTCGAGCACGGCGAGCCGGTCCTCAACCTCGGCCAGGCGTTGCGGAGACGCTTCCACGCGTTCGGCGTAGTCGCGCACCGTCTGGCTGACGTCTTCCACCGTGATGCGCGCGCTCTCCAGCTGCTGCGCGACTTCGCGGAAGCTCTCGTCGAAGCGCAGGAGCTCCTCCAGGTGCTTGGCGGCGGCGCGCAGGTCGGCCAGCGCCGAGCCCGCGCTTTCATAGAGGACGTCGTAGGCGCCCGCCGCTGCACCATGAAGCCGCTCGGCATTCGCCAAGATGCGCTTCTCCGCCTCCAACTTCTGGTCCTCGCCGGGCTCCGGCGCCGCCGATTCGATCTCCTTGAGCTGAAAGCTCCACAGGTCCACCAGCCGGAGCTTGTCCTGCTCGCCGCGTTCGAGCTCGGCGATGCGCTCGCAGAGCTTCTTCCAGGCGGCGTAGGCCTGCTCCACCTCGTCGGTGTCCAGGCCGGCGGCGGTATCGAGCAATCCCAGCCGTGCGGGGGGATCGAATGCGGCCAGCGACTCATTCTGCGCGTGGATGGCTCCGAGAAAGGGAGCGAGCTGCTTGAGGACGTTGACCGTCGCCGGCTGATTGTTGATGAAGACGCGGTTCTTGCCGCCGTCGGCGATCTCACGCCGCACGATGAGTCCGCTGCTGTTGCCGTCGAGGCCGTTGGCTTCCAGAACTGCGTTGGCGGCTTCTCCCTCCGGCTCGAAGACGGCGCTGATCACCGCCTTCTCGGAGCCGTGGCGGATCACGTCGCTGGATGCGCGGTCGCCCAGCAGGAGGCCGAGGGCGTCAATCAGGATGGACTTGCCCGCGCCGGTCTCGCCGGTCAGCAGGTTCAAGCCCGGCCCGAAGTGCACCGCCACGTTGTCGATGACTGCGTAGTTCTCAACTCTGAGTTCGCGTAGCATCGAAGCCTTTGTCCGCCCGCACGGAGAAGTCGCGGAGAGGATAACACGATTCCGGCGCCATGCCATACCCGGCGCAGCATCTGTTTCAGCGCCAGCGGAGCGCGATGGGGCAACCCCGCCCGGCGGCGTATCCGGCATCCGTTCTGCCAGATCGTTCACTTCGACAGGAGCGGGAAGATCACGTCCGTCAGCGCGTACTACGACCTCAACTCACTCCTGTGGCAGCTTGGGCACACCAAGCCGCTGTCCATGGCGGCCTGAGGTCGGATCTGTCCTGCAATGAGAACGGCGGCTAATGCTCCCAGCCGCCGCATTAGGTTGCCGCTGTTGTTAGCGCTACCAGACCTTGCAGGGCTTGGGGCTGACCATCGGCTGGGCGGCCTTGCACTGGAACGCGTGCCAGAACTCCGGCATGTTGTTTACCAGTCCGTTCACCCGGTACTTGCCCGGCGAGTGCTCGTTGGTGATGGCGTTGGCGCGCAGGTTCTCGGGTCGCTGGATCTCGCACGCCCACTGCGCGTAGCCGATGAAAAAGCGCTGGTCGGGGGTGAAGCCTTCAGCCGGCTTCAGGTCCATTTCCTTCGTCTGCACCTTCCATGCCAGGTACGCCAGCAGCAGTCCGCCTAGGTCAGCGACATCTTCGCCGCTGGTGAGCTTGCTGTTGATCTTGATGTCGTCCACGATGGTGAACTGCGCGTACTCATCGCGGATGCAGTTGATCTTCTCCTCGAACTTCTCGGCGTCGTCTTTCGTCCACCAGTCGCGGAGATTACCAACCGGATCGAACTGGCGGCCCTCGTCGTCGAATCCATGCGTCAACTCATGGCCGATCGTCCCGCCGGTGTTGCCGTAGTTGGGGGCGTCGTCCAGCTTCGGATCGAAGAGAGGCGGCTGCAGCACTCCTGCCGGGAAGTTGATGTCGTTCATCTGCGGGTTGTAATAGGCGTTGACGGTCGGCGGCGTGATGTCCCACTCGTCACGGTCCACCGGCTTGCCGATCTTGTTGATCTGGCGGCGGGTCTCGA
>Ga0209777_10007258_pt1 | contig 12331 bp, 22 predicted proteins | sample FrelakmetHBP12HB_FD_187147 | JGI IMG/M metagenome (GOLD analysis project Ga0209777, IMG submission 187147) | Freshwater lake sediment microbial communities from the University of Notre Dame, USA, for methane emissions studies -HBP12 HB (SPAdes)... | ecosystem: Environmental > Aquatic >... | reverse complement strand
TACATCATCATTTTCTGGTTTAACAAAATATTCACCTATTTCATCGAACTCGTCTTCGCGATAGAGTTCGTCGTTGTCCTCAATACGCCATGGATATAGAGTGGTTTCGCTATTATCAAAGTAAGCCACCGTCCATTTCCCGTTCATCATCACTTTGTACCAACCCCTTGTCTTCATTTTCTTTTGTTTTAAAAAAACCTATACCAATATATTCCTCTGTATTTTTATTAAAAAGTCTAGCTACATTTTTATATTTCTCAACAACAATATGATTTGTATAATATTGTTTATATCTTTCAGACGAAATGAATTCATCTAGCATGGGTGTTAATTCTTCTTCGAAGAAACTGTCTGTCAATTTTGACAAGCTGACTTCCTGGGTCCAATGTTTTTGTAGTATCATCTGTTTATATATTAATTGGTGTTACTCCAAACCAAATTAACACTCCAATTTCCACCCGAGTGCTCATATCTACCATCCTCCAAGTAAGATTCTATATCTTCTTCTGATACACCATTTTCTGCTGCGATAGAACTAAATTCTGCTTCAGCCAGATCTACTTGATCTTGTGACAATTGTTCGTCGTAAATTGGATAAGATAACATTTGTATTACCTGTCCATTAAAAATTTCTATAACGTTTATAATTCTCATAATTTTACAAAATTAATAAAAAATACTGAAAATAAAAAATTTATTCCAATTTCCCTTTATTATACCATTTTATAGCCACGGTTTTTTCATCATCTTCTGTTTGAAAAGACGGGTTTTTTGTTCCATACCTTGGACAATATCGTATTTCATTTATTGGTGTATATTTACGATATATGTGGGTCTCTTTAGGCCATTCACATAGACCAATAACAAGTTCTGTATAATACCAACATCGTTTACAATTCATTTCACTCATTCCAATTTCCCTTTATATTATTTTTGTAAAGTTAATAATTTATTTTATGATAAAAAAATATATTGACATATATACCCAAAAATGGAAAAATATGGTAATTTAAATCCGGTTGCGACTTAATGAGATTTGATGATCATTTTTCTTGTTTGTTAATATAATCTTTTAATAAATTTTCAATAAATGTTGATCTTTTAATTGATTTTGATTCTAATAACTGATCTAATTTTTGAAGAAGATTTTCGTTTATATTTATAGTCAAATGTGATTTTTTATCTTCTTCTGATAATTTTTTTCTAGCCATATGATATTATTTGAATTTATATGAAAAATATTGAAAAAAGTTTAAAATATGGTTAAAAACATACTTTTTGACTTTGAAATATTAATATATAGAAATAAACAAATATCATGGATAAGAAATTAAAAAGAAAAATAACAATTTCTATTGACAAAGAAATTATGAAAAAAATTGAAGATTTGACAACTAATAAAAGTAGATTAATAGAATATATTTTATTAGGATATTTATATAAGAATAAAATAAAAACAGATGATATAATATTATGAAAAAAATTTGGACAAAAGAAATGTGTAATGAATTTTCTATATTATATAAAACTAGAAGAGAATTTAGTTTAAAAAATTGGAAAGTTTATGATGTATCATCAAAAAATGGTTGGTTAAATGAAATATGTTTACATATGAAAAATAAACCAAAAAATTATTGGAATAAAGAAAGATGTTTGGAAGTTGCATTAACATGTCAGAGTAGAAATGAATTTTGTAAAAAACATGGTAGTGCATATTCAAAAAGTGTTGAAAATAAATGGTTGGATGATATATGTAAACATATGATAACAAATGATAAAATGATTCGTAATGAAAACGGACTTGTAATACCATATTGGACTAAAGAAAGATGTTCGGAAGTTGCATTAACTTGTCAAACTAAAAAAGAATTTAGACAAAAATATAGTTCAGCTTATGCATCATCTTTCGAAAATAAATGGTTAAATGAAATATGTAATCACATGAAATTGTGTGGTAATTTATATAAAAGAATGATATATTTGTGTGAATTTTCTGATAATTATGTTTATATAGGATTAACTTGCAATTTAAATAAAAGAAAAATAAATCACTTCAAAAGTGGTTCTGTTTTTGAACATATTTTATCTTCTGGATTGATACCAAACTTTATAATTTTAACAGATTTTTTAAATATTGAAAAAGCAGTTGAAATGGAAAAGTATTATGTTGATTATTATAAAAAATTTGGATACGAAATTTTAAATAGAACAAAAACTGGTTCATTGGGATTTTATTCTAATAAAATAATAAAATCTAAATGGAATTTCGAAACATGTAAAAATGAATCTTTGAAATATTCAAGAAGATCCTTATTTGCCAAATATAGTCAAAGAGCTTATAAAATTTCAAGAGAAAATGAATGGTTGGATGAATTTTACAAATTAAAAAGATCTAAAAAGATTAAGATTAATAATTCATTATAATTATTTCTTGACTATCTTTTTCACCAACTTTACTAACTTTATTATAATTAAAAGATAAATCTTTGTATTTAAAACCATCTTCGATGAGTTTACTCATAATCCATGACTTATTTCCATTGTGATTTAAAAGTCCAGATAACATTAAAGATGCACCTTTTTCATCAATATTTTTTATATAATTATATAATTTTATGTCATCATTTTGTTTCCAAGTTGTATTATAACCGGCTGTGGAAATTTGTTTATTCGTGATTTGTTTTTTTTCATCAATACAAAATCCATATGGTGGATCTAGATAATACATTGAATTTGAATTAATTGGAATTTGATTGAAATTAACAGATGAAATTTTAAAGAAATTCATAGATGAAAATTTAAAACAAGGAAATCCATTAAATACTGATGAATGGTTAGGATATAAAGGATTATCTAAAATTTTTGATCATAATGTTGTTAAACACAATAGTAAAGAATATGTTAAAGGAGATATTCACACCAATACAATTGAAGGATTTTGGGCAATCTTAAAAAGAGGAATAATGGGCATTTATCACTCAATTATTGATATTATTAATTCTTCATTTTTCATTCAAATTCAAGGAAATTTTGATTGTATAGATTGAGTTTATATTTTCCAGTTGGATTAAATAATTTCTCTATTATTTCACAAGACTCCTTTTGTATCTCAACCATAAATATTTGATTTTCTATTATATGTTTATATCTTTTCGCTGGATTAGGCTCCCAAGTTCTGAGCCCATCCATCAATTTTTCTATAAGTATAATTGAATATGAACCAAATCCAGCACATGGATCAAGAAAGGTTGATGTTGGATCTTTAAATAATTCAGGATCAATATTGGAAACATGTTCCTCTATAAGATAGAAATCTGTAAAAACCTCACCGAAAATATCAGCATGTTCTTTTCTATATTTAGTAAGTTTGTTTATTTCGTCTTTTATATTTTCTATACCTTTAAATTTAGACACATTTTTAACTTATTTTTAATAATTTTAATCTTTCACATCTTTCCTCAATTGTCTTAACATCTTCTTCTGTTAAGTTTAGATATTTGTAAATATTTTCATCATCCACCTTATCTAATTTTGAAAAATCAATTTGCGGAATTAAAGATAGAGTTGATAGTGTTATAGTTTGTTTATTTTTCATTAGAGAAACACAAAATCTAAAAATTTTAGTATTTATATACTTGAAAAAATTATTCATTTCAGGTTCATTTTCAAAATTCCAATTTACAAGACTTTGATTACAAATTTCATTATCATTTCCTTTTATAACTCTACCCATACTATATGGATTTGCTCCATATTTTGAAGTTGTGAATATTTTCAAATATTTGATGTCGTTTTTTATTCTTTCTGTTAAACAATCTTTTGGAAAATATTTCATTTTACCTTTCTGTTCAGAAACATGACATTTTATACTATTACCATCGTCTATATCTTTTAATCTAATATCATTTGATGTTATACCATAATATAATTGAGGTCTGAAATTTGATAGACTTATTTTATCAAATTTTAAAAACTTATCTAATACTATTAATTCGTTTGTATTCAATTCATATGGTAAAAAATTCAAAGCAACTTTTCTATCATAAATAACACCATTTAATTCAAATGTTTCTTTTGTGTTTTGATTATCTATCACGAAATATGAAACACCACCAGATATTTCTGTTCCTTTGAATGGATTTTCTTGATAATGAACTATTTTATCTACATTGTATCCATTTATCATTTTTTCTCTAAATGCCTTATGACTTGGTAAATTCATCCAATTTGATTTTGTAATCATTATTACATATCTTTCTGTCAATTCAAAAGCCTTATTTACAAAATCAGGATAAACATCAGCACTTCTATTTCCACCTTCACCACGAATTCCATTATAAGGAGGGTTTGTAATCACACATGTAAATTTTCTTTTCAAATCATTAACTTCTTTTTTATCAACATCAAGGATGTTATAATTATAGATAAAAGGTTCTAAAATGTTTGTTATTTTAAGTATTTTTTGAACCTTTTTTAATGTGTTTTTAGTAATATCTACTTGCGCTTTTGAAATATCCACACCACATATTCTATCAAGTATATATTTATTTCTATCTTCAATGTTTTGAATAATGTATTCCAAGGCATCCCAAAATTTCAAATAAAGGCACAATAAAATAGTTCCTTTACCACAACAAATATCCAAGTATGATAAATTAACATCAAATTTTTGATCAACTAAATTCTTACACACTTGGACAGGTGTCATTGTGGAAGAGTCTGAACTTTCCAAATTATCTATTTGTTTGAATAGAATATCAATTCTTGATTGTTGTTCTTTTGTAATCATTAGTTATATAAATATTCGTTATTAATGTTAAACAAATCAATACTATCATTAATTTTTTCTTTCAAAATAAAACCTTTATCCAAAAGAATTTTGAATTTTTCTACATCTATTCCAGTTTGAGTTTTGAATTCATCTTTATAAGAAAAAATATCATCTATGTTTGAAATCTTATCCACAACATATAAAAAATTCTTAAATCTATTTGTAATAAGTCTTGCTTTAATTACATAATCCTCAAATTTTTCAATATCACCTTTGACACCATCACCAACTTTTGTTCTTTTAGAATTTTTACCTCTACCTTTTGATGATCTATTCATAGTTAGAGTTTCTTCTCTGGATAAGTTTCCAGTTATATCTTTCAATATTTCTCTAATATCATCATCAAATTTATCTCTATCTAACATTGATAATGAACCAAAATAATCTGTTAAAATTCTATTGAAATGCTCAATTAAATCATCACCATTCATTCTAACAATAGAAGCGCCATCAACACTAAAAATTGGCATAACATTTAACATTTGTGTGCTAAATTCTGATGGTTCATATCCAGTATATTTTGATACAATAGTTGAGTATTCAATATAACATTTCAACATTCTATCAGAATTAAAATCAACGATATGAACTTTTTCTTTTAAAAATTCTCCATCATTGCTAATCCAAGGACTTCCACTTCTCATTCCTGTTTGAAACCAATTTTCAGCAGAATATCCATCATCTAACATCCAAACAGAGTTCCATTGTTTTACGGTTGAACCTGTATTCCATCTACCACAAGATAAAGTTATTGTTTTAGCCTTCTTATTATATATTCTACTTTTAGTTCCATCTAAATCTTTAATACTATCACCTGAAGCATTAATTACAAAATAATCTTTCCAATATGGGTGAGTTGATATTACTTTCTCAATTATATCACAATTAATAATTTGTGGTAAATACCAAAACATATGGGAAGTTATACGAGTATTCATACTTGGATCCATTTTTATCCAAGTTAAAAAATCATAAACTAATTTTTCATTAGAAAATAACTTAAAGTTTGTTATTTTTTCTTCTTCTGTATAGAACTTCAAGAAACTCTTTATAAGGGTGTTGTTATATTTACAAAGATAAACTTCAAATTCTGGAAGTGATCTATAAATATCAGTTCTCCAACCACTTTTCTTTTCAATATTTCTTTTAAGTTGTTCCTGTAAATATGTCCATGTAAAAACTTCTTCTTTCGCATATTTACCATCTAAAATGGCTTTAAATGGTGTTCCAGATAAAGCAAGTTCATAATCATAATTTAATTTAGATAAGAAAGTTTTTGACCTTTCAGTTTCATAACCATAATGCTCTTCATCCTTAATAATCAGATCAATTTTTTGATTAAAAAGTTGCTCCCACTTGTCCTTATTTTGTTTTATGATATTTCCTTCACCATCTTTAACTTCTCCAAGAGCATCTTGAAATGAAGCAAAAATAACTTGTGTTTTATCACTATCATCATCAAATTTAACTTCTGATAATCCAAGTGCTTTTTTAAATGTAAAGTCTTTGAATTCAATATGATCAATATCATCTTCCCAACTTTCAGCAACTCCGTTTGGTTTATAAGTTAAAATAAGAACTTTTTTGAAGTTCATTTTTTTAGCAATCTTATATGAAATATGACATTTACCTGAACGCATTTTAGCATTAACCAATGATCTGATAATCTTTCTTTTTTCAGTTCTACTTATTTGTATTTTAAATAAATCACAAACTCCATTTATAATGATTGTTTGTTCTTCTCTTTCTGAATATGTTTTCAGTTTTTTAGTTCCATAGAGAACATCATTAACTTCACGAATTGCTTGTTCCTGACTTTCCCACTCAAAGAATTCTCTATCTCTATCTTCTCTATATTTTATAAATCCTTTCTTTTCAAGTTCAACATGAACTTGTTTATCAGTTAAATGTGAATTTTTCCAAACCTTTAATACTATTGGTTTTTCAAAAACAAATGTTCCATCAAGTGTTTCTACCCTAACATTAGCATCAATACTCTCACCAACTTTTATAATACAACCTCTTTTTATATCATCTTTTCCCAATTCATGTCTATGAATGGTTGCTGGTGATTGTAATGTTTCAGTTGAAATTAAATATAAATCTTTCATATTCTTATTTATTAAAAAATTTGTTTCATCAAAGATAAGGATAAAAACAAAGACTAAAAAATAATATATAATAAAAAATGGAATTAATTTAGGTTAAACATGTATATAGTTCCCTAAATTTATTTATAATTACTTCAACAAATTCTTCATATTCTCTTTTATATTCACACATTTTCTTTATATTTATCGAGATAAATCAATTCAATATCAGAATCATCACATTTATGATCTTCCATTATCTCGTTAATAAATTCATAGATATTATCTTTAGCTTGCTCTGTATCAGCTTTTTCAGTTAATTTCCACAAACCACATTCTGTGTAGGTGTAATATTCACCTGTTGATTTCTTTTTGAATAAAATATTATCTCCCATATTTTTATTTTTTATAATTATTTAATTTTTCTTCTACTTCACTTAGACTTTTATTTAAATGTGTGGTTATATTTGAATAATATTTTTCATTAAAAAAATCTATCCAGAATTTAAGACTTTTTATCCTATTTTCCAATTTCTCTAATGTGTCTAATTTTTCCAAATCCTCAGATTTCATAACTCTTTAATTTTTCTTACTTTACCAATTGCCACATTTTCTGTAGCCAATTTTATATATTCATCTGATATATCAAATCCAATATAATGTCTTCCTAATCTCTTAGCTACCACACCAGTTGTCCCAATTCCCATAAATGGATCTAAAACCACATCACCCTCTTTCGTTGTCGCTAAAATGCAATGTTCTACAAGTTCCTCTGGGAATGGAGCAGGATGTGGAATATTAGCCTTTGGTGAAATTCTCCATATAGATTGCTGCTCTTCCAAAGCTTTTTTGTAGAAAGTTGGTGCCTTCTTATTATCTTTTGTTAACCAATATACTAACTCATAAACAGGTTGAAAGAAATGTTTGCTGTTATTAACATCAGCTTTCCTATCCCATATAATAGTTTGATATAAATTCATATTACATTTACTAACCCAATCATAAGGTGAGTATTCGGTTTTATTATATCTCCTATTCTTATGATTATAAAAGAATGATCCTGTTGGTTTTATGACTCTTTTAATTTCATTAAGAACATCAATTTGCCATTGTTGATATTCATCTTCTTGCATATTATCGTCGAAACTTTCGTAAGTAATGTAACCATTCCAATCCCCGCCTTTTTGTTTTTTACCTTTCATCAACCCTCTTTTATTATATGGTGGACTTGTGGTTCCGCAATCAACGCTATTATCATCCATCGCTTTTAGTCCTTCCAGAACATCCATTTTATATATTTTGTCTAATTCGAGCATATTAATTTTTTATTTTTTATATCAAAATATGCTTAATAAGTTTATTTGTCTTTTAACCCGTGATAATAACCAGTAATATAATAAATTTGTTTAATAACATCTTCTACAGTATCAAAAACGTGAAGTCCAATTTTCATAAATCCTGTATCATAATCCCATGTTATTATGTCTGCTGACCAGAATTTATGTTTTCCGTTATAAAAATATTCTATTGTGCAGTTTTTATCTTTATGTACCACAATATACGTTTCGTCGGTGCGAGTTTTCTCACCGTTTATTACAGATTTATCTATGCGTAATAAGTTTTCTATTGTCATAATACTTCAGGTATTTCAACTTTTCCAATTAAAGTCATGTATTCTTTACTAATAAACGAGCAGTTAGAAATAAAATCTTCGTTCCAACCTCTTTGTGATATGATGTAGATACATTTATCTCCGTCATAAAAATTGATGAAGATATATCCATTATCGTCTATGTGCATTTTGACAGTGACAAAATCTTTTATTTTAAGTAAATCAATTACTTTAAATTCTACAGTATCTTCTACTTTACTAAGAAATCCTTTCATTTGATTTAATCCAAATAGATCCCAAGCGTAACCACATTCCATAAAACAGAACAAATCTGCAAAATGTTCTTTTGTCATCAGCGCGACAGGAACATTATTTTTATATAACTTTGCAAATTCTTTGAACCAATCTAAATCATCCATCATAAAGAGAAAATCTGTTAAGCTATCAAAATTCTTAGCTTGGTTATCAAGAAAATCAAAATCTTCTAATTTATAAAATAAAGGGTATCTAAGATTGGAATCTATTCCTTTGATATAATCTTCTTTTTTGAGACCGGGAAGTTTCATTTGACCTTGGCTACTTCCGTAATTTTTAATATCCACAATGATGTTTAAAGCGGTGCAATAAATATCACCACGAAGAGCTGACGAGAAATTGAGGTTTGGCATTTTTTCGTGTGTATCTAAGAACTTGAGTTTCAGTCCTTCTTTTATGGCGTTGTTCACGTTGGACTTATCTTTTGAATCTATATCCATAAGATCGTCCATACCTATATTACTTTGAAATAAGTCTTTTCTAAGACCTGCTTTCTCAAGTAATTTCCAAATCAAATCTTGAAATTCTTTACCTCTTAATGTAGCTGTTTTCTTTTTTTCGGGACCAGTCATTTTATATTACTATTAATAAAGCAAATATACGAAATTAATTTGAAATTAAAAAATTATTTTAATATATAGTGATATGTTAACAAGATATACAGATTTTATTAATAGAATAGAAAATGAAAACATTATTGTTGAAATACTTGGTCAAGGGGATGTTCAAGAATTAAACGAAGAAGAAGCATATAGATTTTCAACATATTATATAGGTGGAAAATTTTACGGGAACAGCATACAAATACCAGAAGAATATAGAGATAAATTATTTGATATACAGGACGATATAGAAAAAACATTATATAATGTAAATCCTTTTGACGGAGTGCATAAAGGAAACTCCATCGAGTTTGAAATTAAACCAACCGAACATTGGTTCACCAAATTTTTCAGAAAAGAATTCGAGGATTCCAATGGCGTGAAAAGTTATGTTAATCCTGGTTTATACGAAGGAATTAATTTGATTAAAAATAACGCAGATTTTTTAGCCAATCTTCTTGGCAATAAAACAATAAAAGATAATGACTATGTTCTTTTAAAAACCAAAGATTATTCTTTATATAATGTTACTATATCCTTTGATATGGTTGATGATCTCACTTATCATATAATAATGGTATCACAGATGAAAGGAAAAGGAAATTATCTTTCAACAAATTTAAAAGTATATAACGTACATCCAAAAGGTCCTTTGAGAACATAAAAAAATCCCCCTTTCGGGGGATTTGTAGTTTTTTACGCCTACTACCGACGCCAGTTAAGTAAGGTGATGCTGGTATCCTCTTCAATCATCCATTACTGGTATCCGACTTACAAATATATATTTCAATATCTTCTGTCTCGTCTTGGTTGAATCTATATACAAATATATATAAATTTCACAACATAAAAAAATTATATATTAATTTTTTCTATCAGACTTTCACCACTTTAGATAAGAAAAAGTCTCTTATTTTTTCTCCATTGTCTGTCATCTCTGGGTGTCCTTGGAAAGCCAAAATTGGCTTGGTTTTATGACGCATGTAAATCAACACGTTATTCTTCACTTCACCTACAAAATCTTTTGGTATTTTATTGAAGTAATAAGTATGATTATAAAACATATTATAATCAGTATCTACAAATCTCACTTTTTCATTTAGTTTTCTGTTAGCTACAAATTTATACATTGTTTCACCATATACTAAACTTAATATTTGAATACCTAAACATATACCCAATATTGGTTTGTTTGTTTTAGATAACCACTGTTTTTCTTCTTTAATGTTATCTCCTGTGATATCAATTGGTCCACCAGATAAAATAATATAATCATATTCTTCACATCTTTCTGGATTAAAATGTTTATAGTCCATCACGTCGCATCCTTCAAATAGTCTGACTACGTTTCCAATATATTTTGTTCTGTGATTAATTATAAGTCCTACCATAATTCAATTGTTTCTTCCTCAAATGCTTCTACTAATTCTGAATATTTCCATTTTCTAAATCCATTTGTTCCGTCTGATTTATTATTAGCTAACCACACTTTATCAGCCAACACAGCCTCTCTATCGGTCGCATTTAAATGTTCATCCTTATTACTACTATGATATCCAAATATTTGATCTTTTATGTCGTTTAATATTTTTCCATCTTTTCTAATAACCCAAAATCTATAACCTTGATAAGACGCAGAATCGCTGTATCGATATTTACGTATTTCGAGAATAGGTTCAGTAGTAGTTTCCTCTTCTTCAAATTTTCCCTTATTATACCACTTAATCTTCGCCACGATAAAAATCTATATTTTCTTCACCTAAAATTTTCACTAACTCGTCATATTTCCATTTTGTCAAATATACTGATCCTGTTGTGTGATCACTTGTTATCCATATTTTACCCAATTTTACTTGTATGCTATCAGTATATGGAACTTCAATGGATTGATTGTATTTAATAGGATAAATACCAGACTCTTCCATTCCATCTTTTTTCACTCTAAAAACTCTGAAAAAAATTTTATCTTGTTTCTCTTCAAATTTTCCTAACCAAAATCTACATCCGTTGTATGAATATCCGTCATTATATACATACTTGAATATATAAAATTTCTGATCTGGATCAGGCTCAGGATCAGAAAGTTTACCGTCTTTATACCACTTTATACTCATTTAATCTTCATCTGAAAATTCATCATCTTCTCCCCACATATTTCTACTTACAGCTTCTACTTGATCACCAGTAAGTTCAACTTTTGATAAAAAATAAGTTGGATAATCTGGTGATTGTGGATCTTCATATACATGTATTCCAAATTCTGCTAAAGCGTCAATAAAAGATTCTGCTATATCATCTACATTATCACCTGATACTATTTTTATATCATCCATGTTAAAATTATTATCAAATATTTCTTCCCCGTAAGGATCTATATCTGGATTTTTAGGCTCAAATTCTTTAAAGTTTTTTACTGCCATGATTTTTTACTTTTATATATTTATTTTTCACCCCAACAATCGCAATCATCGTAGAAATCTGTTACGTCTTCATGACTGTATGTTGGTTGTTTGTTCAGATTACATTCCTCAATAAAGACTTTAGTATTTTGTTTTAGAGCAGCCTTTCTAGCATCTATTGTATCACCAATTTTCTGCTTAAGATCGTCTACATCTTTATAATCTTCGTTGTTTAATTTAATCTCAACGTTCCATCCGTGTTTTTCAAGGAATTCATTTAGTAAATAAATCATAGTTGATTTTCCTGTTGCACTATATCCTGCAACAACAATTTTAATTTCGTTTCTGTTTTTCATATTTTTTTTATATAGTCCGTCAAAGAAAACAACTACATCTTTAGTGTAGTTTGATGAATTTGACATTTAAATTTAGCAAAAAATGACTTTTTAGTTTTAATATATACATTTAACCAGAATTAGTTT
>Ga0209777_10007257_pt1 | contig 12333 bp, 8 predicted proteins | sample FrelakmetHBP12HB_FD_187147 | JGI IMG/M metagenome (GOLD analysis project Ga0209777, IMG submission 187147) | Freshwater lake sediment microbial communities from the University of Notre Dame, USA, for methane emissions studies -HBP12 HB (SPAdes)... | ecosystem: Environmental > Aquatic >... | reverse complement strand
CGCGCAGGCGCTGCAAGTGGGCGTGCTGGTGGCCTTCATCGGCTACCTCGCCAACTTCTTCGACCCCATCCAGCAGCTCTCGCAGCTCTACAACACCTTCCAGGCCTCGATGGCGGCGGTGAAGAAGATCTTCACGGTGCTCGACACCGAGCCCGACCTGGTCGATGCGCGCGACGCCGTGCCCCTGCCCGAGGTGCGCGGCGAGGTCCGCTTCGACCACGTCACCTTCGCCTACGACAAGAAGACCGACGTGCTGCACGACGTCGACGTGCTCGTGGCCGCCGGCAGCACCGTCGCCCTGGTGGGCGCCACGGGGGCGGGCAAGTCGACCATGGTCAAGCTGCTTGCCCGCTTCTACGACCCCGACCAGGGCAGCGTGACCATCGACGGCCACGACTTGCGCCACGTCACCATGAAGTCGCTGCGCGAGCAGCTCGCCGTGGTGCCTCAGGAGGCCTTCCTCTTCTCGGGCTCGGTGCTCGACAACATCCGTTTCCCGCGCCCGGACGCCTCACTCGACGAGGTCCGGCGCGTGGCGCGTATCGTGGGCGCGCACGAGTTCATCGAGAGCTTGCCCGACGGCTACGAGACCGACGTGCAGGAAGGCGGCAGCGGTCTCTCCACCGGCCAGCGGCAGCTCGTCAGCTTCGCGCGCGCCCTCCTGGCCGACCCCCGCATCCTCATCCTCGACGAGGCCACCTCGAGCGTCGACGCCGAGAGCGAGCGCCACATCGAGCGCGCTATGCAGGTCCTGCTCAGCGGCCGCACGAGCGTCATCGTCGCCCACCGGTTGAGCACGGTGCGCTATGCCGATGAGATCCTGGTGGTGGAGGACGGCCGCGTCGCCGAGCGCGGCACCCACGACGCGCTCAGGGCCGCCGGTGGGCGCTACGCGCAACTCTACCGCGAGTGGGAGGAGACGGGGCAGGCGGTATAGGGCGCGCCGGCCGTGTGACGGCTGCGCCCACGATCCCGCACGTCACTCGCCCAGGTGAGGCAGCCAGCGGTCCAGCCAGGCCGGGCACCACCAGTTCAGGCGGCCGAGCAGGCGCATGATGGCCGGTACCATGAGGATGCGGACGATGCTCGCGTCCAGCGCCACGGCCACCGCCAGGCCGACGCCGATGGCCTTGGTGATGATGATGCTCGTGAAGGCGAACGAGCCGGCGACCACGACGATGATGAGGGCGGCGCTGGTGACGATGCGCCCGGTGCTGGTCAGGCCGAAGCTCACGGCAGTCTGGTTGTCGTGCGTCTCCTCCCAGGCCTCGCGCATACGCGAGAGCAGGAAGACCTCGTAGTCCATCGAGACGCCGAAGACGGTGCAGAACAAGACCACCGGCAGGTCGGCGTCCACGGTGCCGATGCTGTGGAAGTGCAGCAGCCACTCGAGGTGCCCGAACTGGAACACCCACACCACGGCGCCAAAGCTTGCCAGCAGCGAAAGCGTGTTGACGATCACCGCCTTGAGCGGCAGCAGCACGCTGTGCAGCAGCATGAGCAGCACCAGATAAGTGACCACGACCACGACCACGATGATCCAGGGGAAGCGGGCGTAGAGGTCGTGGACGTAGTCGTGGATGCCGGCTGAGAGGCCGGCCACATGCACCTGCATGCCGGCCGGCGGGGTGAAATCGCGGATGCGGGCCGCCACCTTCTGCGCCTGCTGTGAGTCCGGCGGCCACGTCGACGCCACCTTGAAGAGCGCCGTGCCCGGCGCCGAGGTCGCCTGCGCGAGCTGCAGCGCGGCCCGGCGCTGCTGCGGCGTGAGCTCGCGCTCTATGGCCACCGCAATCGCGTCGCCTGGGTTTGTGCGCAGGGGACCGCCCGGGTTTATGTGCAGAGCCCGCGGCGTGAGGACGATCTGCCAGAACTTGTCCAGCAGCGCCGGCGAGTCCAGCCGGGGGATCGTCGCCACGCTCGTCACGGCGCCCACGTCGGGCAGGCCCTGCAGCTCCCTGCCGAACGCGTACAGCTCGTCCAGCCTCGACGTGAAGGACGTCTCCTCTCCCCAGGTGACCAGCACGTCCACCGGTGAGAGCGCCGACGAGTCGAACCGGTGCTGGATGATGTCGTAGCCCTGGCGCGACTCGGTGTTCGTCGGCAGCGAGGCCGCGCTGGGCACGTCAACGTGGATCTTCACCACCGGCCAGGCGAAGGCGAGCACCACGGCCACCGTGACGATGAGCACGCTCACCGGGTGGACCATCACCCAGTCCGACCAGCGACGCCAGAAACGGCCCTCGTGGCCGGCGCGGCCGAACACGCGCACTGAGTTGACCCGCGGGCCGAGGATGCCCATCAGCGCCGGCAGCAGCGTCAGCGCCGCGGCCACCGAGAACAGCACCACGAGCGACCCGCCCAAGCCGATCGAGCGCAGCGCCATGTACTTGAACGTGAGCAGGCCGAGCATGCCGACGATCACCGCGAGGCCGCTGAAGAAGATCGACCGTCCGGCGCGGGCGACGGTGGTCTCGACGGCGGCGGCCACCGTCGCCCCCTCGCGCAACTCTTCTCGAAAGCGCCCCACCATGAAGAGGGCGTAGTCGATGCCCACGGCCAAGCCCAGCAAGGTCGTCGTGTTGAGGGCGAAGATGGAGACGTCCACGAAGTGCGCGATCACGTAGACCACGCCCAGCGTGACGGTCACGGCCATGCCACCACCGACGACAGGCAGCGCGGCGGCCACCAGCGTCCCGAAGACCAGGAGCAGCACCAGCAGGGCCACGGGGATCGTGTACGCCTCCGCCTTGCGCAGGTCGCTGGCCGAGACGCGTTCCATGTCGGCGTACACGGCGGCGTCGCCGCTCACGTAGGTCTTGAGCTGCGTGTGGCGCACGGCAGCGCGGATGTCAGGTATCTCCTCCTGCACCGTGTCCATGGGCACCTTGAACACGAGCACCGCCAGCGACGCCTTGCCGTCCTTGGAGATGAACAGGGAGCCGCCGCTGTTGGCGTACGTCTGCACGCGCATCAGACCCGGCACCGTCCGCGGCTTCAGGCCGGCCAACGCCTCGGCCTCGAGCTGCTGGAAGGCGGCACTCCGTGCTGTGAGCGTATCGCTCGTGAACACGACGACGAGCTGCGACAGGCCCGTGTCGAGCCGACGCTGCATGAGGCGCAGCGCCTGCTGGGCGGGCGCCTGGGAGTTGGAGAAGCCACCGCCCTTGAGCTCGCCGGCGACATGGGTGCTGGCCACCAGGGCGACGACGAAAGTCGCCGCCCACACGGCCAGCACCCACCAGCGGAAGCGGTACGAGAACCTGCCGATGGCGGCGAACAAGCCTGCGAGCCTCCTCAGTCAGCCGGCAGCCGGCACCTCAGCGCTCGCCGATGTTCGGCAGCGCACGGTCGAGCCAGCTGGGCAGCCACCAGTTGAGCCAGCCCAGAAGACGCATGGTCGCCGGCACCAGCAGGATGCGGATGATGCTGGCGTCGAGCGCCACGGCCATGGCCAGACCGATGCCCAGCGCTTTGGTGATGATGATGCTCGTGAAGGCGAAGCTGCCCGCCACCACGACGATGATGAGCGCCGCGCTGGTGATGACGCGCCCGGTGTGCGCCAGGCCGTAGGCCACCGACCTGGTGTTGTCCCCGCTGGCCAGCCACTCCTCGCGCATGCGCGTGAGCATGAACACCTCGTAGTCCATCGAGATGCCGAAGAGCACGCAGAACAAGATCACCGGCAGCACCGCTTCTACGTACCCGACACTCTTGAACCCAAGCAGATGCTGGAAGTGGCCGTCCTGGAAGATGAACACCATGGCGCCGTAGCTGGCGATGATCGAGATGCTGTTGACGATCACCGCCTTGAGCGGCAACACCACGCTGCGCAGCAGAAGCAGCAACACGACGTAGGTGACGCAGATGACGAAGACGATCGCCCACGGCAGACGCCCGTAGAGCCCGTGGCGGAAGTCGCGGATGCCCGCCGCGATGCCGGTCACGTGCGCCGTCATGCCGAGCGGCGTGGGCACGTCACCGAGCGTCGTCGCCAGATCCTGCGCCGCCTGCGAGTTAGCGGCCGCCTTGGACACGACTTGGAACACGGTGACGCCCGGCTTGGCGGACGTCGTGATCAGCCTCAGTGCCGTCTTGAGGTCCGCCGGCGAAAGCGACCCGTTCAGCTTCTGCACGTTCTTGTCGCCCTGGTTGCCGCTCCCCGAAGCCAGCGCTCCCATGCTGAGCAGAGCGGACGGACCGGCGTTCTCGAGCGCCGGCTGGTTGACGATGCTCACGACCGCGGCCACGCCGGGGGTCTGCTCCAAGCGCTTGCCGTAGGCGTAGAGCTGCAGGATGTTGCCGGGCGCGAAGGGGCTGGAGCCGTTGTCCCAGGTGAGCAGCAGGTAGATGGGCGCGTTCTCGGCCGGGTCAAAGCGGTCCTGGACGATCTGCTGGCCCACCTTGGACTCCGCCCCGGCGGGTAGGATCTCGGCCCCGGACACCCCGGTCTTGATCTTCACGACCGGGCTGGCCAGCACCAGGATGACGACGGTCACGGCGATGAACAGCGTCACCGGGTGGCGCATGACCCACTTTGACCAGGCCTCCCAGAAGCGCCCCTCAGGCCCGTGCTGCCTGTACACGCGCAGGGCGTTGATGCGCGGCCCCAGCATGCCCAACATGCCTGGCAACAGCGTCAAGGCCGCGGCCACCGAAACGAGCACCACCAGCGAGCCGCCGATGCCGATGGAGCGCAGGGCCATGAACTGCATCATCATCAGGCCGGCCAGGCCGACGATCACCGCGACGCCGGAGAAGAAGATCGAGCGGCCAGCGCGGGCGACGGTGGTCTCCACGGCACGCTCCACCGTGTCGCCGGCCGCCAGCTGTTCGCGGAAGCGCCCCACCATCAGCAGCGAGTAGTCGATGCCCACGGCTAAGCCCAGCATGGTCGTGGTGCTCAGCGTGTACACGGACATGCTGAAGGCGTGGGCCAGTACATACACGATGCCCAGCGTGACGCTCACCGCGACGCCGCCGCCGACGAGCGGTACTCCGGCGGCGACCAGGGTGCCGAACACCAGCAGCAGCACGACGAGGGCGATGGGGAGCGTGTACGTCTCCGCCTCGCGGACGTCGTGGACGGTGACGTGCTGGATGTCGTCGAAGACGGCCGGCTCGCCGGTGAAGTACACCTTGAGCGGCGTCGGCCGCAGCGCCGCCCTCACCTTGCCCATCACGGCCTGCACCTCGTCGAAGCGCTGGTTGAAGACCATGGTCGCGATCGAGGCGTGCCCGTCCCTGGATATCATCCCCGGGTCCCTTGAGACGGCGTAGGTCTCGATCGCGTTCAGGTAGGGCACGGTGCTCGGCGTCATGCCCGCCAGCGCCTGATTCTCGAGCTTGATGAACTCGGGGCTCGTGGCCTTGAGCGTGTCGCTCGTGAAGACGACCGTCACCGTGGAGAGCCCGGCTCTGAGGCGCTGCCACGCGATGGTCAGCGTCTGCTCGGAGGGGTCGCTGGAGCTCGTGAAGCCGCCGCCCTTGAGCACGTCGGCTACCTTGAACGCGCCCGCCAGCCCGAGGGCGAAGAGCACCGCCCACATGACCACGATGGGCCGGCGGCGGCGGTATGCGAATCTGCCGATGGCGGCGAACACTGTCCCTCCCACTGCCCGAGGCCGGCCATGAGGGTACCCACCGAACGATATACTATGGGCTGCCTGGGCTCTACGGCAGAGCGACCGGCACTCGGGATATGCACGAAATCGGGGCGGTCAGGGGGATGTGTGGAGTTCAAGAGCCAGACCTCTTCCGGGGGCGTCGTCTTCCGCTACGACAGCAGGCTTGAGATCTGCCTCATCAACCCCGTCGGCCGCAGGGTATGGGCCCTGCCCAAGGGTGGCATCGAGGCCGGCGAGCGCCCCGACACGGCCGCCCTCAGGGAGATCCGCGAGGAGACCGGCATCGAGGGCGACATCGTCGCCTCGCTGGGCTCCATCGACTACTGGTTCTACTCCCGCGAAGAGCAGCGCCGCGTGCACAAGACGGTGCACTTCTTCGTGGTCGAAGCCACCGGCGGCGACACCGCCTGCCACGATCACGAGGTCAGCGAGGCGCGCTGGTTCACCGCACGCCACGCCCTCGACAAGATGACCTATCCCAACGAGCGCGAGGTCGTGCGCAAGGCCACGGCGCTGCTGCAGAAAGAGCGTGCGGGGCGGCGGCGCACGGCGCGCCGCCCCCCGACCTAGGACCAGTTCAGGTAGTCCTCACCGGCGCGCAGGCGCTCCATGCCCTGGTCGAGCAGCTTCACCATCTCAGCCGGACCCAGGTCCACGTAGGCGAAGTGCGCCAGCGAGAAGAGCATGAACGGCTGCTCGCCGGTGCGGCTCTGCTCGGCGAGCTCGTGGCGCAGGCGTTCTACGGCGCTCATCAAGCCCGCGCGGGTCACGTCCGGAAACAGCAACAGATAGAGACCGACGCCGATGCGGCCGAAGCTGTCGTAAGGTCGCGTAGCGGCCGTCACAAGCTCGCCGAGACGGTGTAGCGTCTCCTCGGCGATCTCCTGGGAGTCGTCGTGCAGCGACAATGCGACCACACCCAGAGGCAGATCCATGCGTTGGCAGCGCGTGACCTCCTCGGCCAGCTTACCGAGGATCTCGTCGGTCTTGAGAGCTCCGGTGACGACCTCGCACGCGGACTGGTGCTCTACCTTCTGCCGGAAGTGCTCGATGTGCTCCTCCAGCCCAGCGCAGTAGCCGATGCCCAAGCGCACCAGCCCATCACGCTCCAGAGCTTGCAGTCGTCGGCAGAGCTCCGGCGCCTCGTCGGCGCCGCCGGCCAGCACGGCCTCGCGCAGCGCCAGGCAACCCGCCGAGAAGGCGCTCATGAGCTCGGAGTGAGTGAGAGCCTCGTCGAGCGCGATCACGTACGACTCCGACTCGACCAGGTCGAGCAGCGGTGCCGTGCGATCCCCGGCGACGGCGTCGTCCAGGTGAGCGGCAAGCGGCTCCCAGATGCGACGTACCTTCTCGTCCAGCGACAACGACGCATACGCATCGCCAAGGACTGTGTGCATCCGACCTCCCTCAGGCGGGAGCTCCGCACGCAGGCGGACCATTCGTTACTATAGTCCCTCGGCGTGGGAGTTTACACGCATACCCCGTCCACATGAGCCAGGAGGCACGGTGATGCGTCTGACGTTGTTCGGCACGCAGGGCTGGATACCGACCGGGCGGCGCGAGACGACCTGCCTGGCTCTCGAGGACGGCCTGTGCCTCCTTCTGTTCGACGCCGGCACCGGGCTGCGGCGACTGCTCGAGCCGCCCGGCTCGACCATGCTGGCCGCAGCCCGCGACGTGCACCTCTTCTTGACCCACTACCACTTGGACCACGTCTGCGGCCTGGCGTATCTGCCGGGCCTCTTCGCCGGTCGCCGCCTGACCGTGCACGTGCCCGAATCCACCATCAACGGCATCGACATGGAGCACGGCTTGGCCACCCTCATCGACAGGCCGTTCAACCCGGGTCGCTGGGGCAGGCAGCGCGGGATGGAGATCGTCACGCAGACGTTGCACGAAGGCGTCAATGAAGTAGCCGGCCACGAGGTGCGGGTGCGCCGCCAGCAGCACCCCGACCCGACGGTCGGCTACCGTCTGGACGACGCCTTCGCCTTCGTCACCGACACGGTGGCCGACCCTGAGACGGCACGCTTCACAGCCGGCGTCGAGCTGCTGCTCCACGAGGCATGGATCGACGGCGTGGAGGAGAGCGATCCCGAGAAGGCCGATCTGGTGCGCACGACCTATGCCGCCCACACGTCGGCCCGCCAGGCAGCCGCTCTGGCCGCCCAGGCCGGCGTCGACGAGCTCTACCTCATCCACCTCAACCCGCTGTTCGACGAGGACTACTACGCCCAGATGGAGAGCTCGGCCGGCGCCCTCTTCGGCGCCGCCGCCGTCAGGCCCGACCTGCACACCCGCGATCTGGCCGTTTGACAGCCTTAGAAGAGGCGACGAATAATCGCGAGCAGGGAGGCGGTACCGTTGTTCAAGAGTCACGGCAAGCGGTTTTGGGCGATCGTCGCGATCGTCGTGGCGGCGCTCATCTTCGTCACACCGGGGCTGCTTGCCTTCCGCTACACCGCCGCGTCGCAGCACAACCAGTTCCTCACCCATCCGTGGCGCGGCTGGTCGTTCGCGCTGGCCGCGATCCGCGTGCCCGGAAACTCGCAGCTCAAGACCTCCGGAGCGGTGCTGCGCAAGGCGCAGTGGCTCTTTCGCGGCACCGGCGTGGACCCACAGGAGGTGCAGCTCCTCTATGAGCACCCCCACCAGCCCTACACCTTCACTCACACGGTCGCCGGCCAGACAGTCACCTCGACCATCACGCCCACCTACTGGTTCGTATGGCAGGTCGAGGGTCACGTCGACACGCTGCCGACCTCGGGCAACGTGATCGTAGCGATGTTCGACTACCGGAATGGCACGATGCTCTACGACGTGCGCAGCAGCCTGCAGCCCGAGCAGATCGTGCCAGAGCCGAGTGCTTCGCCGTCGGGCGTGTGAGGCGCACGATGAGGCGGGCTTGCGCCGGCACATAGCGGCAGCACTCGGCGACCCGGGCCCGCTGCGGCGCTCGCTGCTCACGGCCGCCGTCACGCGTCTCTACATCTTCGCCGTCGGCCTGGCGGCCACGTACGTCATCGGCGTGCAGAACGCCCCGTGGGCGTGGCGCTACCCGCGCTACGCCGAGGCCTTCCATGGCTTCCTCGGCCATCTCCTGAACGGCTGGGCCACCTGGGACGGGGTGTGGTACATCAAGATCGCCCAGGGAGGCTATGCCGACGCCGACGTGAGCACGGCCTTCTTCCCCCTCTACCCGCTGCTGCTGCGCTACACGGGCCTGCTCTTCCACAACAACCTCGTCATCACCGGCATCGTCCTGTCGCTACTCTTCTACTTCCTGGCCATGATCTTGCTTCACAAGCTCATATCGCTCGACTTCGGCGCCCACATCGCCGGTCGCACGGTACTGTTCGTTTCCATCTTCCCGGTCGCCTTCTTCCTGCAGTCCGTGTATACGGAGTCGCTCTTCCTGATGCTTTCGCTGGCCTGCTTCTACTGGAGCCGGCTGGGCCGCTGGCGGCTGGCGGGGCTCGCCGGCTTGCTCGCGACCTTGTCGCGCAGCGCCGGCGTGCTGTTGCTCGTGCCCATGGCGATGATCTACCTCGAGCAGCGCGACTGGGACTGGCGACGCACGGACCGCCATGTGGTCAATCTCCTGATGATCCCCGAGGGCCTGCTTATCTGGATGGCCTACCTAGGCCTGAGCTTCCACAAGCCGCTCCTCTTCGCGGCCGTGCAGGACCAGTGGCGACGCAGCTTCCACCTGCCCCACTACGCCGTCTGGCGGGGCCTGCTCGCAGCCGGCGGCGGCATCCTGCAGCTCCTTTCGCGGCAGACGGCGCATCTTTACTGGCCGACGCCGGGCGGCGGCGTGGACTCACTGGCGATCGCCAACATCGTCAACCTCATCGCGCTGGCGCTCGCCATCGTCTTCCTCGTCTACGGTCTGCGCCGCCTGCCGCGCGCCTATTCCGCCTACGCCGCGCTGGCCATCGTCTTCCCCCTGCTCTGGCCGTCGAAGTACATGCCGCTGCTCTCCTTGCCGCGCTTTCTCCTGGCGGGCTTCCCGCTCTTCTTGTCAATGGCCTTGTACACGGAGGGTCACCGCCGGCGGTTCTGGGTGCTGGCCGTGTTCTACGTGCTGGCGTTGACGGTGCTGGCAGCCAAGTTCGTCGTGTTCAGCTGGGTGGCCTGAGAAGGGCGAGCGAGGCGCAGGCGGCGGGGCGGGCAACGACGCAGCCGGCGGCCCCGCCTCACTCATTCAGAGAGGCGTTTGAACACGTAGACCTGATCGCGCGCGAAGATGTTCTGGAACTGCGCGGTGTCCATGACCAGCACGCCCAGCGCCTCCTTGTGCAGCTTCGCGTTGATCTCATCGTACCAAAACGGCCGCGTCTCGTCGACGACCACGTACTGGGAGTGAGCGTAGTACGGGAACACGTAGATGGTGCGGCGCGCCGAGAGGTGTGAGCCGATGTTGTTACCGACGGTGATGACGGCATTCTTGGGAATGAGCTTGATCGCCTCGTTGATCACCGTGTCGTGGTAGCTGGCGGCATAGGCCTTGCCGTTGTACTTGGCGCCTGGCAAGGAGAAGGGCAGCGGCCCCATGAGGTAGTTGCCGGCGAGCGAGGCCACCAGCACGAGCAGGGCCAGCGTCTCGAGCCGCACGCGGTCTCTCACGGCGTGCCCGCGCCGCCCCACGTGCACGACGCCGAACCAGCCCTGCAGGCGAGCGATGCCGAACACGGCCGCCGCGAACAGGAAGGGCACCTCGGCGGCCACGTACTGGAAGGCGATAGATCTCTGCGCCACCTGCGTGGAGAGCCCGTTGATGAGGTACTCCGGGGCCGCGATGAGCAGCGTGAGCGGGCTCAGAAGCGAGGCGAAGCCGAAGGGCCAGAGAAGCCGGAACCAGTAGCGCAGGTTGGCGTAGGCGACGAGGTCGCGGATCGCCTTCTCCGGGTGGACGAAGAGGTTCTTCAGAATCCCGCCGGCGCTCGACCCGAACGCAGCGTAGCGGCCGATGAACGGGCTGGCCCCGTGGTTGAAGTGCGGGATGATGACCCAGACGGCGATGGCGAAGTAAGCGGCCGCGCCGACGGCGACGAGCAGCGGCCGCCACGACCGCTTGCGCAGCGCGAAGTACAAGGCCATGACCACGAGCACGAGCGAGATCTCTTCCTTGCAGATCGCCGCCAACACAATGAAGGGCAGCGCTCGCCAAAGGCGGTCCTCCTCCATGTAGAGGAAGGCAAATAGAAGGAAGGGGATGGCCAGCGTCACCGGGTGGAACTCGTCCAGCACGGCGAACTGGAGAGGCGGGAACAGCAGCAGGGCGCCGGTGAGCAGCGCCGCCAGGCGCGGGTCCTTGAGCACGCGCGCCGCGATGCGGTACGCCGGCCAGGCGGCCAGCGCCACGATCACGGCCTGCAGCACGAGAAGCATCACCGGACTGGGCCACGCCAGCCAAGGCAGCGCGAAGAAGGCGAGGATCGGGTCCACGTGCACGCCCAGCCGGCTCATCTGCCGTGGCTTGAGATCGGCGGTCGTGATCTGCAGGAAGTGACCGTGAGCGGTGTTGTACACCGCCTGGACCATGTTCCCCAGGTCGAAGCGCCCTCCGAAGTAGGCGCGGTAGTGCATCCACGAGAGCAGCGCCATGAGGACCGCAAAAACGACCGCGCCGGCGATCACGTACCAGGCGCAGCGGCGAAACAGGCGCCGGAACTCGTCCGGCGCCGGCGCAGACTGCGTAAGATCGGCCGCTGGGCGCCGGTCGCTTGTCGTTGACTTCTGCTTGCTCACTCTTTCACTCCGCCTCGTCCCGGCGCCGGCGCCACTGGTCGACCATGACCGCGAAGCCCACGAACAGGAGCTCGATGACTGTCTGCCACAAGCGCAGCAGCACCGCCCAGGCCAGCGCGACGCCACCCGGCAGCCGGCTTGCCAGGGCCGCGGCCAGCACCGCCTCGCGCACACCGATGCCGCTCGGGAAGATGAACGCCGCCATGCCCACGACGTAGGCGAAGGCGAAGGCGACGGCGACCGCCGGCAACACGCCGGCGCCGGACCCGGTGACGGCCACCACGAACAACCAGCTCGCCAGACCGGCGACCAGCCAAGCGGCCACATAGTAGCAGAGTAGCGCCAGCACGGTGCGGAATCGCATCACTTCGGCCAGCGGCTCGCGGCCAAGGAGACGCAGCACCCTCGCCGACAGGCGCGCGAACACGCGCGGATGCATCAGAGCGACGAGGAGCGGCATGGCAAGCAAGCTCCACGTGGCCCACAGGCGGTCGTAGTGCCAGAAGGGGAAGAGGACCGCGACCGTCACCAGGGCAGAGGCCAGACCCAGCGCTTGCTCGTAGACCATGGCCGCGCTGACCCGCTTCACGTCGAGGCCCTGCGTGTGGCTCATCCAGGCGCGGCCCAGGAACATGAACACGTTGCCGGGCAGGTAGCGAGCGAGGATCGACTTGCCCCACGTGGCGGCGGCGCGGGTCCGGCCGCTGCGCAGCCCGAACCCGCGCAACAGCAGCCACCACGCCATGGCGTTCATCACGTAGTACGCCACGAAGGCGAGCAACGAGAGCGCCAAGGGCAGCCAGCTCAGCCGCCACGGGTAGCCGCGCACACGGCCCCAGGAGTGCACCAGGTAGGCGACGATGAAGTAGCTGATCGCGGCCACGGCCAGCACCTGGACCAGACGCAGCCAGCCCCTGACCCGCGAGTGGGGCGGGCCGGCGCCCTCGGCGGG
>Ga0209777_10007256_pt1 | contig 12333 bp, 9 predicted proteins | sample FrelakmetHBP12HB_FD_187147 | JGI IMG/M metagenome (GOLD analysis project Ga0209777, IMG submission 187147) | Freshwater lake sediment microbial communities from the University of Notre Dame, USA, for methane emissions studies -HBP12 HB (SPAdes)... | ecosystem: Environmental > Aquatic >... | reverse complement strand
TTCGAGGGTGTTAATACTCTCAATGCTTTCGAGGTATTGATGGGTAATAAGAAATATTTGACACAGTATTACCGGATGTTGCCGGAATTTTTCCTCCGCACATTTTACTAGGGTGCTGAACATACTGTCACCATAAACACTAAAGTCGTAGGTTCAACGTCAAGAAATCTACGGCTCATGAGCCTGCTTTCAACACTGAAAGGCTCTATATCATGTCGTGTACGCTACCGACGAGTTCTGTATATCCCCAAAATTTTATGATAAAAATTGGATAAAAATTATTATATTAATAATAATATGTATCTATTATTTTATTCGAAAAAATTTTATTTCTCTTTTGCAAAATCATATTTAATTCAATAATATTCTCTTTTGTTGGGAAATATCTAATATATTGAGAACTTTCTTTTTCTCCTCCCAGAATAAGTCCGACATTATTAAATTGTTTAATGGGAATAATGGCATAATCCGAAGAACCAATAAACATCGTTGAATAACTTATCATGTAACTATAATAATACGGAATTCCCAAATTTTCAATTCCATTAAAATATTGTTGATTAAAATATCTAGCAGTATAATAATCAGAATAAATAGTTTCGTTAAAAGGAACGTTATTTGTAACAAAGTTGTAACTTATTAATTCACTTGAATCAAACTGGATTTTTTCTGGATACCCCATATCGTAATAAATAAAACCCATTGTTCCAACCAAATAAATAATTATAATGCCAAAAAAAATAAAAGAGCTAATTCTTTTATTATTAAACTTTTTTATTAAATATTGATAAAAAATAAATAATCCTACGCCAATTATTAAAGCCATAAACGGAGATAATAATATAATAAATCTTTCTGCAGCAAATAAGTATGAAAATTGCCACAATGATTGAACCGGATTTTTAATATACAATAATAATGTAAAAAGACAGAACAAGCTCAAAACGGTTAAATAATTAACTTTTTTATTTCTCAACAAATAACCAATACTTAATATCAACAGAAAAATTATTATAACACTTTCAATATTATTAATAAAAAAATAGGTTAAAGAATCTATTGGTTTTGTTGATATACCCATTGTCAAATCTAGTTCATGACTACCGAGTAAAAATCGTGGAATGATTTCACCGCTTCTAATATAGTCAGCTGCAAAATAAATCCAATAAATCAATGCCATGCAAATAAAAAATAGTATATATAAGTTTGTGAAATATTTTTTATAATTTACAATAGATTCACAAAGGATTAATAGTGTAATTAAAACGATAATTAACAATATTGATACCTGATGCACCAATAAAATAAACAACATTACAAGCATTAAGCAGATTGAAAATGCAATCTTTTTTGACAATTCGATTTGATCTTTTATTTTAAATAAAATATAAATCATTAAAAAAAAACCAAAAAAAGCAAAACCTCTCGGTATCATATATTGACTTAAATCAAATCCTGAAATGATAATTGAAAGGGAAAAAATTGAAAATAACACTATTTGTCGATTATTTGTAACTAATCTAAAAATTAAATACATTATTGGGATAATAAGTAATGCAGTGATTGGCCATGTAAGAATCTTACTTGTTATTTCACTTTCTAAATTCAAGATATTCATTCCTTCAGCTAGAAATATGTGATATAAAGGAAAATTGGCATAACCCCCTTGAATAAAAGGATGAATTGGCGGAATTATGTGGTGTAAGAGATAGGTAATAAGATCATAGTTATTATGCATCAAAATATCCGTGTTACCAAAATATAATGGTACAGAAATGATGATTTTATAAAAGAATAAAGCAGTAAAACTAATCATCTCGAGAATTAAATAAACTGGCGAAATATTGGGTTTTGATAAGATTTGTAGAAGAATAATGATATTTAAAATAATGATCCCCAAATTAAAAATTATGACTATATCTGAAAAAAGCAATATGCAGGTGATCAATATAAAGAAGAGGATATAAAATATGAAAATAGAAGATCTTTGATTTAATGAAAAAAAGTGTTGAAATTCATCTAAATTAATATTTTTCCCTTTAAAATCATATAATACCAAACAAGAAATGATTGCAGGAATTGCTAAAAATAGACCTTTTAATGCCCAATCAATTCTTCCAATTCCGAATGAAAATAATAACCCTCCAATCGCAACTATGAATACTAGTATAGGAATTAATTTTCCAATAGTGTTTATTAATCTAACATTCATAAATGGATTTTCTAATAATAAGTAAGATTTTTTAGCTTAAATAAAGTGATGGGGTAACTTTTCTTGTCAACACCATTCAGTCTAAAATCGATTCTATTAGTGCATCTATCGATTGTTACGTTTATTATTTATACTGGATTCTCAATCTCCTTGGAATATTAAGGAATTTCTGTATGAGATCCTATTTTGATTGATCCTTGTCAAATATCCATCAAAGAATATAAGGTTCTGGTATTCGATTGCTCATAAAAACAATTAAGATAACAAATTATTATCTCTGGTGAACCGGACTTCTTAATGGAACAGTGGATGTCAATGTAACTTATCTTGGCGGACAGGGAGGAATAAACTGAAGGTGATTCAGGACTAGGGGACAAAGCGAGGAAGAGAAACGAAGAAACAACGGTCTTCGGGATCCTCTGCAGGAATGAAAAGGTATGGGCTGAGGTTGTCGATGATGTTGAAGCGGAGACCCTTCAACCTCTTATCTCGAGAAAAGTAATTCCGGAATCAACCGTCCGTTCCGATACCAAGAAGGTCTATGCCGGAATCGCAGTGAAGGGGTATGTCCATCGTCTGGTGAATCACGGGGAACGACATATACCGATGGAAAAGGAAATCTCATCAACGACCTTGAGGGATTCTGTGGGTACCTGAAACGGAAATTGGCATCGAAGGGTGGAATCCAGAAAGAGAAATTGCCGCTGTATCTCGGAGAATACATATAGCGGTACAACCATCGGAACGAACGTGAGAAGGAAAAGATAAGGAGAATTATCACATTCTTGAACAAGGAGTTAGTGGTTCAGATTACCTCTTGAGAGGATTTTGTCGTATGCACAGAAATGGTTATATGTGTAAAATTAATTCGGGATATCCCCCTAAAGAAAAGTAATAGTTTTAATACTGAAAAAAACGAAGAATCATCCATACAATGGATGATAAATTCTCAACAAGGTGAATTGACACGAATATATTGGTCACATCCTTACCAGATCTTAAAAAAATTAATCCTCAACGTTACCATTTTTTGCTACATTATTTATCTAAAAAACATAATATCACCATTTTAAGTGTTAATGCCTGGTGGTTGCCCGAATTGAATGATGATGTAGTTCAACAATGCTTAGAAAATATAGATTATTTTTATTTTTCATCATCAAAAATAAGTTTTTATTTTCAAGAATTATTCATTTTACATAATCTTAAAGAAATTAATAAATTAATTAATCTTTCATCATTTGATGTGCATATCAATTTTCATAGTTTCATTGCAGGAAATATCATCCAAAAGAAAATGCAATATCCATATGTATTTGATTTCTGTGACGATATGGTGGATTATATATCGATATCCCCTCAAATCCCTTATTTATTGAAGCCGATAGCAAAAAAATGTTTGAATTTTTTAATACAAAAAACCATCAAAATGAGTGATATCACCACATATACAAATCTTTCATTAAAAGAAAAATACAACATTCCCTCATCAAAATCCTGCTTAGTACCTAATGGGATTGAATTTATTCGATTTAGTAATGTAAATCAAAATAATTCATTAGATAATCGAGTATCTTCCAAAGATTTTGTAATAGGTTTTGTAGGATATTTGGGTAACTGGATAAAATTAGAACCTATAATAAAAGTAATTAAGCAATTAGAAAATACTATTCCGTTAAAATTAATAATTGTAGGAGATGGACCCATTTTAAATAACTTAAAAAATTTAGCAAAAAAATATCAAATAGTGGATAACGTAATTTTTACGGGAAATATTCCATATGATCAAATACCATATTATATTTCAATTATGGATGTTTGTTTAATTCCATTCGAGGATAGCCCGTTATCTCAAAATGCATTTCCCATAAAATTAATAGAATATATGGCATCAGGAAAACCGGTAATATCTACACCATTAATCGGAGTTAAAAACGCAGTTGATGATTTAATTTTCTATGCTTCCGATGAAAATCAACTAAAAGAGATTCTTTCTATACTTTTTCATGATAGCCAACTGAGATTTAGAATGGGATATAATGGAAAAGATTATGTTAAAGAAAAATATGATTGGAAATATATTTGTCCAAATTTCGAAAAAAATATAATGAATGTTGTAAACTCAAAAAAATGAGAAATTATAATTTCGGAAAAGTCTATTTAAACATATATCTAATCATGTGGAATCTCTTAAAAAACATTTATTGGAAATAATTTTCAAAAAATATTTTATCCAGAATTATCTCAATACAATAAAAATTGGCTCAGTAGAAATCATCAATAAAGACCGATAGTGTCTATATATTGCTGTAAAATCAGCACAGCCTGTATCCAAAGAGATCATCTCACTCTTCACAGATAAATACCGGTTACCCGTGATCCATTCCTCGTTAATATCGATAAGAATCGAACCGGCGAGTCTGAGCAAAGAAGCATCATTCGGAAAGGCCCCGATCTTTCTGCTTCTGCATTTGAGTTCTTTATGAACTCTTTCCAGGAGGTTGGTAGTCCGGATCTTTTTCCAGAATTCTGGGGGAGCCGATCGATATTTCATCAACCCCGGATGGAATCGGTGAATAGTATCAGCTGCACGAGAGAGACCCCGTTCATCGAGATGAACTGCGTATTCCTGCAATCTACCGACATCACTCAGGTATTCTTTCAGGGTCTCAGCGATCTCCTTGTGATATTTACGGGGAACTTTTCTGAGAACTGCCCGGATGAAGTGTACATGGCGCATCTGCCATGAGGAGCCCGGGAACATCTTCCCGGCAGCAGATTGGATCCCGGTATGACCATCAGAGATGATGAGATCCACTTTGGTGAGACCTCGCTCCTTCAGGTCCGAGAACATCCCTTCCCAGGTTAATTCGTGTTCTGCATCAGCAAAACGGGCTGCAAGGATCTCACGATATCCATCGGTTCTTACACCCACAACTACGAGAAGAGCTTTGTTGACGTATTTGACTCCGTCTCTCACAGTTATTGTAGATGTAGATAAAAATCTCTAAAATTTTTATCATTTAATTACTTGTCATTGTTTGTATGGTGTTCATATTCGCATTCTGTTACAGTCTTGATAGCACTTTCAGCCTTCACTTGCTTGATGTTTATACAATAAATCCTCTGGGGTTTACCTTTCATCCCCAGAGGTCAATAATTAATGAGTGACCGCGGATGCTTCACAGCTCAATAACTTTCCTTTTCAATGTAGTAACGGAGTTTTATCGAGAACTCTCACACGCCAGTACAATCGCGAATAAATATACCTGCTGTGGCGCAAAATAACAGAATTTATCCTTCTCCAGATGAAAGGGGAAAATATGAAGCATCTGCTTTTTATTGTCATATTGGTGGCAATATTGTTTTCTGCCGGATGTACTGATCCTGATTCAATTTATGCAACAGCTTCAAAAAAGTATGAAACAACATGCGGCGGTGTTTCGCATACGGTTAATTATTTGGGGAGTGGTGCAGATGGGAAAGAATGTTGCGGAAACACTCTTTATCCTGTGGATTACCACAAAAAATGCTGTGGAGGAAAATATTTAGAAATGGACTTCACTGAAATCTGTTGCGGTGGTGAGGTATACCCTAGTAATCAATATAATTGCTGCGGGAACGTCTCTTATAATAATTCGCAATCTTGCTGCGCCGGAGTAGTGTATAATGAAGCGTATCTTGGTTGCTGCAATGGCAAAGTTTTAAATTTTACTACCCAGCATTGCTGCAAGGGAGAAATAGGACCTGGAGGCGGGGTGTGGCCGGAGGACTGTGGAAACCAATGTTACGATTCGATCATATATCGTTGCTGTAATAAACAACTCTACAATTATCATACACAGAGTTGCTGTGTAGCACATGAGGGAGATGTGGAAAATAATCAATCGTCGTCATGGGAGACCTTTAAAATACACGAAGGAGTTGACAGCTGTTGTGTAGGTCTTACCAGTAAAGTCGATGGTAAGTTCTGTCAACCAAGTTCGGGTGAATATAAATCTCCAAGTGAAGGGGGTTGCGACACTTTTGGAATAGGTGCCGGGTCGTGTTATGCGATTCAACAAGGATTTTTAAAACATTAAATTTTTGTTGATACCCCCTTAAAACAGCCCTTCTTTTCATCATGAGGATATAACACCCCTTATTCCTTGAGAAACACATGGCGGGGCTCTGCCGTCAAGGCTGGATAGGCAACAACCCTGCTTGAGCCGAAATTAAATAAGAAAATATATCCTCGTTCAAATGAAAGGGGGAAAATATGAAGTATCTCCTATTTACCGTTTTATTGGTGGCGGTAATATTATCTGCTGGATGTGTTCAATCGGAGCCTGCTGTGTCAAAAGTAACTCCCCCTCCGACTTCCACTGAATGCCAGTACAGTACATGTAATGGTGTTTGCTATTATAATGGATCCCAAAAGTGTTGTGGAAGTCGTCTCTATGACGTAAATGATGGAGAATGCTGCGCGGGAATAATGCATGATTATCGCAAAGATATGGGTACTTGTTGTGGAGGGAAGTGGTATGTCTATGGTACTAAAGGAGAATGTTGTCCATATAAATTGGTGTATGACGATTTCACCCAGAATTATGAGGCGGTTTGGATCAATCCGACCATTCAGCATTGTTGTGGGGGGAAAGTAGTTTCCGGCGGGAAAGAGATATCAGGGTCGATTACCTGGAAAGAATGTGGAGATTCGTGTTATAATCCGATAACACAGAGCTGTTGCATATCCTACCCCCTTTTAGAAAGGAACGAAACTATGGGTACTTATAGAGAAATTATCCCTGGTAGTACTGTTTTTAGTACTGTAAAAGAGGGATTTAATAGTTGTTGTAAAGATCTTTCATTTCAAATACCCGAAGACTCAAAGTGCAATCCTAATGATGGAAGCATAACATGGAAACAAACGGGTGGTGCTATACATTGCGTTCCAAATGGATATTGTTATGAGGATATACCCAGGCCGAAGGGATATTGAACGCCTCTTTGGCGAAAGTATCAGATGAACAATTGTTCAAAAAATTTAATACGTAATTTTTTTAATCTGGCAGCATCATTCCACATTCCTATCAATACTGCTAGGGGATCGCAGCCATGATTGCACTTTCACTCCTCACTTGCATGATGTTCATACATTCAATCCATTCATGATGATCAATGGAATCCCAATACACAAGCTGTCGGGTCACCTGTCACAGTTGCAACCATGTATGGACATATATGGGAATACGACTTGCAAGCCTGGAAAGAGCTAAAAAACCAGTGAGGACTATGTGTCCAAAATGTGATAATAGGGTAAAGATGGACCTGAAAAATGCAAGGGGACCAGGCTTCGAGTAATCTCAAGTCTTTCATCTTTTAAAAAAGGTGATGTTTGTTGCAGGATTTTTTCCTGCTTTCCAAAGCTCATTCTGAGCAGAGAGCATAGGATATCACTGTTAAGCTGTTGCCATCTGGTAAGTTTCCGGGGCCGATACTTCAATAGGAGCAGATTTATTTATTTTTGTTATTTTTGCAGGTTTTGAACCATGAAAAAACTGTGTAAAACCAAAAAAAATAATAATTGAAATTAAAATTAAAACAATTATAATTTTGAAAATTTTTTTCATTTCTTTAAATGTTGAATCAGATATATTTAACATATTTCACCTTCTTGCATCACGAATAATTGATATTGTAAAAACGATACATGGCAAAACTAATATAAAATAAACCGGCCAATTTCCGGCTGACATTGCTAGAGCATCATGATAATCGCTGTTCCCGAGAACATGTATCATGTAAATCATTTGGCATGTTAAAAAGAAAGATACCATAAACGATAATCCTCCTAAAATACCAAATATCAACGGTTTGATGATGCTGTCGTGCCTCTTCCAAATAAAGAAACCTTCACTATCCTGATTTGAGAAATTTACTGATGATGCTAAGACAAATAGCAGAAAAATTACCCAAATCACAATAGAAAATTTTGCGAAGAGTTGAACTCCAGTCAAGTCAATTATTAAATGTGGAGTGAGTTTAAGAGGTAAAGATAGAATGTAGAGCGGGTTAAGCATTGTATAAAACTGAATATGATTAGAACAAAATTCCTGCACATGAATTGAGTTTTCTTGGGCAGAAAGAAAAAAAACTACTGCATTTTCATTATCATAATCACATTTTCCATCATTTGGGGAATTTATGGCACCAAAGGTAAAAAATGATATAGAAATAAGCCATGCAAGAAATATTCCCAGTAATAGAATCGCAATTAACCGAACATGGGGACTTTTCTTGCTGTTTTGATCATCACCCTTACTTGCATTTAATAAAAATGGATATCCTTTTATTTTATAAATAAAATAGAAAATCAAAAGTAGTAACCCTAATAATACAATGATAGACCAAAAAGGTTCGGGATGAATATTCCAATTTCCACTTGAAAGTAAATATGTCTGCCCCCCAAAAGTACTCAAAGAGAATATAAGTAAAGATAATATTGAAAATATGAGGCAAATATAAAACAACGTCTTTTTGATGTTTATCTGACTTTTTTTAAATGGAAGTTCTCCATTATTTATTTTCTGTGCTATTGTATAAGCATCATAAATCCCAAATACCCAAACAATCAAACCCGGAATTATCCAAATAAAAATCCCTATTAAAGTCCCAAAAAATATTGCAATACCTTTTCTAATATCTCCAACATAAACCTGCCCTAAACCAGGAATTACTAATGAACATATGGCAGCTAAGATTGGACTTTTTTTCCCTTGAATTTCTTGTACGGGTTCATTTTTTTCAATAAGACTTGAAGTTTCTAAAATTGGACCTTTCCCATCTCGAATTTTAGGTGGAGAACTTGTTTTTTTAGGCTGCCCTTTAGAATAAAAATACCAACCGCCCACACCAATCAGTAATAATATCATTATATCAGCGGTAATTTGCCTTGTTCCTTTGAGTCCTCCCCAGTAAGAGCCACTATTAAGGATTGTTAAAATTATGAGAAGCCCGGAAATAAGTAGTAATGCTATACCTAGATACTTGTATGATGAATTTGGTTTTATTTTCGAATCTGATTGGGAGTTAGAAGATGAAACGTTGGGACCTGTTGGCTGATTTTTTACCTGATTATTTTTTGACACCGTGTGATGACATTTCTCACAAAATGTCGCATCTGACTCAATCTTTGCTCCACATTCTTCACAAAATGACATGAATAATTCTATAGAAAGTATCTACATATTTCTTTTGAAATAATAACGTAATAACAGATTGTCTTTTTTGAACTACCTACAGGCAGTAGACCTCCATGCTACTAGTGGTCAGAGACATCTTAATTTGTGATTCAAATTATAGTGAAGCGTCATAACAATTTTAGTTGTCTCACTCCACTAGTCTTAGTTGGTTTTATTGTCGTGGCTTGTTCTGAGTAATCGCTACGTTATTATATTGTGGACAATGATTATTATTTCCACCGAGACAATCAGCAATTTATTTTAACAAAAATTATAAGAATTTCCTATCAATATTTCCATAAATTAAACTAATTTGAATTGAAATTTCATGAACGAGGAAAGGTAAAAATAGTAATGAAGGTTAGTCAATGAAAATCTGTATAATTGGACATTTCTCAGGAGGCATTCAGGAAGGCGTAAGAAACGTTAGCAGAGAAATAGCAGATAGATTACAAAATGAAGGTTATGAAGTAAAAAAATTTGATAATAGTATTTCATTGCCCCTCCGCGAAATACGAAAATTTCAACCAGAGATCATTCATTATATATTATCACCAACGATAAGTGGATTGATATTTGCCAAGGTTACTTCATTTTTTTGTCCAAAATCAAAAGTGATTATTTCCGCTATTCACCCGGCAGTTCCGCGGTTATTTTTCTTGCGCTATCTTAGACCGGATCTCATCCTTGTCCAGTCCACAGAATCTGAATCGTTATTCAAATTGCTAGGGTATAAAACGGCTTTTCTTCCAAACGGGGTTGATATTGAAAAATTTAGGCCATATGATGAAAATCTAAAGAAGGAAATCCGGAAAAAAATGAATATTTCAACGAATGAGTTTATAATTCTTCATATGGCATCCTTGACAAAGGAAAGAAACTTATCTGTTTTGGCAAAAATTCAACGACAAGGAGAATGTAAAGTATTGATTATTGGGAGAGAAAATGAAAAATTTGATCCGAACGTTACACATGAGTTGGGAAGTTCTGGTTGTAATATTTTGATAAAAAATTTTGAAAACATTGAGGAAATATACAATATGGCAGATTGCTATGTATTCCCGACAATAGACAAAAAAGGATGTATTGAAATTCCATTATCGGTTTTAGAGGCAATGAGCTGTAATTTACCAATAATTACCACACGATTTGGGGCATTACCTCGTTTGTTTAATGAAGGGGGAGGTTTTTTTTATATTGATAACGAACAAGAAATTGCAAGGTATATTGAAATGATAAGAAACAGGAATATAATTATTGATACCCGACAGAAGGTTCTTTCGGTTTCATGGTCGTGTATATTAAAAAAATTGTTTGAATACTATGACAAATTGTTATAATAAGCTAGGTCTGGGGAAAATGTACATAAACGGAATCGAACTGTTCCCGAAGTGCGACCTGCGATTCCAGAAGAGGACGATGCTGGGGCTATCACGGAGCCTAAGAAACCTAAAAAAGTGAAGCGATGTGAAACAATTGAATACAACTACCTTTGACAGATCCCAGATCAAAGCAATTTTACATAAAACCGGCACTCCTTAATTCGTGGCGTAAGAATGGTTGTTGAGTTACTTGAAGATAAAAAGCGTTGGGACCAGTTTGTCGAAACTAGCCCGCAGGGAATGCTATTTCACAAATGGGACTTCCTAAAGACTGTTGAGCGACATTCGAAGCACCGGTTCTTGCCGTATTGTGTATACTCGGGAGAACAACTGAGATGCATATTCCCGGTTTTTATTGGGCGGGATCACGGACTGGCCGTCGTGAACTCTCCCCCGTCGAAAACGCAAATTCCCTATTTAGGTCCCGCTTTTGATCCGAGCGTGCAAGGACTCAGGGCAAGTGCTAGGGAAAAAATCTTTGACCAAGTGACGGGTGAGCTGTGTAGTGAAATTGATAAGATCGCTCCGAATTTCGTCTCTTTTACGACTGTCCCAAATTTCCTTGATATACGCTTCTTCATTTGGAAGAAGTACGAGGAGCACTTGAGAATGACGTATACTATCGACTTGGAAAAGTCTCTCGATGAGATCTGGGCATCATTCTCTAAGGGTTGCAGGCGAGGAATCACGAAGTTAAGCGCACATTCACCAGAGATACAACAAACTGATGACGTAAGTGCATTGCTTGACATCTGGCGAGGGAGATTTTCCGAACTCGGGGTGCAAGTGCCCCTACTAAGCGATAGTTATCTCAAGGAACTTGTGGCATTGTTTCCCCAGGATGTGACCGTTTACAACCTTATCATTGACGGAAGCCTCGCGACCTCAATCGTGTTCTGTGTTCTGCAAAAGGAGCGATATCACTGGTGGATCGGGGGCGTTAATGTACGCAAGGACCTGAGTGCGGTCGATTATCTCATATGGGAAATCGCTAAGCGGGCAAAATCAGTGGGCTTTAAGAAGCTGGATTTAGGCGAAGATGATCGGCATTTTTCATATAAAACGAAATTTAATCCAGTAATAGAGCCATTTTGGAGTCTCAGAAAAGCTGACACGTTGTACAAGACCGGGCTGAAAGTCATGCAAATCTCGCGTTGGCGTCCTAAACATGAATCGAGTAGTCCCCAGGTGCTACCTGCGAATGCGGAATTGATCGATGAAAAGCGGTCACTCCTTATGAGGTAGCGTAAAAATGGTTGTTGAGTTGCTTGAAGATAAAAAGCGTTGGGACCAGTTTGTAGAAACTAGCCCGCAGGGATTACTATTTCACAAGTGGGACTTCTTAAAGACCGTTGAGCGACATTCGAGGCACCGGTTCTTGCCTTATTGTGTATATTCGGGAGAAGAGCTGATATGCATATTCCCGTTTTTTATTGGGCGGGACCACGGACTGACCGTCATGTGCTCCCCACCGCCAAACACACAAATTTGGTATTTGGGACCCGCTTTCGATCCG
>Ga0209777_10007255_pt1 | contig 12335 bp, 13 predicted proteins | sample FrelakmetHBP12HB_FD_187147 | JGI IMG/M metagenome (GOLD analysis project Ga0209777, IMG submission 187147) | Freshwater lake sediment microbial communities from the University of Notre Dame, USA, for methane emissions studies -HBP12 HB (SPAdes)... | ecosystem: Environmental > Aquatic >... | reverse complement strand
CTTGTCCACGGAGGTGAGTTTCTTCTTCCGCTGCATGGCAAGATCGAAAGCATAGGTCTGGACCCGTCGTGCCCCTTCACGGGTGATGACCCCGATCTGGTAGGCAATCTCTTCCGCATCGCTCTCAACATCAAGGCCGAACTTCACACTGTAGATATCGCGGATGACGTTCAGTTCCTTCTTCTCGTGTTTTTTGAACCGCGACCCGATGCCGACGTAGAAATCCTCGGTATTCTCCCGCACCACGACAAAATCGATATCATGAGGGGTCTTGCCGGCAAGCGGGGTTTCGACACCGTGCAGGAGTTTGATCGGGCGGAGGTTGACGTACATGTCGAAATGGAAGCGGAGAGCCAGCAGGATCCCCTTCTCAAGGATACCCGGTTTCACCCGTTCGTCGCCAATGGCACCGAAATAAATAGCCCTGAACTTTGAGAGATCATCCAGTTCCTCTTCGGTAATGAGTTTTCCTGAATGGATGTAGCGGTCTGCCCCGATATCGAAATCGGTCCACTGGATATCGAAGTTGTACTTCTCCCCGGCCGCCTCCAGTACCTTCTTTCCTTCGGCCACGATCTCCGGGCCGATCCCGTCTCCGCCTATTGATGCTATCTTGTACATGTCGGCACCTCCCTGAGATTTTTCGCATACTCTACGAGCCCGCCGGCATCGATGATGCCTTGCATGAATGCCGGCACCGGTTCGATTGCATATTTCTTCCCGCCCACCTCAATGAACCCCTCTTTGATATTCAGGCTGATCTTCGCCCCGTCAGAGATCTTGTCCGCATCCGGGCAGACCACCGGAAGCACTCCGACATTGATCGAATTCCGGAAGAAGATCCGGGCAAATGAATGGGCAACGATAACTTTCACCCCGGCCCCCATCAGGGCAAGCGGGGCGTGTTCGCGGGAGGAACCGCAGCCGAAGTTGCGTCCCCCGACAATCACATCGCCCTGCTGTACCTTCTTTGCAAACTCATCCCGGGTACCCTCAAAGGCATGCTTTGCGAGCTCGTCCGGGTTGTTGATAGTGAGGAACCGGCCAGGGATGATCGCATCGGTGTCGATATTATCGCCGAATTTCCAGACCCGGGCATTCTTCGCAACCGGTCCCTCGGCTACCCTGATCTTCCCGACCGGCACGGTCTTCTTTGCCGTCATGTTACACCTCTCTCGGGTCGGTGATCTCGCCCGTGACAGCGCTTGCCGCCGCGGTCGCCGGGGAACAGAGGTAGACCTTCCCCTCGGTACTCCCCTGGCGGCCCTTGAAGTTCCGGTTCGAGGTCGAGATCGAGACCTCGCCGGGGGCAATCAGGCCGAATGCCCCGCCCATGCACGGCCCGCAGCACGGGGCTTCCACCAGTGCACCTGCCTTCACGAACTTCTCGATCAGCCCGGCTTTGAGGGTTTTAAGGTACTCGTCCCGGGATGCCGGGATGATGATGACCCGGATCTTCGGATTGAACTTCTTCCTGCCGAGTACTTCAGCGGCTTCCATGAGGTCCTCAAAGCGTCCGTTCGTGCAGGAGCCGATAAAGACCTGGTCAACATGCGTTCCTGCCACTTTGCTGACCGGGACACCCGTATCGACATTGTGCGGAACAGCTACCTGTGGTTCGAGATCTGAAACACTATAGGACCGCTTTTCCGCAAACTTTGCGTCATCATCGCTGTCGAGCTCGAAGGGCTTCATCTTACGACGGCCCTTCATGTATTCCCATGTCACCTTGTCCGGAGCGACAATACCTGCCTTGCCACCCATCTCGATGGCCATGTTGCAGAGTGTCATCCTTCCTGCCATATCGAGTTTCCTGACGGTCTTTCCGGCAAACTCGATTGCCTTGTAGGTTGCCCCGTCAGCTCCGATATCGGCAGCGATGGAGAGGATCAGGTCCTTTGCCCCGACGCGTTTTGGGAATTTTCCCGATACGTCTGCACGGATCGTTTCCGGCACCTTAAAGTAGAGAGCACCGAACTTCAGGACAAACCCCATGTCCGTGGACCCGATACCGGTCGCAAATGACCCGGTAGCGCCATACATGCAGGTGTGGGAATCCGCACCGACAACGATCTCACCAGGCGCTGCCCGGCCTTTCTCCATGGTCACCTGGTGGCAGACTCCTTCGTTTATATCGTAGTTGTGAATATCCTGTTCCGCAGCAAACTTCCGCATGTAGACATGGTTGCTTGCGGCCTCGATCGAGTCGGCGGGTATCTGGTGGTCAAAGAGCATAATGACGCGTTTCGGGTCAAAGACCTTCCGTCCGCCCATCTCGTAGAACTTCTGGATGGCAAGCGGACCGGTGATGTCGTGGATCATCGCACCGTCAAGAGGGGCCATGACCACATCGCCTGCCTTTATCTCACTGCCACATTTTCTGGAGAATATCTTCTCTACGATTGTCGCTGTCATGCTCTGATCGTCTCCAGTATTGGCATTCCAGCATAATCTAGTTTGGCTGTGGTGCACTCCGTTACTACGTTCGCCGGAAAACCCGGGGTCTGATACCGGCGTCTTCTTTTTTTTATAAGTACGAATATTTTTGAAGTCAAAGTAATCTTTAATCCTGATTCCGGAGAAGATCTCTGGACAACCATGAAAAATGCGTTCAGACTTTTTACCCTGGGCCTCGTGATCTTCACACTGGCTCTTGTCGGTTGCGCGAGCGCAGCGGACACAACGGCTGCTGACCATGTCATCCATGCGAGCGGTACCGGTAATGTAATCGGGACCCCGGATCGGGCTCAGATAACCTTCTCAGTCCAGACCGAGAATACGGACGTCAAAGCTGCACAGGCTGAAAATGCGCAAAAGATGGCCGTTGTACACGACGCCCTCATCGCGGCCGGTCTCCCGAACGATGCCCTCAAGACCACCGGTTACAACATCTACCCGGTATACGAGGACTCTACCGGGATCCTGACCCCGAAAGTGAAGACCTACCGGGTCACCAACTCCCTGACCGTCACGCTCCACGATGTCAGCAGGACCGGTGAGATCATCGACATCGCAGTGGCAAACGGTATCAACCAGGCGGATTCCATCCAGTTCATGCTCTCTGATGAACAGTCACAGATCCTCCGGACTGCGGCTCTGAAAGATGCAGTCTCCCGCGCCCGGGCAGATGCCGATACCGTCGCAGCAGCCATGGGAACCGGCATCACCGGCGTGCAGAGCGCGGATATATCAGGCGGGTATTCCCCGGTCCTCTTCCAGAACTACGCCACGGATGGGGCGGCGTTAAAGTTTGCTGCTGTACCCACCCCGATCCAGCCCGGTGATATTACCGTCTCGGCTACCGTGACTATCACCTACACCATCAGATGATCCCAAAAATCCTTTCACAACTTTTTTACACAAGCAGCGTGTGAATATCTCATAAAGCATTAAGTACCGTCCGGGTTCTCCCGGAAAATATCAGCAGCGAAAAATTTCGAATATCTCAGTAATCAGCAGATACAATAGGATTGATTTTACCATGGAGCGCAATATCGGGTTTAAGGAACGAAGGTATATTGAGGAACTCCGCATTCTTACAAAATCCACTGCACTTGATTGTGTGATCGATGACCGTTTTGACCGGGTGATCTATGTGATCCGGCCGGGAGATATGGGTCTTGCCATCGGAAAAAAGGGAGAAAATATCAAAAGACTCCAGAATGTTCTCGGGAAACGCATCGAGATGGTGGAATACGCTGAAAACCCGGATGAGTTTATTGCTAACATATTCAAGCCCGCGGAGGTTGTGGGGATCGAACGGGATGCGGATAACGGGCCGGTGAATGTGCTGGTGAAACAACGCAGCAATCTGGGAATTGCGATCGGAAAAGCAGGGTGCAATATCGAGAAAGCGCGCATTCTCTGCCGGCGGTTCTGCGGCATTGAGATCGGAGAAGTCCTTCTCTCTGAGGAGGCACCATGAAGGACGCTGTCGATCTGAAGATCATCGCTGAAATCTGGGCGGTTATTGGTGACCGTGCACAAAACCCCTCGCCCGAGTCTTATACAAGCCGGTTACTGACTGACCGGAAAGGAGTTGACAAGGTCCTGGAGAAGGTGGGTGAGGAGTCCATAGAGTTCATTCTGGCAGTAAAAAATGGCATTCCCGGGCGAACGGTAGAGGAAGCATCGGATCTTCTCTTCCACTTCCTTGTGGCTCTCCAGGCTGCGGGTATCGAACTTGCCGATGTGATGAAGGAACTCGAAAAGCGGCGCAAATAAGCTTTTGTATCCCTATTTTTGCAGGAATGTGGCAAGGTCAACGATATCGGTGAGGTCTTCGCTTTTTTTTCCTGCCAGAACGAGCACTTCCTCTTCAACAAAAATGGGGATGTCTCCCCTGAGTGCAAGGGCAATGCCATCGCTGGGCCGGCAATCGATCTCTTCCTCATGGTGATCTGACAGAAGGACCAGCTTGGCATAATACACCCCGTCTTCGATACTGTCGATCTGCAGGGAACGCATGGTCATGCTGAATTTTGTGAAGATATCGATGAAGAGGTCGTGGGTAAACGGTCGTGGGAGCACCTCCTTGTTTTTTGCACTGTTGATGGATACGGCCTCCCAGATGCCAATAAATATCGGCAGCACACGCCCCTCTGCATCTGAAAGGACAACGAGAGGAACCGTTGTTGCATTATTAAAGGCGACGAACACGCCTTTGACTTCACATCTGACCTGTGTCATACCGTGCACAATGGTTGTTCTGCATCGAGATAACTGTTAAGGTTTGTCGGAACCGGTTTATTCTGCCTTTTTTGCTTCGCGCCGCATGATGATGATACTGGAAAGAATTCCCAGCGCGATGTTGAAGTAATAGAGAACAATCCTCCAGATAACGACAAATATACCCACAATTGAGGCCGGGATAAACAGGGCATACATGGAAGTTGCCCCGATCTCTGCGATGCCCGAACTGCCGGGAGTGAGCGGCATCATCATCAGGATTGCAAGGATGAGCTGGATTACAAATGACTCCAGGAGGAGCGGGGGCTGCCCGAGCCCGACAAGAATCAGCGAAGCGGTAACAATTTCCGAGACCCAGTAGAGCAGGGTAAAGAGCATGCCCCATGCGAGCCCCGCCTTTGCACTCCGGACAAACTTGATAACCGCATCATGGAAATTGTCAATCTCCGCATCAGCCCGTAGTACCAGTGCCTCCACCCGTTCTTCCTCCCAGGTTTTCGTGAAAAAATGCGTGCAATACGTTACCACTTTTTTTCCGCATCCGGCCGGCGGATAGCGAGGTAGAACAGGAACAGACACCCGGAGACGAAGATCCAGGTCACAAATACCATGATCTCGGAGATCTGACCCAGGCTCTTCCACTGATCCGTCAGCACAATCATGGCAAAAGCCGCAAGTCCCGCGAGAGCAATCCCATCAAGCACCCGCTCCATGATCACGATCGCGGTAGCATCGCCGAGGGGCACCTGTGCTTTATAAAGTTCGTGAACCCGGACCGGTTCCCCGCCGGCCTGGGCAGGGGTAACCGCTGCAGCGAGCAGATTGGCAAATACGAGATTCAGGCAGTAAAAAAAACCGATCCGGTATCCAAGGGCCCCCGACATTTTCTTGACCCGCCATGCCCAGAAACACATGGTGAGGAGGTGCGTCAGAAACGCGAGGAACAGAAAAAAAGGATTGATGTCCTGGAGATACCGGAGGGTATTTTCATTGATGGTAAATATCAGGATCAGGACCAGGACCAGCAGGGAGAACCCGATTGAAATGAACAACCATTTCCATTGTGATCTTTCCATCGTGTCCCCCGGAAGGTGGCAGATCCCCCGTCATGCCAGATAGTTCTCAACATTATGGCGCAAAGTATAAACCCTTTTATATACCCTGTGAAATCGTAAAAAAATTCCGGGATGTCAAGACAGCAGGCAGATCAGACCGTGAAGATCTCATGGTGGGCAGTGATACGGAAAAGTCCCGTCGTGACACCGGCATCGAGCCAGCCATGCCCGTAACTGAAGGCAGCCAGGGCATCTTCATCCCTGCCGGTTTTTCTCATCAGCGTCCCGTGCATGGCATAGACAGAAGCGATAAGGAGAACACGTCCTGCAAAATCGTGCGCACCGGTTGCAGGTTCTGGTGCACATTCGACTGAACATCTGGCAGTGTCGAGCAACCGTTCATAGCGGGCTGTCTTCTCGGTCAGCTGTGGTCTGTATTCCGGCCGATGGGATTCACCGGGTTCCACACCCGGGCAGCCGGCAGTTTTTGGCGAGTTCAGGAGCCCGCAGGTTATGCCGAAATGAAGCCAGCCCAACCCGTACCAGAAACTTGCGAGGGCATTGACCGGATCGCCCGCTGCGAAAAAGGTCCTGCCATCGCTCTCATATGCACGGGCCATGACAAGCACCGATTCTGCAGAACGGCCAAGAGGGCTGACCTTCGGGTTCGCAATCGCGGTTCCGGACAATGCCGCAGAGAGGAAAACCTGGCACTCTTCTATCTTCATAGGCCGGCAAACCTCTCCAGGTACGCCTGTTCCATGTCGTGCAGTTCAGCAGGGATGATGAGGATGTGGAGCGGTGGGCCAAAATCAAGGGACCGGATATCTTCTGCGGAACCAGCCCGGACCAGCACATCCTCTGAACCGGCCCGTGCAACCCCGATGTAGAGCGGGAGATGAGCGCCTTTTTCCCCTGCCATTCTTTCAAGGAGTGCCACTGCCTCATTCACCGACATATACCGGTCCTTCTGGATATCCAGATACACAATCGTGTGTAACCGGAGGGAGAGGTTCTGTGCAATAACGTCAAAGGGGGTCGTCGGGAACCAGTTCTTCTGCGGGAAGGGAAGTGAACATGATTTTCCAAAGCGGTAGTTCTGGAGACCGGTAAGGCCGCAGACAGCGCTTGAGATAGACGCCGCATGAATAATTGCGGTTTTAATACCCTTTGCGTCTGCCCGCAGGCGCAGGTCCGCATGGGTGGTCGAGACCATGGGATCCCCGGCACAGAGAAATGCCACATGTCCATGCATGGCAAGGTTGAGGAGTTCCTCCGGATGCTGCTCCACATCCTCGCGGAACAGCTGGTGTACGGGTTTCCCGTAATACTCCCCGAGTTCCTCCACCGTTGTTCCCATCAGGCGGGAGGTATAACTCTCAAGAAAAATATGGTCTGCATGACGGACGCAGGCAAGACCTTTTTCAGTGATGTCGGTCTTATCGAAAAGTCCGAGACCCACAAACGTCAGCATGGTCTGTCCACGATGGTAAACATACCCGGATTCATCTGATCATCCCTCTCTGGTACCTTTGAGAAACACAATGATGAAATCATCCTTCGGTTTCAGAAATATGCCGGACATTCTATCTCCTGCACAAAACGCTGCTGCCCCGGGGACATCCCCGGGACTTCTTTCATTCAAAGCTATTGCTTCCCGTTGAAATCAGGGAAGGAGGGCCAGCTGACCTTTCGTAATGGTAAACTTCAGCCATTCCCCGGTGACACCGCGGATGCCCTGGATGCGCATGGAGCTGACGTTCTGTTCGACTTTCACGTCGATAACACACGTCATCAGCTGTTTTATCATGGAAAGTGTCTTTTCATCGAACGATTCGCTGTTCAGCAGATAAATTCCTACTCCCTCGATCTTTTTCAGTTTCGCCGTGAAAACATGAAGGAACTGGTAGAGGACTTCAAGTCTCCGGTACATGAGCAGGGTGGAGATTGAATTCAGGCAGAACCTGATCGGCGGGGGGAATAATCCGGCCTCCCCTTCGGAAAATTCTCCTTCAAAAATCGTCTCTATCATGCTCGAGAATTTAATGCCGATACCTGTCAGATCCGTAGGACTCGATACAAACATCAGCCGTGGTGTATCGGCAATGCTTGGCGTAGAGCTTTTCGTGATCGCGTCGATAACCCCGATAAATCTCTTGTCCGTTCCTGAGAGTTTAAAAAAATCTATCACTTCTGCGGCACGCTCGTTTGTGGAAAGGACAATTGCGTACTCCCCCTCGAGGGGTTTTATAAGACTGTACGCCAGCAAATCGCCGTAGCTCATGGGGGGAGCCAGGATGAGGATATTCGTACCGGCCTCAAACCCTCCGCACACGTCATCAATTTGTGCAATTCCTGTCTTATAACAGTACATTTATCGAATGATCATTTCATGAGAATGTTTATAATGGCTCCTATCGGGTATCCGGGAACGAATGCGGCTTTACATTACGTGTGACAATCCCTGCTTTATTCCGGTCTGTTTTAATAACAGGTCCGGATAAGTGATCCATTGGTTATACCGAAGTATGATTTAGGGTGCCCGAAATCTATTAATTTAGGGAATCCTAAATAGTATCCAGTGACATCGGAACCCCTTGAAGAATACCTTGAAAGTATCCTGGATATCGAAGAAAAGGAGGGAATTGCGAAGACCTCGGCAATTGCCAAATGCCTCAAAGTCTCCCCGGCCAGTGTGACCGAGGCACTTCAGGTACTTTCGGAAAAAGGATTCATTCATTACGAGCCGTACCGGGGTGCTACCCTGACTGATCACGGCAGGGAGATGGCGAAGAAGGTAAAGCGCCGCCATCGTCTTCTTGAGGTGTTCCTGACCGATATACTCCATATCAACCGGGAGAAGGTTCATGACGAAGCCTGCAAGATGGAGCATACGCTCTCGGATGAAACGGAGTGTGCCCTCTGCAAACTGCTCAAAGCTCCTGCCCGGTGTCCCCACGGAAGCCTGATCGAGGCCTGTGACCGGCGGGTGGAGAGCTGCTCCGCATGTCTTGCTGAAAAGGAGATGGCGTGCGGGTCAGCCCGCGACCATCCCCTGATCCCGCTTACCGCCTTGGAACCCGGCCAGAAAGGTGTTATTGCTTTTATCCGCGGGGACAACCGGGTGGTCCAGCGCCTCAGCGATCTCGGTCTCACCTTCAAAACCGAGATTGCACTCGTCCGCAAGGCCCCGCTGCTCGGGCCGGTCGAGATCTCCGTGCGTAAGACGCGGCTTGCGCTCGATCACGCGATTGCCGATCATGTCTTCGTCCAGGAATGTGTGGAGAAAGCATAGATGGCGGGATGCGAGAATTGTTCCGGCTGTTCCCGTCCATCCCCCGGGGCTCCGGTACGCGATGAATATGTTGTCGCCCTTGCCGGCAATGCGAATGTTGGCAAGAGTGCAACGTTCAACCAGCTGACCGGTATTGACCAGGACATCGGCAACTGGCCGGGAAAGACGGTTGAACGGGCAGAGGGGATCCTCCAGCACCGCGGGCAGCGGATCCGCATCATCGATCTGCCGGGTATCTATTCCATCTCGACCCTGTCGACGGAAGAGCAGGTTTCCCGGGAATTTATTGCCCACGATCACCCGGATGTTGTCGTCAACGTAATTGATGCATCAGCGCTCGAACGCAATCTCTTTTTCACGCTTCAGCTCTCGGAGCTGGAGAGCCCTCTGATCCTTACCCTGAACCAGATGGATCTTGCTTCAGAGAAGGGGATTGTCATCGATCTCCGGAAACTCTCGGAGATCCTCGGCGTTCCCGTGATCCCGACCGTTGCCATTCATGGCAAGGGAATGGCCGAGCTCTCGGATGCCATCCTTGAAGCGGTCCGGACACGGCCAAGACCCCACATCATCGAATACGGGAGGGAGGTGGAAGACCGGATCCGGAAGATCATGGCGCTTCTCCCCACCGGTGCCGGGGGGTATCCCCCCCGCTGGACCGCGATCAAGCTGTTGGAAGGGGATTCCGATACGGTCTGGGAAGCAAAAAAACAATCACCGGAAGCCGTCCAGGCCGCACAGGTATTCGGGAAGGAGCTGGAGAAGATGCATGGTGAACCGGTCGGTACCATCCTGAGCGGCGAGCGGTATCATGTATCGGAATATATCGTCAGCGAGGTGATGAAAATCCGAACCCGTTCCGATAACCGGATCTCCTTAACCGAATGGATTGATAAAATTGCCCTTCACCCTGTGCTGGGATATGTCCTGCTCGTCCTCGCCATTGGCGGGCTTCTTGGCTGGACCTTTATCATCGGTGCCTGGCTCTCCGATCATCTTACCGTGTTCCTGGCAGGTATTGCCCCGCTCCATCCGCTGGTCAGCGGTTCCGTTACCGATATCGTCTTCAACGGTGCGTGGACCGGTCTTGTCGCCGCCCTCACGCTGATTATTCCGTATGTGATCCCGTTCTATCTCTTCCTGTCCCTGATTGAGGACTCCGGGTTTCTCACCCGTTTCTCCCTGATGCTGGATATGGGCATGCACAAGCTGGGCCTTCATGGCAAGGCGATAATCCCCCTCATCCTCGGTTTCGGGTGCAGCGTACCTGCCTGTTTTGCCTGCCGGATCATCGAGTCGCCCAAACAGAAGTTTATCGCTGCCTTCCTGGTAACGCTCGTTCCCTGTTCCGCCCGGATCATCGTCATCCTCAGTATCGTTGCGGTCTTTGTAAATATCTGGTGGGCGTTTGCACTCTTCCTTTTTGAGTTCATCCTGATCGTAATTTTAGGGCGTATCGCATTCCGCGTCATTCCCGGTGAATCGGTCGGCATGATCATGGAGATGCCGGATTACCATGTCCCCTCGTCATCGGTAGTCCTCGGTCAGACCTGGACACGTACACGCTCCCTTATCTGGATCGTGCTGCCTTCCTACGTTATCGGCAGCATAGCCATCACCGCTGCGTATGCTGCAGGATTGCTCGGACCGATCAATACGCTTCTCTCTCCCATTACGGTACTCCTTCTGGGCCTTCCGGCCCTGACCGGTATCGTCTTTGTCTTCGGTATTATCCGCAAGGAGATGACCATCCTTACCCTTGCAGCCCTGTTCGGGACCACGGTTTTCTCTGCCGTTCTCACACCGGTACAGTTGATCGTGTTCGCGCTGGTCACCATGATCTATATCCCGTGCTTATCCACGATCCTTGCCCTTGCGCAGGAATTTGGCTGGAGACAGGCGATCAGCATCTGCCTCATTGAGATCGGTCTTGCGGTGGGGATTGGGGCTGTTGCGTTCCGGGTCATGAGCCTGGTTTTGTAATTTTTTTTAGGAGCTGATTGTAGGCACTACTATGGACCCGGGCAAACCCTCAGACATATTTACCTTTAGCCCGCAATGATTTTAAGAAAAATGATCTACTGGCTCTACGGTCATATGCTCAAGCGGCAGATAACGGAATTGCCAGGGCATGTTTGCTTTATGATCACCGGGAAGGACATGGCAGATGCACCCGAAAAACTCTATGCTATTACCTTGTGGTGTAACCAGATATCTTCCTTTATCAGAAAGCATCACCCGTCGGCTTCCACCGGTATCCAGGGACTGACATTCCATATCTCGACACCGGCGCCGGATGAGATGAACAGGTATTTACCGGAAATACGGAAGATCGGTACCATCTCCCGGCTGATTCTTCATGTCGGAGACCAGGAGGAGATCCGGGGAAACGGGATGGATGTCGTGGTTGCGATCGGCAAGAGCGGGAGAGAAGAGATCACTGCCTGTATCCGCAAGATGGCCGAGACTCATGTCCGGAGCGGGGATGTGGATGAAAAACTCCTTGAATCCTTCCTGACCTTCAAATATACCCCGGATGTCGTGATCAAGAGCGGCGGGGATCATCTTACCGATTTTCTCATCTGGCAGTCGGTCTATTCTGAGCTCTTCTTCTCCGATGTAAACTGGAAATACTTCCGGAAAGTCGATTTCCTGCGAATCCTGCGGGACTACCAGTCCCGGATCCGGCGTTTCGGAAAATAATGCTTTGTAAAAATCATTTTTTACGTGAAAATAATGCCCCCCCTCTTGCGCCACCAATTCCCCGTAGGGGGATGAGGCGCATCGCGATAACTCGTATCTGGATGCAGGTAATACGTCGTTATCTCAAATGGGGGATGCCCCGGTGGCGGGGCGAAGCCCCCGGGAGCGTCGGGTCTTTCTAAAATGATTTGTCCAGAGCAGAAAATAACAAAAGCCTCATTTCAGCCGGATACCCGTCCAGGACGGGACTCCGCCAACCACTGTTTCCCGGAGTGCAAACTGGTTTTTCAGGGCAACCGTGACGGATCTCCGGTCCGGGACCGGCAGGATCCGGTGGTCGCGGCACCACCTGGCAAAGGTCTCATACAACTCATCCTTACTGATCGTGGCATCCTGGTCATCCTGACGGGCAAGCCTTGAAGAGAAAAAAATTTTCAGTCCTTCGCGTTTCGGTTTTTTCCCGGCGGGCGTCTTCTTTTCTCTGGTAACCGGTTCTTTTTTCGGGACCTCAGCGGGAGGGACATCCGCCGTCTTTTCTTCACGGGGTTGTGCAGGTACAGGAGTTTCCTGTCGGGCTCCTGTCATTGTCTGTC
>Ga0209777_10007254_pt1 | contig 12336 bp, 7 predicted proteins | sample FrelakmetHBP12HB_FD_187147 | JGI IMG/M metagenome (GOLD analysis project Ga0209777, IMG submission 187147) | Freshwater lake sediment microbial communities from the University of Notre Dame, USA, for methane emissions studies -HBP12 HB (SPAdes)... | ecosystem: Environmental > Aquatic >... | reverse complement strand
ACCAAGGATACGGCCGGGCCAGATACCCGGCCGTGTACCTGCACGAGGTGCTGGGGCTGGTCCGCCTCCAGGGGCGGCCGCGCAACTTTCCGTGGGCGACGGCGTGAGTCCTTCTTCTCCGAGAGCCGGATGCAGGAAATCCGCCCGTCCGGTTCGATGAGCGGGGTGTGGAAACGGAGCACGGCACGGAACGAGGCACCGGCACTTTGGCGAAAGCCGCCGGAAACAGCAACTCCCCGTGTCCGTCCGCCGCCGCGCCAGACTTCGACTCTACCCCTTGCGTACCCGGCGAAGCCTTCCAGTGAAGTCCAGGCGGGAATCGGCCGATATTTACTTAGGATGGGCACCGGCTGGCGGTGGATTGCGTTCCACCGTCGCCGCCACCTTCGTACATCAGCCAACCGTTGACCGCGGCACGTACCGCACGGCCCCCCAAACCGCCTCGTGGCGGTAGTCTGGACCTGACACCTTTTTCTTGAAGGACTACAGAGGCCAAGGATGCCTGACCGCATGACCAGCGTGCAACCCGATGTCAGCCGCGTAGGGCAGCGCCGCCAGCGCCTGCCGCTTCGGCAGTACGCCGTGCCGGCGGCGGTCTTGTGCGCGGGCGTCCTCCTGTCGCTGGCCCTGTTTGCAGCCGTTCGGTCGTGGGAGCAGGGCCAAATAACACATCGCTTTGAGGCCGCAGTGAACAACCGCACCTCCACTCTGAAAAAGGAGTTGGAGGCGGACGAACTGGTCGTCCAGGCACTGGTTTCGTTTTACGACGGGACGCAGGAGGTCGAGAGGGGTGAGTTCACGGCGTTTGCACCGGCGTTCCTCGCCTGGCAACCGGATATCCGGGCACTGGAGTGGGTGCCCCGCGTGCGCGCCGCGGAGGTGGCTGCGTACGAGGCCCGGGCCCGCAAGGAGGGCCTGCCCGGTTTCCGGATCACCGAGGTGACGGAAGGCGGCGCCGTGGCTGTGGCAGGCGAGCGCGAGGAGTATTTCCCGGTGTTCTTTGCCGCGCCCTACCGGGGGAACTCGACGGCCCTTGGGCTGGACTTGGCGTCGGAACCGTCGCGCAGGCAGGCCCTGTTGCTCGCCCGCGACACGGGAAGCATGGCCGCCACGGGCAGAATCGCCCTGGTTCAGGGGAAGGCAGACGAGTCCGGATTCCTGATCGTTGCCCCGATCTACGCCAAGGGCGCTGCGAAGGCGACCGTTGAGGACCGCCGCGCGAGCCTCGAAGGCTTCGTCTTGGCGGTTTTCCAGTTCAAGGTCTTTGCGGAGGAGGTTTTCAAGCGGTTGAGCCCCGCGGGCATTGACGTGCACTTCTTTGACGAGTCGGCGCCCGCGGGCCGACAGCACTTCTACTCGCACTGGTCGCGCATGCGCGACGGGCCTTCGCCTCCGGCGCCCGAGACGCCGGACGCCGTACAGGCCGATCTCCGCGAGGACGCCACGCTGGCCCTGCCGCAACGCAACGTGAGGATGGTGCTGGCCGCGGCGCCCGCTTTTGCCGCAAACGGCATGGCCAGGGAGTGCTGGCTGGCGTTGGCCGCCGGCCTGGTTGTCACAAGCCTCCTGACGGTCTATCTCGTCTCGCTCAAGCGTCACGCCGGCCGCACGGAGATGCTGGCGGCCCAGTTGATGGCGACCAACCGGTCCCTCGAAGAGCAATCGGCCACCCGCAAGCGGGCGGAGGAGGAACTCAAGAAAGCACACGCTTTCACCGAAAGCACGTTGCACTGCATCAGCGATATCTTTTATGCCTTTGATACGACCGGCAGATTCCTGCGCTGGAACGAGGCCTTTCGGAGGGTCACCGGCTACGATGAGACGGAACTGGCTTCCATGAAACCGGAGGATTTTTTCCCGCCTGAAGATCGTCAGCGTCTCGTGGAGACGATTGAACAAATGTGGAGGGAAGGCAGCGCGAAAGTGGAGGCGGACCTGGTGCTGAAGGACGGCATGGCCGTTCCCTACGAGTTCAACGGCTCGGTGCTCAAAGATGGCGGGGGCAACATCCTCGGCTTCTCAGGGACCGGTAGAGACCTCTCCGACCGCAAGCGCATGGAGCATGAGTTGCGGCGCCTGGCCGTGATTGCCGAACAGGCCGCGGAAGGGATCGCCGTGGCGGACCTGGACGGCAACCTCCAGTTCGTCAACGATGCCTGGGCCAGGATGCACGGCTACGAGTCGGGCGCGGAACTCGCGGGGAAGCACCTGAGAGTCTTCCATACGGACGAGCAGTTCAAGACGGAGGTGGTGCCGTTCAACGCAACGGTCAGGCGGCAAGGTCATCACTCGGGTGAAGTTGGACACGTGCGAAAGGACGGAAGCACATTCCCGACGCAAATGTCGGTCGTCATCCTCAAGGACGAGCAAGGTGAGCCGTACGGTCTGGCGGGTTTTGCGGAAGACATCACCAACCGCAAGCGGGCGGAGGAGGAACTGCTTCAAACCAATCGCCAACTGGAAATAGCCACGGATCGGGCCAACAAGATGGCGGCGGAGGCCGAGTACGCCAACGCCGCCAAGAGCGCGTTCCTGGCCAACATGAGCCATGAAATCCGCACGCCGATGACGGCCATCCTGGGATTCACCGAGATTATAGGCAGCTCCCTGGAGTGCTGCGTCACGTGCCCCGAACACCAGGCATGCCCCACGCGCGTGCAGAACAAGGAGAGCATCCAGATCATCCGCCGCAACGGCGAGCACCTGCTGGAACTCATCAACGACATCCTCGACATCTCGAAGATCGAGGCGGGCAAGTTCGTCATGGATGTTCAGGAGTGCAGCATGCCGGCCCTTGTCGCCGACGTGGTCAGCATGATGCGCGTCCGCGCCGAACAGCACAATATTTCCCTCTCGGTCGAATACGAAACCGAAATCCCGGAGACCGTGCGCACCGACGGCGCCCGCGTTCGCCAGGCGCTGGTGAACCTCGTCGGCAACGCCGTCAAGTTTACCGAGCGCGGCGGGGTGCGGGTGGTTGCGTCCTTCCTGCCGGCGTGGCGCGACGGCCAATCTGCTGTTCGGGTGCGGGTGATCGACACCGGCCTGGGCATCGGCGAGGAGAAACTCGCGCAGTTGTTTCAGCCGTTCGTCCAGGCCGACGCCTCCACTTCTCGCAAGTACGGCGGCACCGGACTGGGTCTGGCGATCTCCCGCCGCTTCGCCGAACTGCTCGGGGGCGAACTGGCCGTCGAGAGCACGGTCGGCAAGGGCAGCACGTTCACCCTGACGATTCCCACGGGCAGCCTCGAAGGCGTTCGCATGCTGAAGAACCCGGCCGAAGCGGTGCATGGCGAGGCGACCGGTCTGCATGTGCCGGCCGTCGGCGAGAAGATCCTGGCGGGAACCCGCATCCTGGTGGCCGAAGACGGCCCCGACAACCAGCGGCTTATCCGAACGATCCTTTCCATGGCCGGGGCGCAGGTCGAGTTGGCCGCAGACGGCCGCGAGGCCGTCAGCAAGGCCTCCGCCGGCTCGTTCGACATGGTCCTCATGGACATGCAGATGCCCGAAATGGACGGTTACGAGGCCACGCGGCTCCTGCGGTCGCAAGGCTACGGCGTCCCCATTCTGGCCCTGACTGCCCACGCGATTACCGGCGACCGCGAGAAGTGCCTGGCGGCCGGATGCACGGATCACCTGACCAAGCCGATCGACCGCGGGCGGTTGATCGACGCCGTCGCGCGGTACGCCGGCAAAGTGGTTCCCGGCGAGGGCCAGGCCGCGCCGACGCCGGAATCGCCCGCGGGCGACCCGGAGGTCATCCGGTCGCAGTACGCCGACGACCCCGAACTGGCTGGGGTACTCGATCAGTTCGTCCAGGGGCTGCCCGGGCAGATAGAAGCCATGAGCCTCGCGGCACAGGCCGGCCTTTGGGAAGAACTCCGGCGCCTGGCGCACCGCCTGAAAGGGGCAGGCGGCAGTTACGGGTACCCGTCGCTGACGGAAGCGGCGCGGGGCCTGGAGGAGGCCGCCCGCGCCGGCGACGTTGAGGCCGCAGGCATGGCGCTGGGGCGGCTGACGGCCTTGTCGCGCGCGGTTGTGAAGGGCGCGACTTCCGAACCGGTTTCGAAGGAGATGACTTCGTGAAAGTCCTGATTATCGACGACAGCCCCGAGGCGATTGCCGTCGCCCGGGCCCGACTGACCAAAGAAGAGAACCTCACGGTCCTTTGCGCCGATGGGGGCCGGAGCGGCCTGGAGATGCTCAAGGCCGAGAAGCCCGACCTCATCCTGCTGGATGTTGATATGCCTGATATCTCCGGCTTCGACCTCTGCCGCACGATCAAGTCGGACCTGGAGTTGTGCATGATCCCCATCATCTTCCTGACAGGATCGAGCAATGCCGAAGACAAGGTCCGGGGCCTGGACCTGGGGGCGGTGGACTATATCTCCAAGCCCTTCGACGCCTTCGAGTTGCGAGCCAGGGTGCGGGCGGCCCTGCGCACCAAGCACTTCCAGGACCTCCTGATCGAGTACGCCCACATCGATCCCCTGACGTCGCTGCCCAACCGCAGGGCACTCCAGGAACGCCTGGCGCAGGAGTGGGACCGCATCCTGCGGCACGGGGGGCGCCTGTCGTTCATCATGGTCGACCTCGACCACTTCAAGCGGATCAACGATGCTTACGGTCACAGCATCGGCGACCGCGTCTTGCAGGAGGTCGCCAGGGTCCTCCAGGGCCAGTGCCGCAAGATCGACCTGCCGACCCGCTACGGCGGCGAAGAGTTTGCCATTGTCGTGCCGGGAGCGGCGTCGCTTGATGCGGCGCGCCTGGCCGAACGCTGCCGCGGCGACATAGAGAAAGTGGCGGTGAAGGCCGGCGATGCGACGGCCGGCATTACCGCGAGTTTCGGCGTGTCGGACTCCGACGGCGTGGGCTCGACCGATGCGATGATTGAACTTGCGGACCGCGCCCTCTTCCAGGCCAAGGAGTCCGGGCGAAACACGGTCAGGATCGCCGTGCCCGATGCGCAGCCCTCCGCTGCGGCGCCTCCGGCGCGCCCGTCCGAATCTTGATGCTCCCGCTGGTGATCGCCCACGCGCTGCCGATTGGCCTCAGGGGCGCAATATTTAGCCCCCCGTGAATACACGGGGGGCCGAACGTTGGGGTGCGCGTGTCGCCGCGCCGCCCCCGGTGTATTCACCGGGGGCTAAACATGGCGGCACTACAGCTGCCACGGGCTCCGCATGGTGCGCGTGAGCAGCCGGTTGGCTTCTTCATCGTCCGGGAACCGCTCGGCGACGGGGTCCCACCGCAGCTTGCGGCCGACCTGGATGGAGATGTGGCCGATCTGGCAGAGGCTTGTCGTGCGATGGCCGACCTCGGCGTCGGCGATGGTTTGGCCGCGCGTCTTCACGCAATCGACGAAGTCGCGTTTCTCGCTCTTCATGGGCAGGTTGATCTCCTGCGGCAGGATGGGCGACTTCAGGAGCGACTCCGGCCCGGCCGCCAGGCCCGACGCGTCCCAGTTGGCCTGGACCCAGCCTTCCGTCCCCTCGAAGCGGACGTACGGGTGGTCCATCTTGTAGAAGAGCTGCACGCCGCTGGCGTAGCGGTAACGGACCTCGAAATCGATGAGGACGTTCCAGAGGCCGTCGCGCGGATAAACGCCCTTGCCCTCGACCTCGACGGGCCCGGTGCGGTCCGTATCGTTGCCCCACTGCGCGATGTCGTTGATGTGCGCCCCCCAGTTTGTGATCATCCCTTCGCAGTAGTCTCGCAGGCGCATCCACCCCGGCCGGCCGAGCGTCTTGGGCTCGTGCACGCCGTCGGCCGTGTACGGCGTCACCGGCCCGGGGCCGGTCCACAGTTCGTAGTCGAGTTCCTGCGGGACGGGCATCGGCGTCGGGTTGCCGCCGGCCACGTCGCCGCGCGGCACGCCGGTGCGGATGGTGTGGACCTTGCCCAGCCTTCCGTTGCGCGCCAGTTCGCACGCCTTATGGAAGAACCAGAGCGAGCGGGCCTCGCTGTCGGTCCGGAAGACGCGGCCGAGGCGGGTCATGGTGTCGGAGAGGATGCGGCCCTCGGCGATGCAGAGCGTGAGGGGCTTTTCGAGCGAGACGTCCTTGCCGGCCTTGGCGGCCTCGATGGCCATCGGCACGTGCCAGTGGTCGGGCGTGGAGATCATGACGGCGTCGACGTCGGCCCGCGCAAGGACGTCGCGGAAATCCTTGCAGCCGTCGCAGCCCTTGGCGGCGCCCGAGCGGGTCTTCCTGGCGTAAGTGTCATCGACCATCTTGCGGGCGTTCTCCATGCGCCAGGCGTCCACGTCGCACACCACGGGGATGTGCACGTCGTCGTACGACAGGAACGTCCGCAGGTTGGCGATCGTCCCCTGGCGCCCCACGCCGATCATGCCGATGGTAACGCGGTTGCTCGGTGCGGTCGTGCCGGCGGCGCCCAGGGCCGAGCCCGGCACGATGTACGGCGCCGCGGCTGCGGCCAGGGCGGCCTTGACGAAAGTGCGTCGAGTAAGTTTCATCATACACCTCGTTGAACTTTGCGCGGTGGGCAGTCTTGCCCACCGCGCGGCGGGCGCTGCACTTTGCGCGGTGGGTCTCCTGACCCACCGCGCCGACCGGCGCTAGTGTAGTGACACCGAATTATCGCACACTATGCTAACGGGTGCCACGGTTGCGCCGTTCAGCAACCGTGCCGCCGTTCGACGCAGAACACGGCTGCAAACAGCGCAGCCGTGGCACCCGGCGTCTTGGATAAAGCGCAATCTGATTGAGACGCTACACTAGCGCCCCGGCCGTCAAAATTGAAACGGTGAGTAGCACGAGCGCGGCGGGCAGTCTTGCCCACCGCGCGACTTGCGGGGCGCCGCGGGGTATGCCCGCAGGTCACGACACTAACGATGACAGGGCCAATCATGGATCCCGCTCAAATCGAAAAACTGAAAAACGAAATGGCGGCCTCCGCCCAGGCCGTCCCCGGCGCCGCGCCGATAGTCCTGATGGAGATCTGCGGCACGCACACCGTGGCCATCCGGCGGACGGGCCTGCGGTCGCTCCTGCCCAAGCGCGTCCGCCTCGTCAGCGGCCCGGGCTGCCCCGTCTGCGTCACGAGCCAGGGCACGGTTGATGCGCTGGTGGACCTGGCCGGCATGCCGAACGTCACCGTGGCCACGTTCGGCGACATGATCCGCGTTCCCGGCACGCGCTCGAGCCTGGAGCGCCGCAAGGCGTCGGGCGGCAGCGTCGCCATCTGTTACTCCGTCCTTGAGGCGATGGACCTGGCCCGCAAGCGCCCCGAGCAGCAGGTGGTCTTCGCCGCCGTCGGCTTCGAGACCACCGCCCCCGGCACGGCCGTCGCCCTCCAGATGGCCAGGGCCGAGGGCCTGAAGAACTTCTCCATCCTCTGCGGCCACAAGTGGGTCGTTCCCGCGATGGACGCCCTGCTGGCGGGCGGCGAGGTGCGCATCGACGGCTTTCTCTGCCCCGGCCACGTCAGCGTCGTCATCGGCAGCCGCGCGTACGGGCCCGTCGCGGCCAAGTACAAACGGCCGTGCGTCGTCGCGGGGTTTACGGCCGAGCAGGTCCTGAAGGGCGTCGCGGGCCTGCTGCGGCAACTCGCCCGCGGCGAGGCCCGCGTCGAGAACGTCTATGCCGAGGCCGTCCGACCCGAGGGGAACACCGTGGCCATGAGCCGCATCATGGACGTCTTCGAGCCGGTCGACGCCGTGTGGCGCGGCATAGGCACGATCCCCGCAAGCGGCATGGGCCTCAGGGCTGCCTACGCCGACTTCGGCGCCGCACGCCGCCTGGGCGTCCCCTGGCCGCCGTCCGAGGAGGGGACGAGCGAGCACGGTTGCCGCTGCGGCGACGTCCTTCGCGGCGCCATCGAGCCGCACGACTGTCCGCTCTTCTCGAAGGTCTGCACGCCCGCCCACCCGGTCGGCCCGTGCATGGTCAGCCGCGAAGGCTCGTGCCAGGCCGAGTACAAGTACGGCAGGCTGTGAAATCCGAACGATTCGGTTATACTATCGCGGCGGCCCCGGCCTATCGGGGCTGCCGCCGGTTTATGGAGCAAGGCATGGCCGCTTGCCGGAAAAAACAGACTGTAACCGCGGAGAATGCGGAGAACGCGGAGATGAAATCGGTTTTAGAAAAAACAAAGTCTGTTTTTAGCCAGATATGTTCTCTGCGCTCTCAGCGTTCTCCGCGGTTGACGCCGTTGCTGTTTGTTTTGTTGTTGTTGCCGGCCGGCTGTTCCCCCCAGCCCGTCGAGGTGACCGAGACGCGCGACGCGATGAGCACGCAGGTCACGGTCCGCGCCATCGCGCCCACCGAGGCGGTCGCACGCCGCGCAGTCGCCGCCGCCTGGAAAGAAATGGACCTGTGCATCTCCTGCCTCGACCGCTACCGCAAGCCTTCCGAGGCGTGGCTCAAGGGCGACGAGGCGGCCCGCAAGGACCCCGCCCAGCGGCCGTCCGATGTCTGGCGCATCAACCATGAGGCGGGCAAGTGGAACACCGCCGTCGACCCGCTCACGGCCACGTGCCTTGCGGCCTGCCGCGAAGCCTCGGACCTCAGCGGCGGCGCGTTCGACCCGACGGTCGGCCCCATCGTTGACCTCTGGCGCGCTGCCGCCGAGGCGGACCGGTTGCCGACCGATGAGGAGATCGCCAAGGCGCGGTCGCTGGTCGGCCTGGACAAGGTCGAGATTACGCTCCCCGGCGCCCCGCTCCCGTCGCAAGGCGCCGACCTGGCCCCGCCCGAGCCCGGCATGCCGCTGCGCCAGCAGAACGCCGTCCCGATGAACCTGGTCGGGATGGCCCCGGGGATGCAACTCGACCTCGGCGGCATCGCCAAGGGCTACATCGCCGGCCGCATGGCACAGCGGATGAAGGATGCCGGGGCCGTCGCGGCCCTCATCGCCTGCTCCGGCGACATCTACGCCTTCGGCGAGCGCCCCGCCTCGCTGGCACACGAGGGCGGAGAGACCCGCTGGATCGTCGGCGTCCAGGACCCGCGGTTCCCCGACGACCGGACGCGGCTCTACACGCGCGTTGCCCTTCGCAACATGGGCGTCAGCACGAGCGGCCACTACTACCGCGGCTCCACCATCCAGGGCAAACGCTACAGCCACATCGTCGACCCGCACACCGGCCGCCCGGTCGACCTGCGCACGGCCGGCATCACGGTCGTGTCGCTGGACCCCGCGATAGGCGATGCGCTGGCCACTGCCATCGCCGTGATGGGCGCCGAGAAGGGCGTCGCCATGGTCGACCAACTCACGGGCGCCGAGTGCCTGGTCCTGGAGGCGAAGCTGAAGGAAGGCCAGTCGATAGGCCCGGACGGTGCCCCGCCGCCGGATGCCGAACTCGTGGCCCATCGCTCGAAGGGCTTCGCGGCCTACGAGGTCACGCCTGCCCGGTAGCTCGCAGCGGCATTTATCGGAGTTTGGCCCGAAGGCGTCGGATGACTTCCTCGGCCGGCTTCGCGCCGTGGCGCCCCTGGCGATAAGCCTTGTCGCGCCGCGCGGCCTCTTCAGCCCACGCGCCCTGGGCGCCCGGGTCGCGCACCGTATCGAGGCTGGCGATAAGACGTGCGGCCAGCCGGGCACGCCGGCGCCCGCTCAACCGCATCGCCGCCGCCTCCAAGTTCTTCTCCGTCATGGCTACTCCCCGGCTTGCACCTGAAATTGCGGCTACCCAAAATATACGGGCCGACGCCGTATCGTCAAGGCCAAACGTTGCACCACGGGCGCGAAGCGTTTTGCCCGATCTCGGCGGCGGCAAACGATCAGTGCCCGGCGGCCCACGATTACCTTCACGGCGCCAGCAGCACGTGCTTGGCCTTCTCGGCGGCGGCCTGGACGTTGTGCACGCTGACGGGGGTCCTGCCCTTTTCCATCTGGTGGTCCGACAGGCGCATGTGGCGGATGCGCGTGAGGCCGGCCAGCTCGAGGCATTTCTTGGCGCAATCGCTTGGACATCCGTCGATGGCCAGGATGTCGCTGGCCGTCCGGGCGCGGGCGATGGATTCCTCCAGCTTCGCCCCGACGCTACCGAGGCAGAACATCCGGGCTGTTCCCTCGCGGTGCAAGAGCCGCGCCGCGCGATCGCTTATCTCCCCGACGTCGGTCGCGCCGGAGCACGAGAACACCAGACGCCCGTTGGTCGCTGATACGGTGGGTTCGGACATGGCTCAGCCCTCCACAAGAAATGTGCCGTCTTAAGGTTAAACCTCGAAGGCGGCCGAAGGATTGCACGAATCTGCGGACGCACGTCGAGCGCCGACCGTAAGGCCGGTGTTATCGCGCTGCGGCTACGGAGAGCCGCCGCGCAAGACCTTGAAAGTAGCGCTGTCATACCAGTAGTCCGTGAACTTTGACTAGGTGGGTGCCACGGCTGCGCAGTTTGCAGCCGTGTGTCCCTGCCGACGACCACGGCTGCACAAAGCGCAGCCGTGGCACCCGCAGTTTCAATTGTGACGGACTACCAGGCGGATAAACTCCGACCCGCTGCGCAAACACAGTGCCCACTTGTTACTTCGTCGGCGGGCCGCCGCGGAGAAGTTGAAAGCCCTCATCGGGGCGAGTCCGGTCTTCCTGGCGGACCAGTGGCGCGAGGCCCGCGACGTCCTTCAGGAGCGCCGCGTGCTTATCGTGGCAGATGAGATAGAAAGGCCGGCCGCGAGCCAGTTCCTCCCGCACGGCTTCCGCGCCGCTCAGGATCGGAATCGTCCGCTCGGCGTAGAAGATCACCGTGTTGTTGGAGTCGGTCAACGAGAAGAGCGGCGCGTCGGCGGGGACCTCGCGGCAGACCTGGCGGCCGAAGTCGGCGGCGGCGGTCGCCCGGTCAATCTTCCCGATGATCGTCGGCGACGCCGCAAGGAACATCGCGGCGAACGTCGCGACGAGAATCGCCAGGCTCAATCGCAACCGGCCGAGGCGGGCGCAGGCAAACGCAAGAGCGCTCCCCGGCGCGGCCAGCAGTGCCAGGAGCAACAGGCCGTCGGCCATGGGCCCCTGCAGCTTCGACATCGGCCCGCCGGCAATCCAGCCGCCTCGCATCAGGCCGTATGCGATGCCGCCGGCAACGACCATCAAGAACACGGCCACGGCGTGGCCGCCCACGAGCCGCCGCGCCGCGCGCTCGATCTGCGGCGAAGCCGGCTCCAGCCAGTAACGCACCGACAGCGCGATGTACGCCGCGCACGCCGGCAGCAGCGGCACGATGTAGTGGTCCTGCTTTCCGGCGGCCACCGAGAGCGCCCCGAGCGTCCCGACGAACCACGCGCCAAGATACGTCAGCGGCGCCCGCGCGGCCGGCTCGCGCCACACCCGCCGCGTCGCCAGCACCAGGCCGTGAATGAAGAAGATCGTCCACGGGGCCAGCAGCAGGGGCAGGCGGATGACGTAGAAGTAGAGCGGCTCCTCGTGGCCGTACTCGCCGACGGAGCGGTCCACCGACTCCGCCCGCCAGATGTCGAGCGCGTGCGGCACCTTCAGCCAGACGTACAGCGGCCACGGCAGGGCGATGGCGAAGAAAAGCACCGTCCCGGCCGCCGCGCCGCCGATCAGCCACGCCCACTCCGCCCCGCGCGACTTTAGCGGCGCCTTCGGCCGCACCAGCCGCACGACCATGATGACCCCGGCCACGGCGTACGGCAGCGGCAGGACGAGCGCCGGCACGGGCCCCTTGGCAAGCATCGCCAGCCCCGCCGTGGCGCCCGTTACGAGGAGCCAGCCGAACCGGCGCACGCCGCCCGTCTCGACGGCCATCCACGCGGCCGCCAGCGACGCCGTGCAGAAGAGTGTCAGCGGCATGTCCGACAGGGCCGACCGCGCGATGATCAGGAACTCCGCGCTCGTCACGAGCGCCGCGGCCGCCGCCAGCGACGCCAGACGCCCGTCCCATCGCCGCACCAGCGCCAGCGTGATGAGCGCCGTCCCGAGGGCCGCCAGCGCGCTGGGCAGCCGCGCGGTCCACTCATCCACCGCGCCGGTCAGGTACGCCAGCCCGGCGACGGCCCAGTACGGGAGGGGCGTTTTGCGCAGGCGCGGCGTGTCGTTAAAGTTCGGGACGATCCACGGGCTCGGCCGCGACCCGTCGGCCAGTTGCACCGGGCGGTCGAGGAACATGTTGCGGGCGGTCTCGGCCAGCAGGGCCTCGTGGCTCCTGAGGGGCAGGTCCCGCCCCAGCCCGACGAAGAGCAGTCCGCCCAACAGGACCACCAGGGCGATCGGCGCAAGCCACGGCCCGCGGCCCGTCGCGGGCCGGCCGGCGCCCGGCGTGCCTGAGTTTGTTGAAGCGTTCGGAATCATAAACTCGTGCTCCGTAAAGCGCCACTTGGGCAAGTTTCGCGCGGCGGGTCTCCTGAC
>Ga0209777_10007253_pt1 | contig 12336 bp, 10 predicted proteins | sample FrelakmetHBP12HB_FD_187147 | JGI IMG/M metagenome (GOLD analysis project Ga0209777, IMG submission 187147) | Freshwater lake sediment microbial communities from the University of Notre Dame, USA, for methane emissions studies -HBP12 HB (SPAdes)... | ecosystem: Environmental > Aquatic >... | reverse complement strand
TGAACAGAATGAACTTCTGGATGATGTAGGCCCAAAACACCATCAGCGACGCGAACTCCCCAACCAGCCAGAGGATGCCGGAGATCAGAACCTCAACGGTGAAACCGCTCAGGTCGCCGAGAATGTCCCACCACGAATGGCCGCTGCCCGTGTCGCGTTTGACGACGAGGAGTTGGTTGTACTGGTCCTGCACATGGCTTGGATCAACGCCCAAGCCGTCCAGGATGGAGGTTTGCACGAGTGCTTGAGCTTGGTTTCCCCACTGCGGCAGCATCACGAGCAATGCGGTGAGCACGAACAGGCGCACCATGTGCAACATGAGCGTCTTCCCGGAGAACCCGTGCAGGACGAAAAGAATCGTCCCGACGATGAACAGCATGAAAGCCACGATGCGCAGCAATTCGTGCAGCTCGGCGCACTTTTGCAGAAACGTCGGAAAGAGGTTCTCGAATGTGGCCATACGTCGGGACGATTTGAGGTTGTGGTTACGGAGTCGGGAACGCTGTGGGCGCGTTCATCAGGCGGAACGTCTGTCCGTATTTCTGCACCGCCTCGGTGAACTCGGCGTGCTGCTGTTCCTTCTTGGCTTCAATCTGGCGCTGCGCGTCATTGCGGTTGGCAACGTCCTGCACTAGCGCAGACGCCGTCGCTTGATTGATTTCGTAGTCCGTGTTGTTGAGCGCGGAAGACAGACCGATGAGAACACCCGTCAGCTTTTGAACTTCCGCGTCCGTCTTCGCGGCCTTGAGCGCATCGGTGGTCGCGGCGATTTGGTCTTTCAACGCGATACGCCGCGCGGTTGCGTCGGTGGAGACGGACAGATAATTGTCCGTTGTCTTCTGGACGGCAGCGACGGGCAGATACGGCGCTTCCAGTCGTGTGACTGATTTGCCATCGGGCGTGGTGAACGTCGTGCCGATGCTGTGAAACAAGCCGCTTGCGTTGTAAACCATCGCTTGGCCGGCGTTGACCGTGCCTTCGAGCGTGGTGAGCGTTTGACCGAGTTCGGTCTTTCTCAAGTCGTCGGTCAACGGCTTCACCGTCGAAAGCAGGACGGCCTTTGGATCGCCGAACAAATCTTCGTAGTGTTTGAACTCGTTGAGTTGGTCGGTGAGCTTTTGAATTTGCTGCACCTGGTTGTTGATCATCTGGATGTACTTCGCGATGTTCTGCGCTTGATCCAGAATCTGCTGAATGTTGCTGGTCGGGTCATAAACGATCCATTGGGCTTGCGCCGACAGACCGATGCCGACCGTGGCGAGTGTGAGTGCGATGAGTCTTTTCATGGTGTGCTTTCCTTTTCGTTATTCCTCGATGCGGAGGAATTTTGTTGATGGTTGGAACATTACCCCGTCAATGCGCTGTTCCGGCAATTGCACGGGGTAAAGACGGACGCTGCCGACCTGGTTGCGCTGCTTCTGCATCGACACGTAAAGCCAATACTGTTGCTTCACGGCGTCGCTCTTGCCCTTGTCGTAGCCAGCGGCGTAAGCCTTGTCGGATTGTTTCTTGGCGGCGTAATGGAGTCCCTCGCTCAAGATGACTCCGCCCGCCGCGCCAGCGGCGGTGGCGAGGGGATCGCCATTGGAGAGTTCGTTGCCGAGATACGCGCCGCCCGCACCGAACGCGGTGTCGGCAATGGGGCGCGTGGCGGCACAGCCCGCGAACAAGCTGAGAACGAGAGCACAGAGCAGCGTTTTGAATGTGAGTAGTTTGATCGTGTGTTTCATAGGCGTTAGTGGGTGATGGGTTTTCGTTCCGCGCCGCGATTGGCGTGAAGGATGATGCCTTCGACCACGCTCGAACTTTGGCGCAACTCGCGGGCGCGGCGGTCAAAGTGTTCACCGCTTGAACTGGAGCAGTAGAGCATCTCCGGCGAGGCGACGTTATGGACCGTGCCGCACATATTCCGCGTGGCGTCGGTGTGCAGGTAGGTGAACGGCGAATACTTCTGACCGGTTTGATGGTCGGGCAGCGGGTAGTTCATGATGGCGTGCTGCGTGACCTCCGGCAGGGCGATGTCCTTGCCCATGTCCTCCAGGTCCATGCGGTCGTTCTGCCGCATGATAAAGAACTGGCGGGAATTCCCGAAGACGGCCGAGCGGATGCGCGACTGCTTGAACCGCGCATACTGCTGAACGATGGAAATGTTCCAGCAATTGAACTTGCGAAGCTGGGCGTAGCTCTCCTGAACGATTTCCTGTCCGCCCGGGATGTCGAGAAAACGGGCGACTTCCTCATAGACGTTCCGCTTCCGAAGGGCGCGCGGCAACGTCATGATGTGTTTCCGGGCGTGGTTAGTGATGAGAAATCCCGCCGCGGCTTTCAACTCCTTGGCTGATTCCGGGATGTAGCCCAACTCGAAGTGGGCAATCTTGCCGGTGAGCGAAAGGTTGCTCGTGCCATCGAACAGGCAGCCGTAGTTGCCGTCGCGACACCACGGCAGAATCAATGTCGCAATCTCCATGATTTGGTCGCGCTCTCCGCCCATCGGGTCGAGCATCATCAACTCTTGCAGCATCCGATGCGTCGGGAATTCGTCGGACGCGAAATGGGCAAAGGCGAGGTTGCGGACTTCCTTGCTGGTCTTGGGGTCTTTGAGAAACCTCAGCGTGGAAGCCTCGTCGAATTGATTCTGGTAGCTCTCGGCCTCGTCCGGGTGGCTGGCTTTCCAGTCTCGGAAGTCGGCGAAGGTTTCGAGGCTCGTTGCGCCGGGCGGCATCCTTTCCGTGCGGAATTGTTGGAGCGCCATCGCGTGCCGCGCGATGTCGAGAAGCTGGTCGTGGCGTTTCTTCTGCCAGTCCTGGAACGCATCCTCGTAGAGCAGGTTGATATATTTGGCGATTTGCGCCTGCCGGAGCATCTGTTTGTCTTCCTGCGCGCTCGTGCCAATCATCCGCGCCACGAGCGCCGTCGCGGCGGAGAGATGGTCGGGCGTCAACGGAAGCCCCTTTGTGTCGAGGTAATTGATGGTGAGGTCGCCATCTGGGTGAATGATGATGGGCCGCGCACCTTCCTCGACGGTCGCGGTGTAAATGCCGTAGGAAAGTCCTTCCTCAATGATGACGGTGTAAGCGAAGTAGCCCTCCGTCTGTGTGAGCAGGTCGCAGACGGTCACGGATTTTCCCGCGCCGCTCATTCCTAGAAGTACTGCGTGCTGCGGTGTCTTGTTGTCAGCCGACCCGGAGAAAGTTTCGATGCCGACGAGGTTGTCGTGCGGGCCGTCGTATATCGCCTCTGCGCCAGCCAGGTGTCCGGTGAAGGTGCTCGTGACGGGCAGCATGTCGGCAAGGAAACGATGCTCCGCGTAAAGCTTGCGATACTCGTAACGTCCCCACGTCCAGCCCGGCCAGGTCAGATAGAACAGGTTCTTCGAGGTGCTGGGCAGGTTGCTCTCGAAGTACTGCGCCGCGTTCATGGAGTTGATGGCGTTCTTGATCGCCCCGGCCTTGGCGTTGAGGCCGTCGCGCGTCTTGTCCCAAACACGGATTGCGAGCATTGCGTGAAACGGAATCGTCTGTCCCTGCATCAACGCGTGGATTTTCTTCTGCTTCTTCTCCATCACGGTCAGCAGGGAGATTTTCTTCTCGCTGGCGTAGTCGCCGGCCACGCGGTCGTGTTCCTTCTCCTCCTTGTTGATTTCCTGAGAAATGGGGAGTGGGTCAACGTTGACCGTGATGGTGTAGTCCAGGAGGCGGAGATTCGTGAGACGCTGGATGATTCCAGGATACGTCGTGCGCGGCCAGCGGGTCAGGACAATCACCGAGTGGTAGTGACCGTCGAGGAAGAAACCGAAATCCGACTGGCCGCTCCCCTCGCTGTGCCAGCAATTCTCCTGAATCGAGAGTTCGGGTGCGAAACCATCCGCCGGGTCGAAGTCGAAGCGGTCGTTGAGCGACGGATTGAGAAACCGTTTATAGTGCCGGAAATGGTCGAGGTCGGACATCGGCAGGATGCGCGCACCGCCTGAGCCGAAGATTTCCAACAGCAGACGGTGGATGTGCTCAAACTCGGTTTCGAGTTGATCGAGCAGCGTGTTGTAATAATCGCGGCGCGCGGCGACGGTTTGAAATGCCTTCGGCACGTTCTCCAGCGAGCGTGAGATGTAGAATACGACGCGCTGCCGCCGGAGTTTGCGTTCGGACATCGCCTGCCAGTAGCGCGAGAATCGTTCGTTGCGGGCGCGCTTGGTCCAGACATTGGAAAAGCGCTCCGTCTCCTGCTGATAGCGCAGCAACTCCCCCTTGTAGTCGGAATCGCAGAAGTATTGCACTTGCAGGCGTTGATGCTCGTGGAGGGACGCGAGCAGGAGACAGAGTTGGTCTTGGAAATCATTCAGGTCGGCAGCCGGGCTGTTCGTGAGGTCGGGCGCTTCAAAGATGAAACCCTTCGACACGTAACCGCCACGCCGAAGATGATTGAAAATCATCATGCCGCGGACGAAGAAACCGTTGGGTGCGCGTTCGGACATAAATCAGTGGCGTGTTGTTATTGCGGAACAACGCGGTGACTCTTGGCGGAGATCATCTGAGTCGCGCTTGAGTTTTGTGAGGTCTTCCACGAGTTGCCATACGGTCCGAGCGCGGCCAACTCCATTCACAGCAACAGAAGCCTCCTGAATGTGCGCGAGCGCCCGCTGCATGTGTACGCGCGCAGTCACCTCAGCGCAGTCCAGGTCCAAGTTCGCGCGCAATGCGGCTTCGGCAGCGTTGAGCTGTCCAAGCAAGGCCTGGCGCTTGGCTTCCTGATTGTTGGCTGCGGCAGGATTCATAATTGTTCTTTCGCGAGTGGATGATGGACGGAGCGGGTTGTTTGCACCTCGGGCGCGAAGCCACTGCCGGAAAGCCAGTGCTCGAAACAATCGCGGTCGTACCCGGGCGGTTTCCCTTGCCGCAACCCGAAGATGTAAGCGAGACAGAGCGCCACGGGCAACAGCGCGACAACGAAGGAAGTCAGCAGCGACGATTTGAGAATGACGAGCAACACGAAGAACACCGTGACACCCACACCGACGCCGCCCACGAGCCACCAGAAAAGACCCCCTTCCAAACCCCACGTCCGGCCTTTGGAGTCGGATGCGGCGTTGGTATCGGTGAGGCGGAGATCCGTTTTCATGGCAGCTCGGGGCGACAGGTGGCGGGTTGGCTGGCGGGATCAAAAGTTGCCGACCCCGACTGCGCTATTGGAATCGAGACCGAAAATTTTGAAGAAGGCGAAAATGACCGCCGGAGCAGCCGCGATGATTGCGCCGCCGATGATGGACATCTTGCCCTGGTCAACGTCGCCGCGCCGAATGGCAAAGCCTCCGTAGATGACACACGAAATGCCGAGCACGAACCCGAACATCATGATCACGGCGAGGCTGTTGCTGATGCCGGTCTTGAGGTCGGTGGAATTGAAGCCCGTGCCGCCGCCCGCTTGCGCGAACGCGGACAGGGTGTTGAGGGTGAGAATGGCGGCGGTCATGAGCAGCGAGGGCAACCGCGAGCGAACTTTGGGACTGATGTGTTTGATTAACTTCATACGCGTTTGTGTTTTTGTTATTCTTTCGTCTCAGCGGCTTTTCCGCCGATCACGCGATGACAATCTCACAAGCGCGCGAAGCGTTGGTGTATGTCCTACACAACATGCACGTTCAGTCCCTGCTAGGAATTAGGGATGAACAAAACAACAGACCCGACGAAGCTTCCCAAACTCCACGAACTGGACGCACTGTTGCCGCGTGAAATCCGCGGCCAGTCCCACGCGCTGCCACGAATCATCTCAGCCGTGCGGCGCGGCGAACTCGGACTCACGAAGCCCGCGCGTCCGCGCGGAAGTTTTCTGCTGCTCGGACCAACGGGCGTTGGAAAAACGGAAACGGTCGTCGTGACGACAACGCAAGTGTTCGGCGCGGGGCAGTTGTTCCGCTTCGATATGTCCGAGTTCCAAAACCAAGAGGCACTCGGTCTGTTGCTGGGCGCGCGACTTGGCGAAGTCGGCTATCTCGGCGGCGTGCGCGAACGCGCATCGGAAGGTTCGCTCCTGTTCGATGAAGCGGAGAAGGCGCATCCGCGCGTGCTTGACATTCTGCTGCAACTGCTCGACGCAGCGCGCATCACAATCGCAACGGGGCAAACACTCGATTTCAGCGGCTTCTACATCTGGCTCACGTCAAACATCGGCTCGGCGGAATTGATGAGCCTGCAACATTCAAACGATGCCACACTCGAACGTCACGTCCTCACGCGGGCGCAACAAACGCTGCGCCCGGAAATTTTCGCGCGCGTCAACGAGAAGCTCGTGTTCCATCGCTTGAGCTACGAACACCAGTTGGAGATTGCGGAGAAGTTTCTGGCACGAGAGATCGAATTTCTCAAGGCACGCGGCCACAAGCTGGAACTCGACAAGACCGTGCTGCCGTTCCTCGTGCGAAAGGGGTTCCACCCGAAGCTTGGCGCTCGCCCCATGCGGGATGCCGTTGAGAAACTGGTGGGTGATGCGGTCAGCGAATGTCTGCTTGATGCGCGGCAGGCGTGCGGCGTTCTCGCATTGGACGAAATGCGCGATTGCCTCGCCGTCCTCTGATTCAACCGAGGTAGAGATACAAGTAGTTCTCGCCGATGTCCTCGTCCGGTTGTACCGCGCCAAGATCGCGCCTCCGCAATTGCGCGCAGACCCGGCGAACAGCCTTCCGCTTTGCCGTGCTCTTGGGGAGACGAACGAGCACGCAATCCACAAACTGGTCGCCAGCTTTGTTGTCGTAGATGTCGGGCGCGATCACTTTGGCAGCGCCAGCGTGGTAAAGTTGCTGGACGAAGTTCGCGGCGTCACTCTCGCGTTTGAAACGCCCAAGCGAATGCGCGATCTTGTCTCCTCCATTCTTCAACCATGCCCGCGCTTCTCTGCGATTCCGCCTTTCCAAGAGCGATGCCACGAACACCCGATACACGTGCTTCTGTGTCGCGCCGTTCTTCGGCGGCAGGTTCGCCGGCTTGCCCCGAACCCTCGGCAGCGTTTTGTCTTTTGCCGCTGCCTCGCGATATTCGTCGGGACTGACAATTCGACCGTGGACGTAGAAGCGTTCCGAAAGCAACGTCCCATCGCGCAGCCAGATTCGGTTTCGTCCGCTGAACTCTCCGCGCACCGTGGAGACCTCCATTTGGAGTTGTCCGTTATCGTGCCAGGCGCGTTGGACGCCCGTACCGCGAATCATTTTGTATTTGCCAAGCAACCTGCCCGCCTCATCCCATTGGCGGCAAATCCCATGAGGCAAGCCGTATTGGTAGGATTCTTCGGACGCGAGCACTCCGTTCTTGTGCCAAGTGCGGTGGACACCATGCCTGCGGCCATTTCGCAAGGGCAGTTCCTCGCGAAGCAGCCCGGTTCGATAAAAATGCCGTTGATTGGTGGTGCTCACCAAACGTTTTCTTGCATCAGACCGACATCCCGACCGTCCGGCCTCATTGTTCATTAAACACTCTTGGACTCGGGCAAACCAGCGTTTTCAGCACAATAACGGGCCATATTTCACGCTGCAAGTCCAAGTGAATCCGGTCGCTGGTCAAGAAGCCTGCGTCGAAAAGGTTTCCCGAAGTCGAACAGCGACAGCTTCCCGCGATGAAAACCTAGAGGCAAGACTCCCCGGCGGCGGCGGGCGGGTCAAAGGAGGAACGGAAGCGGGAGCGCCTAAGCGATCCGAGCCGTAGTATCCTTGACGCGCCCGACGCCGCCATACAATCAAACCGACTTTCATCGCGCTGTCCTGGCGACCAGCCGAATGGCCCCCGATTTTCCAATGACCGGCTGGCGAATTCATTGCCTCGTCCGCGTTGCGGACTCCCGGCTTCGGTCTGGGGTCGGCGAGCGGAGACAGTGGAGCGGAAGGCGGAGAGGAGCGCATAGCGAATCGCAGTCGAAGCGCAACGCCCGCTGCCGAGCCACAGACGGAAGCCCCCTGCTCATGCGGCATTTTACGGATGATCGCTCGTGACGAGCGCGCGGTTTGGGAAGCAGAACGGGCGTGGTCGAGAGGGGGAAAGGGGCGACCGAAAGCCCGTGGAGCGAAGAAAACCGCGCGTTGGTCACGGCAGACAGCCTTTTCAGATTTCTGGCTCTTGAATTGAATTTTCCTCGATTTCACAGGGCGGGGATCGGCTGGTAATCAAGACTTTAGGGAGTTCGATCTCGCTAACTCAATCTGCGCGTTTGTGGATTGCCCTTCATTTGTAGCAACAAGGCACACACGACGATTGATCGGCTCTTGATGGTCAGGCAGATGCCTGACTTTCATTCCGCCTCCTCGCCGCCTTAGAGAACACAAACCACTGCTGAACGAAAACTATGAAAACACTCCAAACAACCGTTTCCAAACTCCGCGTCTCAATCGCTGTTCGTTTGATCTCGTTACTTACCCTGCTTTCAGTTCTGGGAGCAAAGGCTGGTGATTATGTGCTGGTGGTGGACACCAGCGGTTCGATGAATGAAAGAATTTCGACCAAGGACAACCGCGTCCGCATTGCTGTCGTTCAAAACGCATTGCGTGAGTATCTGCCAGCGTTGCCTTGGCCGTCACGAGTTTATCTCATCGCCTTCAACACAGGCGTCGTGTCGGAAAAGGAGGTCGTGTTGACCGACCAGAGAGCCGTCGCGGATGCCTTGACTTGGGTGACAGACTTGGACAAGGCGACCAAAAACAATGGTCAGACTCATCTGTGGACAACCCTGCGGCGGGCGCTTCAAATTGCCTCGGACTATTCCCGTCAAAACTCTGGCCAACCCGTCATCGTCCGGGCGTTGACGGACGGTCAGGATAACGAAGGAACAACTTCGCTTGAAAGAGTGTTGGGTGAATTTCCATTGGTGGACGGCGAGCACATTCGCGGGAATCTCGTCCTCTTGGGCGACTTGGAACTCAAAACAAAGCTGGGGCTGCCTGACGGAGCTTTTGAAACGACCAAAAATGTCCATTGGGCTGACATTTTCCCTCCGGTTGTTCTCTGTTTTCCTGCGCAGCCCAAAATCGGCGAGGAAGTGCGTCTTGTTGAAAACGCACGCTCGATCTACGCAGGTTATGAATGGCTTATCGACAACAAACCCGTTGGAACCGACAAGGTTCTGTCTTGGCGTTTTGCAGAAGCACGAGTTTACCGCGTAACGCTGAAGGTCAGAGGTCTTGATGGAGGAATCAATTCAAGCGCAGTGCTTGTGCGGGTGAAAGAGCAAGAGGCTTTCGCTGTCGAGTTCCTCAATCCTCAAACAACTGCTCAACCCGGCGAGCAAGTTCGATTGGTGGCGCGTCCTAGTTCGCCGGCCATCCGGTTCGATTGGTATGTAGATTCGGCGTTGGCTGGCACCAATCAGGATTTGGTATGGCGACCCAATAAAGAGTGTGATGCGGAAATCAAGGTCGTAGCTCGAAGCGCAGACGGTCGGGATTCGACCAGCACCTGCACCATTGCCGTCAAAGAAGCGCCTTTGACGGCTCGCATCAAAGCACCGAAGCAAGCAATTGCTGGACAGCCAGTGCAATTCGCGGGCGAAATCTCAGGGCCAGCAGTCCTGGTCGAATGGAGATTCGGTGACGGAACGACCAGCACGGACAAGAATCCCATGCACAACTTTGCTGCGGGGAATCAGTCAAATAAAGACTTTCAGGTGTTCCTGCGTGTGACAAGTCCTGCCGGGCGAGCCGTTGAAGCTGGCCCACATTTGATTCGTGTCCAAGCTCCCGCCACCGTCAAGCCGCCGCAAGCAGCGTTCAGAATCATCGAACAGAACGTTCGCGTCGGGGACAAGCTGCACTTGGCGGATGAGAGCGAAGGCTATGTGGAAAGTTGGCGATGGGAGATGACGGGGGAAGCCGGTTCTAGCGATAAGAGTCCCATTATTCAACTGACCACTGCGGGCAGAAAAATCATCAAGCTAAAGGTCAAAGGGCCTGGGGGTGCCGACGAGACATCCAAACAAATCAACGTCCAACCTCGTTACGAACCAGTTTCTTTGAAGGTGGCGGCCTCAAAGACTTCAGGGACGGCTCCGTGGGGTGTGCAGTTCACGAATTATAGCACTGGCGACATCAATGGCCTGTTGTGGGAATTTGGAGACGGCTATTCCTCGACCAACCGCAATCCGCAGCACGAGTTCGTGGCGTCCAGCAATTACACGGTCGTTGCCACGGCGTTTCCCACAGATCCAACCCAGCCGCCGGTGCAAGAGAGGATCGTCGTTAAGGTGGCAAAGCCTTGGCCAACGTGGGCGAAGGTGATGGCGCTTGCAGTCGGTCTTTGTGGGTTGACCGGAACCGGCCTCTTCCTGGTTCGCTGCCGACAGCGGGAGAAACTGCGACTGCCTGTCCACTATTGGCCGCAAGATGCAGCAGTCTGTCAGCGGATTGAGCTCACACGCGCCAACGAAATGCGAGAGCTGAAGCCCGATGTCTCTCTGCGAATAACCCGAGTTGGCAAGTCGCAGAACCTCGTCGCCGAGCCACTGGAAGGAGCGATTTTGATGGGAGCGGATGGGCAAGAGGTCGCTGCTCAAAACATCGGACAAGGTGTCCGCCTTGTAATCAAGACTGCTTGCGGTCCGGCAAAAGCAGTGGCGATTGCAGTGAACCAGAAGCCGCAGCGTCCCTCGCCAGCAAGCGAGGAATCGACGGCGTTTGCGGAGCCGCTGGAATCACCTCCGACAGCGGAAACTGATTTCAATTGGGGATGGGAAACAACGACAGCGGGAAAAACCAACTAAACCACAACAAACAAGCACTGAACAAAACAAACAGCGAAAGAAAGCAAAACTATGAAAAAGACCAACATGAACATTCAGTCCGTGAAACCTCAACGCGCCTTGGTAATCGGCATTGGCGGTTCCGGGGCGGAAACCATGATCGGCAATCGCCGCCGGATGATTGATCGGTTCGGCAATTTGGAGGCCGTGCCTCTCGTGCGCTACCTCTACATTGACACTGACCCGCGCTGGTGGCAGGAGCACCAGTCCAAAGAGTCCAAAGTCGAGCAGCATGTTCGCATCTCTGAAACCGAATATGTGGACATTCAGTTCCCCGGCGCGGCCGAGTTGTATCGTGGCATTCGGCGCGGCAGCTATCCGAACTACGCTTGGTTCGACATCAATAAACTGGAAAACCTCAAAAGCGTTGTTGATGGCGCAGGCACAGTGCGGCAGATGGCCCGGCTCTCGTTCTGGCATCATTACACGAAGGTTCGCCAGGCCATTGAGAACCAGTTGAATGCGCTGCGAAACGAGTCTGTCGCCACGTTCATGCGCGAGCGCCACGGGACTGAAATTGATGATGGCATCAATGTGCATATCATCTTTGGGATGGCCGGCGGCACGGGGTCGGGCATCTGTTTGGACGCCGCTTATCTGGTGCGGAAGATTCTCAAAGACATCGGCATCGTCGGCGTGCATCAGGTCATCGGTTACGGAATCCTGCCTCAAGCCTTCAAGGACTTGACCGGAGCCAATGCTCTGGCAAACGGGTATGCGGTGCTGAAAGAACTGAATTATTACAGCTACCAATACTCACCGGGAAACCAGTTGTCCTCCGTGTTCGGTGAACCGAATTGGGCAGCCGACTACCTGCGTGACAACGTCAATCGGGTGAGTTTCACTCGGCAGGCTCCGTTTGAATTCTGTTACCTGCTGGACGCACGCAACGCGCATGTGGACCTCCATCGCAAAGACATCTACAACATGATTGACTGCGCGATCTTCCACGAGTTCACGGGAAGCTTCGCCACGTTCAAGCGGGCGTTACGCGCGAACATCAAAAATCAGTTGACCACCAATGATCGTGCGGATTGTCCCGTGAACTTCATGAGCTTTGGCCAGTCGGCGGCGCAGGTGCCGATGGCGGAGATCAAGCAGGTGCTGGCGCACAAACTGGCCTTGCAGGCTGTGCAGCAGTGGATTGACAAAAGCGCCAAACCGGTGAGGGCGCTGGTCGCTGCAGACACAATGCATGACGAGGACTTTGTGAAGTCCATCGTCGGCTCGATCCGCGCAAAAGCGGGTGAAACAGGACTCGTGGATCAGGTCCGCCAATACCTCATCCGCGACTTCATTCAGGCACATGGTTTGAATCGGGTCGGTGTGTTCACCAGCGTTGTGCAAGAGCACCAGGAACGGTTGACCGACGTGCCCTATGCACTCGCCGAAGGCGTCAAGCAAGAGTGGATCGCGGAGCGTTGGCCGCTGGATATGTTCGTCGGGCGCGTCAAAAACGCGTGGGAAAAGTGGCGCACAGACTTCAACGACGATGGTGCGGATCGTATGCAATGGGGCGAGCAAATCCGCAAACTGGAAGCTAACAAATCGCGCGCCATTGCATACGAT